>VAPC010013996.1_pt1 | contig 12433 bp, 21 predicted proteins | sample 3395121 | NCBI WGS metagenome assembly VAPC01 (sample SAMN08290434, study PRJNA428436) | hydrothermal vent metagenome | isolation source: Deep-sea hydrothermal vent chimney | place: Indian Ocean: Southwest Indian Ridge | depth 1711 m m
AACTCCTACGAATTCATCGTGGGCTAAAGCCTGATCTCAAACATAAAATTGTGCGTACAATTCTACAGAAACAGACCCACTAATTTGCAATTATGCCTAAAATTTCTTATACGCATGGTCTTTTGTTTCCGTTTTTACCCCGTTAGAATGGCGAAGTTCTTCTAACGGGGTTAATCTGTATTTATACTCCTTTTTACTTTTATTTTCAAGAAGTTTTAGATTTTCAGGTAGTGGGTCAGTTTCAATTTTAGAGATATAGACACGCAAGGGTAGACATGATATAATAAAGTATGCCTAAGCGGACAAGCAAGAAGAAAATAGAAGATATAAACCTCATAGCAAAATCCATCCTCGATCAAGCCACATCGGAAGGCAAAAACCCCGCCGCTGTAATGCTCGGTAGGCTCGGAGGGCTTAAAGGCGGTAAAGCCAGAGCCGCTAAATTATCTGCTAAGAAGCGTAAAGAGATTGCTCAAAAAGCCGCTAAGGCAAGATGGCTTAAAAAACCATAAATTATTTGACCTCAGGTTTTTCAGGGCTATGTCGTGATATATAAAGGTCGAGTTGTCTTTTTAAAACCTCTATAATTGAAGGCACTTTAGCAACATTTACAATCACACTTCCAACACAATTAGCTTGAACTTCCTTTGATGATGGGAGTTTAGGGTCTATTCGTATCTCAGGTGATAATTCAAAGAATGCTAATTTAAATTCATTTTCGAGGAGTTGTACGGTCATATGGGTTGCATATCGAGAAATCATATTTTCAGGTACATTCCATTTTATCGGTGTTCCATCTGTTTTTTTGTTTTTAACTATTTTTTTCAGTCTTTCGATGGGTTTTTTGCTTTTCGCTGTCTTTTTTTTAGTCATATAATTGTTCTCCTAAACTATGCATATTTTGCGGTTATATTTATATTTTTAGGACTGGAAGGTTTAGAAGGTTTCGATAAATAATCCTTTATATTAACAACATTACTTGATGTTTTTGTCGGGGATATTGTTGCATATTGAGCACTGGTTAAGGCAATAGTTTCCTCTTTCTTTTTTTCTTTGAAATAAGCGTCTTCATCAAAGCTCACTGCTTGTACTGATTTAGGGGAAAGATTAAGTTCCCATTCTACTAACTCGCTTATTGGAACAAATCTAACAATTAATGCCACGTCAAAAGCAGAAGCTATTTCTTTCAAAGTCGTTAATGTAAAACCTCCATAGTCAGGGTTTTCGAGTCTACTTACAGCGGCTTGATGTTTCTTGGCATGTCGAGCAAACACTTCTTGTGACCACTTCCTCTGGTCTCTTAATGCACGAATCTGAAATGGTATTCCTGTATCAATATGTTCTGAAACAAAAGCATCCCTATATTCTTTATTTTTTAATTCATCAATAAGTTTTGCTTTTCTTCTATCATACAAGGTCATCAATATATCCCCTATCTGTAATTAAATCACGTCTTTTTTCCGCTATTTCAAAAGCCCCTCTCGGTGTATAGTTACCATTTTTCTTAGTAACTCCAATAAGAATTGTAAATTGTTTTCTGTCAGGCCCAAAACATCCAAACAATCTATATTGAATTTTAGAAAATTTTATTATAATTTCATGTAATTTATCATATCCATGCAATATATCGAAATATGGTCTTACCCAACTGTCTGTAATTTCTAAATACTTAATCCTTGTTCTTATTTTAGCACGATGTTTTTTAGGTAAACCATTTAACCACTCTTCAAACTCATTACTCCTATTTTTGGGAGTAAAAATTTTAAATGTCCATATTTTGTTCATAATATAACAAAATTATTATAATTACAAGTATTTTCTTTTTGACATAAATATAACAAAATTGTTATATTATAGTTTCCCTTTAAAATCAAATAAATAGACTATTTTTAGATGGTATATGAACATCGTATCATGGGCTGAAAAAAAACTCAATAATAATAATATTTCTCTTGACATTGCTTGAGCGGTCAAGTATAATATAATCATGAACAGGCTAAAACCAGAGAAACAGAAACAGATAATAGCCGCACTCGTAGAGGGTAATTCTATTCGTGCTACTTGCAGAATGACAGGAGCGGCTAAGGGAACAGTTCTTAAATTATTAGCTGATATTGGTGAAGCCTGTGCTTTATATCAGTATGAACATTTACGCAATCTGGAATGTGCAAAAATCCAGTGTGATGAGATTTGGTCATTCTGTTATGCAAAAGATAAGAATGTGCCAGATGATAAAAAAGGTAAATTCGGGTACGGTGATGTCTGGACATGGACTGCCCTTTGTGCAGATTCTAAACTTGTTCCTTCATTCTTTATAGGCACTCGTGACCTTGAATCAGCTAAAATTTTCATGAATGATCTGGCAAGCCGCCTAAAACATAGAGTCCAGATAACCACAGATGGACACAAGGCATATTTAGAAGCCATTGAAGATGCTTTTGGTATGGATGTGGATTATAGCCAATTAATAAAGCTATACGGGGTTGAAAGGCTTGAAGATGAAAGAAGATACAGCCCTGCCAAATGTATCGGGAACAAGAAAAGAAAAATTAATGGCAATCCAGACAATGAAAGCGTATCAACAAGTTATGTAGAAAGACAGAATTTAACCATAAGAATGTCTATGAGGCGGTTTACAAGACTAACTAATGCATTTTCAAACAAAATAGACAACTTACATCATGCCTTAGCCTTACACTTCATGAATTACAATTTCTGCCGGATTCATCAAACTTTAAGGGTTACTCCGGCAATGGCGGCAGGTGTTACAGATAAGTTGTGGGAAATGGAAGATATAGTCGCTTTAATTAATATTCCCCACCTCGTATAATAAGCATTGTAACCAACAAAACCCATCATAGAGGAGGTGAGGAAAAATGCCTACAGTCGGAGATAAAAAATCCGCCATTGATGCAGCTGTAGAGATAGCAAAAGCATATGCTGGCTCAGCAACGGGGAAAACATCAGAAAATATTGTAGAGTTGCTCGAATCTGCTCAGAAAAAACTAATGGAGCTTTATGGAAAATAATCTACGATAACTCAATTCTGACAATTTTCTTTAATATTGTGGAGGCCTCTTCAGGGAATTCTTTTTTAAGAATCTCTATTATGGCCTCCAAATTTTTTTCCACAAACATTTTTTTCATCTCTTTTCCACCTCCTTTTCAAACTGACCCACTACCGATTTTCATTAAACATTTTATTTTAAAGATACTTTAAACTGTGCAGTTTCATCACATAATTTCTCAGCTATGTAAACCATTACACATTCTCATTAACCGCACTTCACAGGAGTTTATTGCCATGCTTTAAATTGTTTAAAAAACAATACGTTGCAACTTGGCATATGAATTGCGTATTTATGGTCAGGAAGGTGATAAAATGGAGGCATATAACTGTCAGGAATTTGAAAAATTCGGAGCAGAACCTGGCAGGGTATGCTGGGTAATGCCAGAGACAATGTGTGAAGGTATGATCCAGGGAATATTTATTAAGAAATTTGATGAATGTGAATCCTGTGAGTTTTATCAAAAAATAAAAGAGGAAGAAAAAGAAAAGTTTATCTCCAGAATGTTGTGATCAACAGCTATCAGATCGGTTCGGATTTTGGCCGGCCCTATCCTTTATTTAAGGAACAGGGATACCCGATATCTCCTCAACAATCCACGGTTTGCCTATACCAGCCTTTTTTATTTTAATTCTGGCATCGTTAAAGGTTAAACGCATTCCCTTTATGAGTCTTCCCTTGGTGATCATAACATGAAGTTCTATGTACGGGACATCAACAACAAATGTTCTCGGTTCTATATATTTTTTATCACGTATGGGCAATGCTTTAATATCTCCAACTGCAATACCAACAACCACATAACTTCTTCCTTCAAAATGTTTCGTTATCACATCATGTGCCTCACTTGCTGAAGGCGGTACAGAACACCCGTATAAAATAAAAACAACGGCTATCAGAAATACTATTGAAACGTTTTTAAAATTTCTCGAAAGATATCTGGTTTTCATCCTGCCTCCTGGGTAAGATCAAATTTTCATGGAACCCCAGCGACAAGCCTGCCTACCAGCAGGCAGGCCCGTGGTACTTTTTATTACCCGCCTATGTCCTGACTGATGTCAGGACATAGGCGCGGTTATCCGCCAAGTGACATCTCGCTCGCCTCGACGTAGCCTTTGGCGAAGCCGGGCCGAAGCACTATATTCACATTTCCATCCTCCTAAGTAGAAACCCTATCTCTACGGAAGACGGGCATCCACGGGTAAACCAGTGGTTTTCTGCGAAGGCGGATAAATCATATCAGAAAACCTTTCATATTGTATAATGCCCTTAATGTATATGATAAAAAATGCTTTTAAATTATTCTGTCTTTTCCTGCTGTTATCTCTCCTTATCAGCTGTAACAAACAGGCCGGATATAGGGAAGTCTCTACAGGTATGGATACCTATGAGTTTCTAACCCTGTATCCTGATGCTGAAATACTTCCGGGAACAGTCAATGAGGAGAGCCTGGCGGTTTAGGTGTTTAAACGGGAACCCGGAGGTGATATAAAGACAGCTCTGTATTATTTTACTTACGATAAGCTTGCTTCAATAACCATTATATTTTATAAAAATACAGATTTTCAGCCTATAGTTGAAGAACTTACTGCTGTCAACGGACAGCCGGTAATTAAAACACAAAAACCGGGTGCGGAGATCACCGCATGGCAGAGGGATAATTCAATTATCAATTTATCAAAGGCCCCTGTAGAAACACCTCTCTATTTACCCGAAGGCCGTACTGAAAAAGTCGAAAAAGGCGAGATCCTCTTAGTAATAAATCAACAGATAGATCAATTCGGTTATGCCTGGTATTTTACTTTTTTAGCGATAATATCAGCGTATGCGATCAATATAACAGGTATTATTAAAATGAAATCAACCAGGGAAAAGCTTAATTCTTTCTTAAGGTCTTATCAGGACCTCATGTTACTCAAAAAAACCCTTAAAATAAATGTGATGCTCGCTATCTTGCTGGTTTCAATATTCTTAGTATATGTAGGAATTTTTGTATATTTATTTTTTGCACAGGACATGAGATTATCAAGCATTACAGAGCACGGATTTGCTTTTGGAGTTCTTACTCTGCCTGCTGGTTTTATCACTAAAAGATTTGAAAAACCGCTCAAGACTCTGACTGTTCAATCTGATGACCCTGTAGTAAAAGAGAATTACGAGCGCATAATTAAAGCGTGGGGCAAGCCAGGTTTCAAGATCCCGGATTAAATCAGTACGCAGGATAGAACCTCAGACTAAGGCCTGTTAAACGCCCTGAGATAATCAGCCTCTTCAGGTGATGGGATTGTTCCGGGTTTATATGGTTCAGTAAATATTTTTGTAATGCTCAAATAAGATGATCTTTCAAGACTGCGGACCTTTTTGAGGGAATAGATAATTGAAATGACAAGACCTGTGAACCCGGCTATGACATCAAGCCCGGTTACCCCCGTCTTCTGAGAAATCACTTCCCCAGCGTAAACACTAATAAAAAGCATGACAACAGGAAAAATAAAAAAAAGAAATAACCCATTATTAGGACTTTCTTATCAAGCCCTAATTCAACTGTTTCACCCTCACCTGCTCCAAGCTGGTTTAACACCTGAACTACAATACCGGCCCCGCCTTTACCGCATATACCTGCCTGTGCTTTGCCACATTCATTGCAGGCCGTACTCTTATTCGTTATAACGGTTGCCCACTTTCCTTCAGCCTTTATAACAGTACCTGTTTCAAGATCAGAGTTTTTCATTTCTTTACTCTATATAACAGGACATATTATTTGTATGATTGAGATCATACCTGGATACTTAATGGAGGGATATATATTGGAGGAACATGGGAAAAATGATTCTACTGATTACAGTCTTGCACAGGCAAAGTCACAAATTACATATATTCTTTTGCTTCTGAAACTAACTCATTGATCAGTTTTTTTACAGATACAATTTCTTTACATCTGTATGCGTTAGTGCCGGCAAAAACAAAGCCATCGTCAAGATTGCCTTCAGCTGCCTGGGCCAGGGCCTTGGCAATACAATAAGGAGCAGATTTTGGATCACAGGTCTTTAAACAGCGAAAACTGCAGGAAATAGGCTTGGTTTTACCGCTTTGAATATCCTCAACAAATTTACTCCTGATTGCCCGTCCGGGCATGCCAACAGGACTTTTTATAATTACAAGATCTTCCTTTTCTGCATCAAGATATGTTTTTTTGAAATTTTCGTGAACATCACATTCATCAGTACAGACAAAACGGGTTCCCATCTGTACACCAGAAGCCCCCAATTTGAGAAAGTGGGCAATATCCTTACCGTCAAAAACCCCACCAGCGGCAATTACAGGAACCTCAGGTTCTAATGACCTTGCAACTTCCAATACTTCAAGAATTAAATTTTCAAGCAAAGGGGCTTTTCCTTCAACAACATCCTGATAATCATATCCTATATGCCCGCCTGCCTTACTCCCTTCGACTATTACAGCATCAGGCAGTTTATTGAAATTCCTTTTCCATTTATTGCATATAATTTTTAAAGCTCTTGCAGATGAAACTATCGGGATAAGCTTAACGTTTTTGTCCCCGACAAATTTAGGAAGTTCTAAAGGAAGCCCGGCTCCGGAAATGATCAAATCAATACCTTCATCAACAGCTGTCCTTACTAATGATTCATAGTTAGAAAGGGCCACCATCGCATTCACACCGATTATACCTTTGGTCATACTCCTGGCTTTTCTTATCTCTGCCCTTAATGCCTCATTATTAATAGATACAAATTCCGAACCAGGGACGCTTTCAAACTTTCCCAAACCTACACTTGCGATCACTCCAACACAACCTTCATTGGCAACCGCCGCAGCAAGCCCGGAACGCGACACTCTCACTCCCATACCGCCCTGTATAATCGGAGGATTAACTGTTAAGTCGCCTATGCGTAATGCGGGTAAATTCTTTTCCATTTAAAATTCCCTTTTGAATTATTTAATAACAACTCTGCAGTATACGATAAAGTACAATCATTAATATGGCAGTTTATTTATTCTGTATATTATTTTAATTCATCAAGTTACTTATTCAGGCATTTAAAAATAAGCCTGTTCGACATTAAGAAAAACATCCTTTGAACAATGTATAAGCATAATACATTTAAGGAGGAATTCAAATATCAAGAATTATATTAACATTTTTGTCTTATTTTTTTAAATAATCAACCCTTTCGACTTTCCCCGGCTGTAAAAGCCCGGGTTTGTTCAGGATTGATACTGAGCGGTGCTTTTTATCCCCGCCATAAATGACAGGGTTTGAGCACTGCCGAAGTATCAAGTTAGATATAACAGACACCGTTAGGCAGCTAATCACAAAACCTGCAGAACCTGTGAGAAATTCAGATTTAATATCTTACAGTTGAATCCAGGAGCAGGGGACTTTCAAGTTTGGCAATGATATTTTGTAAGTCCTCTTAAAAGGCATGAATTAAACCTTTGATCCTAAATATACTGTAAGTAATTAATAATTCCCAATAATTATATGTATATTCACTGACGATAATTGACATAATTGACATATAAATATTAAAATCCCTGAAAGCATTATATTAATTACCTTATAAATCAACATCTTACAAATTGGTGTATTTTTTGCTTTACTGAATAAGGTGCATCGGCCCTGAGCCTGATGCAGAGGTTTTTTATGCGTTTAACTGATAAAAACATACAGGAAAAACCTGAGACAGGGATAAGCCGCAGGGCGCTTATCAAGTTAGGACTTATAACCGCTGCCTCATGTGTTATACCTTACAGGGTACTGGCGTCTGTAAGAGATGACCTTTTAAATGAAAAGAAGCTTTTTCTTTATAACCTTCATACAAATGAAGAATTCAAAGATGTTTACTGGAAAAACGGAGAATATATACCTGAGGTTCTTGTCAGGATAAACTATATGCTTCGTGACCACTACAACGGCGCTGTAAAAACTATAGATAAAAAGCTGCTGGATCTCATGTTTGCCATACAGACAAAACTTAAAGCTACCGAACCATTCCATATTATCTCAGGGTACAGGTCAGCAAAAACAAACGAGTATCTCAGAAAACACACTAAAGGCGTAGCAAAGAAAAGCTTACACATTCTTGGTAAAGCCGTGGATTTACGTCTTCCGGACCACAGGTTAAAAGATCTAAGACGCGCTGCGTATGATCTGAAAACCGGGGGTGTTGGTTACTATCCAAAATCTAATTTTGTACATATTGATGTAGGCAAATTACGTTTCTGGTAAGAACATCCCTCTTTCTGTCTATTCTTTGATAATATTTCTTTAAAAAAAGACTTCCACTTGAGAAAACGGGTTGTAAAATAACTTTCACTTCGATAGATTTCAAATGAGAGATAAAAAATAGTTCTTTAATCAGCTATCAATAGTTTGGTTTTCATCTCGCTTATCATACGCTCAAACTCTGAAAGGTCCTTACGTGCAAGGGCAATAACCGCTTCATAAGGTTCCATTGCTCCTGACGGATCTACAGGCGCTAAATACCTGTCAAAAAACGCCTCGAACAGGCTGCGTTTTTCCAGGTCAGAATAAAAGTCTTCATAAGCATTGCTGATCTTTTGCGCAAACAGGGCTATTTGGTCGTAGTCTTTCATCTCAAGCAGTAAATTAAAGTATGATATTCGATAGAATTGTCTTAAATAAAACAACTACAGATTAAATAAATAATAAACCATACTCTTATTTCTTTGTTCACTTGTATTCTGTTATTAGCATTTTTAATAACTTTCTGGTTCTTTATTGAAATCAACTTGCCATCAGGTTTTATAAGCCTTGCATTAAAATATGTAACAGATTTCACAATCCTGAGCATCAAATTACATAAATATCCTTATAATACAACTCTAACCTATTGAATAATTAGGGTTTTATTAAGGCATTAAAATTGCTTCTATTAGATTAGTATAGTAACGGCATAGTTATGAAAGAACGTGAATACAAACGGTTTGAAACCGATCAAAATTTATTTGCAGAAACCTATCTTACGGAAAAACAAAAGATAAAAAATAAAATAAAAAATTTAAGCATGGGCGGAGTATGCCTGGAAACATTTCAGCGTATGACTCATAACAATATTTATATAATCGAAATGGAGTCTAAAGGCAAAGAGGAAATAATGGTCGCAGGTATCGTAATATGGTCGACTTTAAGAAAAACTGTCAAGAAAGACAATAATGTTATCCCTCTTTATGATGTGGGTTTGAAATTCCTTGATCTAAATGACTCAGAAAAACTTCATTTAAATAACATTATCAGTAAATATTCTCACTGATATTTAAATCCCAAAATTCTTATGCTGGCCCTAATAGCCTGGTTACACCAGGCTATTTTTTATTAATTTCTTGACTTCTCTCTATGGTTTAATATAACTTTTCGTTAATAACCCATCTGGAATCATTAGTGCCACTATGGAACAAAGACGTTTTAAAAGGATACGCGTCAATTTAAAAGCCGAACATATCTCTGTAAACGTTCGGCACGCAGCTTATGTAGAAAATCTTTCCGAAGAAGGCCTGTTCATACAGACAGTGCCCGGAGAAGGCCTTGCACATTTTACTTCAGGGAAAAAAGTTGAACTGGAAGTGCAGCTCCTTTCAGACAAGACTATCCGCCTCAACTGTGAAGTGCGATGGGTATATGAAAATCCGCCAGACGGTTCATCATGCTGTGTTGGAATGAAAATTATTGACCCGCCTTTGGTATATATGGAGTTTATCAAGACCCTGAAATAGGTCAAATACCAATAGCTGTTCTCCTTTTCCATGTTGACAACCAATAAATAACTAAATCAAGTTCGCCTGACACTCCTAAAAATTAAAATTTGATATAATTTAACTAATATGGCCTATAAACGTACAAGAAATATCTATACACCTGAAAGTTCAAAACCTTTTAAACTCAGCCGTTCAAAAATAGATCTTTTTATTGAATGCCCCCGCTGTTTTTTTATTGACCGGAGACTCGGGGTCGGACGGCCGCCGTCATTTCCTTTTACTTTAAACAATGCTGTTGATACCCTATTGAAACAGGAATTCGATATTCATCGCGTCAACAATACACCCCACCCACTGATTGAAAAATACGGTGTGGATGCTCGTCCAGTGCCACATGATGACCTGAATAAATGGAGACACAATTTTACCGGTGTGCAGTATTTGCATGAACCTACGAACCTGATAATCTTCGGCGCAATAGACGACCTTTGGCAGAACTCCCGGGAAGAATACATTGTGGTCGATTACAAGGCAACCTCAAAAAACGAAAGGATCACTGAACTAAACCAGGGCTGGCATATCGGGTATAAACGACAAATGGAAATTTATCAGTGGCTCCTGAGGAAAAACGGGCTAAATGTTTCTGATACCGGTTATTTTGTTTACTGTAACGGGCAGACTGACAGAGAGGCCTTTGACGGGAAACTGGAATTTGACGTTACACTTATCCCTTACCAAGGAACTGATACCTGGGTTGAGGGTGCAATCATTGAAATTCACAAATGTCTTTCAGGCAATAATGTCCCGGAATCCGGGAAATACTGCAATTTCTGCGCTTACAGGGATGCTGTTAAACTGGTATTAAAGATTAAACAATAAGTAAAACAAAAAAACCGGTTTTACTAAAATCATTTGATTGGATAATGTATACTATTTGATATTTCCGATCTTTAACTATTTTGGAGGGATAATGCTGAAAAAACAGCCTTTAATATTTCTTTTGCTGACTCTTTACTTATTAAATACCGGTTGTGTTGCTCTCTTTGCAGGAGCAGCTGCAGGAGGAGCAGGTATTATCTGGGTTAAGGGAAAACTTGTTGAAAACGTCTCAGCCCCGGTTCCAAGTGTACGACGTGCCGTAAATGCAGGGTTAAAAGACCTTAAAATCAACGTAACTGAAGACAGGGGTGACAACCTGACAGCAGAGGTAAGAGGCATTTTAGCTGACGGCAAGAAGGTCTGGGTAGATGCCGAATCAGTTAATTCTACAACCACCAAATTATCTATCAGGGTCGGTTATCTGGGTGATAAAACATTCTCTTTGCGCATCCGCGATGCAATTAAAAAGCACTTATAGTACTTTTAACTCCTAAATCACGAATTTTGAATCATTATCATCTTAAGCCAGCACTTTTATCCCTGTGCCTGCCGGAAATATCAAAAACATCATTTTTCTATTTGTTTTAAAATATATATGGAGAGTAAAAATGTCTATCAGGTGCCCTAAATGTAAAATAGAATATGATGTAACATTATTCGAGTTTGAAAAAACGATTAAGTGCGACTGTGGAAATGATGTAAAGATACAGCATAGAGAATTATTCAATATGCTTTTAACCGCCCGTAAGGAAGAAAATGAAAAGGTCGTTGAAATTAAAAAATTTGCAGATAAAATTGCTTTTCTTATCGCTGGTACGGATTATCCCATGATAGATATAGAGATTGAAAAAGGTAATTTCCGGGAAAGGATAAACGAACTTCTCCCTGACAAAGCTCATTTATACGAACTTATTTACGAGCCCAGGTTCAGGAGGCTTGAGGAACAGTTTAGAGGGGATTAATAATATTTATGCTTTTAGCTAAAACAGGAGAGGCCATTTTTTCGCTCATTCTCGTCCCGACATTTCGGGACTCCGAGGTTTTTGCCTACAGCAAAAAAAACCGCTCAAAAACAGTCCCCTCCTGTTTAATGAAAGGGAGTTTATGGCAAAACTATCATTTAAAGTAGGGCATGTTTACTGTTATGACTGTGTAAAAGCCCTGGGGAAATTTATAGGTAAGATGAAAGGTGTACAGTCAGTTGATGTAAAAAATAATGAAAGCGCTGTAATTGAGTATGAGCCCTCTCAGCTGGAACTGGAAGAAGGAAAATTCAAGCAGGTGGTAGTTGACTCAATTGAAAAACTTGGGTTCAGGATAAAAGAGGATTAGATTGTAGGGGTGCTGAGCACCCCTACCCTCAAGATTTTAAATTGGGGCATTCCATCCCCAAACCCCCAGACTGGGGTTACGCACCCCAGACCCGCGGTTCTTTTTTGATGGCTAAAAAAGAACCAAAAAAATCCACCCTGGGATTATTTCTCTTTCGTTTTGCTGCAGTCCTGATCGGTAAAATAATTCAAACTCTACCGAAACTTCGGTCTTCAAACACGAATTATTTTTTTACCCTCTCAGTCCATTGCAAAACGGAAATTATCCAATGGGATAAAAAAACACTTTTTAAGGACCCATCAGATATTTTAGGCAATGAGCGAGACTGAAAGGAAATAGAGTTAATTTGTGTCTGAGTCCCGATTTATCCGTTCTCCGTAGCACTGCGAAGGATGAATCGGGGCGAGTTTAAATTA
>VAPC010191253.1_pt1 | contig 12425 bp, 3 predicted proteins | sample 3395121 | NCBI WGS metagenome assembly VAPC01 (sample SAMN08290434, study PRJNA428436) | hydrothermal vent metagenome | isolation source: Deep-sea hydrothermal vent chimney | place: Indian Ocean: Southwest Indian Ridge | depth 1711 m m
ATATGGTTCCCCGCTTTTGCGGGGACAAGCCTGGATGCCCGATTACTGACCCCTGCTTACAGACTGCGGGGGCAGGCCTCGGGCATGACAAAAATAAGAAACGGAAGTTTATACACAGACTCTATTCAGCCTTGTCAATAAGAGCTATCAGTTTATCAGCAGGCAGGTAACCGGATATCACCGTTCCGTCTTTGAGAATAATCGTCGGGGTACTGCCAATGCCCAAACTTGCGGCAAGACTAATATTTTCATCAATCTCTGTTGTCTCACATTTAGGAGCAGGAATTTTTTTGCCGGACAATGCATCATCAAGCAGTTTTAATGATTTTTCACACACAATAGCCTTGGATTTATTATAGGCATCAGGGTGAAGCCTAACCAGGGGGAAAAGTTTTATATAAAAAACAATATCCTTCCGCTGAGAAACAATTTTCTTTATTTCAGGATGAAGCTTTCTGTAGTACGGACAATCAGGGTCATCAAAAACAGTAACCATATGCTTTGCAAAGGGATTGCCCATAATAATAGCATCTTTTAATGGGATTTTACTTACATCTACTTTAGTCTTTTGAGCCTGTCTCGGGGGTTTTCCAACTATTTTCCTGTTTTTGATATCAACAATATTGCCGGCAAAAAAATATTTTTTAGAATAATGAATATAAACAGGGAATTTTTTACCGTCCACTTCCACATCAGCCTGCCACATGCCTTTTACAGGACCCTCTTTAACCTTTATCACCTTACTTACAAATCCTTTAAGGAGATCAGATGCCTCCTTTTGTTCAATCTTGTGGCATTGTCCACACTCAGCGCTACAAGCTTTATCTTCTGCATCATAAGCGTGTGCCATATTTACAGTTAAAAGAAACAGCAATATTGAGGCAAGACTTATAATTCTTTTAAGTTTTCTGCTGATTATTTTTTTCATAGTATTTTTATATTAGCATAAAGAAACTTCGTTATGTTAGAAATGAAATATGGTTCTTCTAAGAATTGTGTGGAAGAAATAATGTTGAAGTTGTACAAGCGATATGTTTAGAAAATGGAGAGGTTTTATTCCAGATACCGAAATCAGGCAGGAATGTCATCAGTACTTGGTAATATATTTGAAAATTCAACCTTGCTCTCTGAAGATGTATTGCAGAACTAACATTTACCATGACATAAAAAAGAAAAAGCTCCCGAAGTTAATGCCACGGAAGCACTTTCAAAGTTTAAGTCGGTGCTCTTTTTTCAATGTTGCCTAATCTGAGTTCCCTCTATTTCAATTCCATACTACATTCTTAAGTCGCTCCGACTATTTTAGAATATTCATATTTTTATAAAATGTCAAGCTTTTTTCAATTTTTTTAATTATTTTCATAAACAACTTTGCCCGATTTGATAATAGCCGCGATAAAAGAATTGGGGGTTTGACTTTCCCCTTCAATTTCTGATCTGGAATAAATTAATACATCGGTTTTGAGAGAAAGCTCACTTGAATAACTTACGATCTTAGCGGTAATATCCTTCTTGATTAAAGTGTTTTCTGAAACGATTAATAAATCAACATCACTGAAAACATTGGTCATTTCATCTGCCATTGAACCAAACAGGATTATCATTTCAGGTTCGGTAATCTCTATGGCATAATCAATTATTTTGTCAAGTGTCCTCTTCATATCATTTTCAACTACCTAACTGAAAAAGGATGAATATGTTATCTATCTGATCACTTGTAAGCGACTTAAAATCTCCTGCTGTGCTTACTTTTATTTTCACCCTAATTTCTCCCAAAGAGTTAGGTAGTGATCCAGGTGCAAATTCTTTAGATAAATGATGAACATTGTTAAATGCTAAATCCCTGTCAACAGATAATCCATTCAAGACATCTGCATTTGTAGCTTTAATGTCTGAAGTAAAGCTAAAATTGCCTTCAACACTACTCTCTATGAACATATCCATTTTTTTAATTTTTAGGGCGCTAAGTTTTCCACGAATAAAGAATGGAAAGTGATCTTCTTTAAGATTAATTACAAACTCTTGATCATTTCCGCCTTCAGGATTTAGGAATTTATGCCAATTGGTGCTGAATTCATGTTTAAGACTAAACAATCTTGCTGTTTGTGTAGGAAGTTTGGCTTGCAATGCAGTATTGGCGGCAGTAGTAAGCTGTCCTCCGCCGTTACGTGATGTATAGCTAATATGCAAGACAACATCGGACAAAGAAGCAAAGTCAAAATAATTATTTTCAATCGGCATATTGATTTGCCAATCGCTAATTACACCTGCTCCTTCAAACGGCAAATAACGTTCATCATTAAAATTCAACTCAAACATACCGCTGTCGTTTTGCGCACGGCTGGTGGCAATGGAAGAAATTGCCCCAAAGATGGTTTTGAAACGTGAGTCATCTTCCTGCTTTTCATAGTTGCCTCCTGATAACGTAGCATCCATTCTTGTTTCATTTCTTAAGAGAGAGAGCGTACAGTTTATTCCCGTGAATGGACCCGTGACGCAGGGAATACTAAGGGATACATTTTTAATCCTGCGCATATAATGACCTGGATAATCCATATCAAATAACCACTCAGGCAGAGAAATGGTGCATTTTCCAGTTTCTTTAAGGGTAATTAAACTTAGCGGAGCCATTTGGGATAAAGAAATATGTTTGGTAATTTCAAATTCCCGCCTATTCTGGTTTATATATTCTGCTTCCAGTTTCCTTAAATCATTCATGAGCTTATCACCTGACAACAAGCCTTTTTTCAAGCTATCCCAATAACCAAATTGAACAATATTTGAATTGCTAATTCCTAACTCATACTGATAACACTTCTCCGCTTTCTTGGCCATATCAAAAGCCAACTGGTAAGCCTGGAAATAAACGGTTGAGATCTGCGTAATCATCCAACTGTACAATTTTTCATTAGAAAATTTATTGCGCATGTAATCATCCACTGTTTTGGAGTTTTCTATCTGCATTTCCTGGTTTTCCAAATCTTTTTCTGCAATGGCTTGTCTTATTTCTGCTGCATTGATCTGAAATTGGATTTGGTCTTTTTCAATAGTGGCCAATTTTGCTTGATGTATATTTTCTTCATCCCTGCGGGTATATGATCCCTGCGTTTCAAGCATTGATCCACCTGAATGAGCTATCGTACTAAGTCCTTGGAAAAGAGCAGCAATTTGTGCCGCAGCTGTACTCGCTTGCTTTCCACCTATTTCAATGTCAGCTGATGGTGTGCCACCGAATCCGGAAACACCAGCTTTGAATTGTGGGATAAAAGAAACCCCAGCAGCAATTGTGCTTGAAATTGTGGCTGCTATTTCAGAAAGTATCCCTAATCCATGTGCAATTGCTCCCCCAATTTCCCACTCATTCATCCTTGGTAATTCCTTATAGTAGGTTTTTCTTGCATCTGCCAAGTCAAATGCCTTATTTAAACTTCCAATCGTTTCAACCGCCTCATCAATTTGCTTTTTGCGAATTTCTTTAACTGCTTCGAGTAATTGAATTTCATGTTGTGATCTCAGTAAAGAAAGTTTTTCTGCATCTTTCTTTTCAAGAGCGCTTAATAATTTTTCTCCAAGTATTTTCACTTCATTGCAAAACTCAATTGCCTTTTGTGCCACAATCCTGAACCGGTAATAAGGAGTGGGGGCGCTCAAATCATTCAACACGCTGCTTAAATCCATTCCGGCAGCAGCGGCTTTTACGAGTAATGCCGGATCAATTGGCGGTTCAAACAGCGGCAGCTGACGCACTACACCTTGAATGTTCATACAATGTCGAATTTTGAACAGACGATCTTCCACTGTGTCCCAATATTTCGTCAAGAAATCGTTATTAGGTATGCAGAAATAAAAAATTTCTAACTTGGGAATGGGTTCGGAACCGGATGAAGAAGGAATAACAGTAATTGGCAACAAGGTATCCTCAACTATCACATCTACCCGGGCATTGCCAAAATCATCTAATTTAGTTTCTAATTCATTAAATGTGAGCTCCTCATGTTTTACATTGGGCGCTTTCCTGGGTCGATCACCGAGAATTTCATAAGCCAGCATATATAACAATGATGCTTCGTTAATAGATTCAATGGTGTCCCTTTTGAAAAGCATATCGCCCCAGGCAATTAAATTGTCAAGATATTTCATCACCACGTTTTTCTGGTATGCAACCGGGCGGTATCGTGCTATTACATGAGGTTTGAAAGGATTATTTCTCCATGCTTTTAACTGGTCCGCATTTTCTTTCAGATTTATGTTAGATAAAATCGATTCGATTCTTTGCTTGCGGTAGTCATCAGAATTGTATCCAAAAAAAGGCTTGGTAACCCAATATCTTTGAGGGGTAGAATAATTCTCAATGTTGGTTGGATCAAAAATATAATGGAACCAGTTCATTGCATCTTCGAATTTCTGGTTTTGCATGAGACGGCAGGCCACCATTAATGGTGCATGAAAGAATAATTCCCAATTGTATATGGAATTGGCTCCACCGAAAGAAAAATCAACAATATCCTTATACTTTTGTGCAGCAGGCTCGTCACCGCCAACAATAACGGCTGAAGTTGGAGAATAGGAACTGAAGTTAAAATTGTTTTTCGGAGCATAAGATTCAGGTTTTGTCTGAATTTTTCTATTCAGCAACCCGTCAATTCCATCTCTGTTCAGTTCGCGAATAAATAATAGTGTATATGGATGATAGAAAGGCAGAAACCTGTATTTACGGTTCTTACTGATGAGTTGCCCGTAATTATCCAAACGGGCTTCCCATTCGGGTTTTATAAAAAATGCCCGCTGGTTGTCCTGGTAAAACACTAGATGATTAGTAGTAATTGTATTTAATTGCAAGTCCTGTTGTGTAATTACTAATTCAAATGGAGAAACAGCGCCTGACAATAAAGTAGAAGTATTAGAATTTTCCAATACCCTTAATGCCTGATCATTCTTTGAATTTTTTCTATTATTGGTAAGATGGGTGTTATTAAAATGCATTCCATTAGGAAGCTTTAAACGAGGACCATATTCATATTTTGGATCAAGTTCCTTAATTTGCTCCCCATCACTCCCAAATTTTTCATGAACATAATCATAGGAATCGTCAAGCCATAATTCTATTCCAAAAAAATTGTAATGTCCGCCTAAACCTTTAAGCTTAATTTCTTTAATTTCTCCATTAAAAATGAAACTCGATGAATGCCACGGCAAATAAGTCTCATTGAACCTGTTTTTAGTTAAATAAACCGGATTATTTTTCAGCTTAACGTTTGGATCATAAAAAGTACCATCATTGAATTCTTTTGAAGTGGAAAGATAAATATCCAGATAGAGTTCATTGAATTTAGCCAGGTAATACGGCTTTAGGTTATAAGAATAATGCGGCCGTTCCCAGGGATGAATTAATTTCTGTTTAGAAATTTTCTTGGGCGTCCATCCTCCTGATTTATTAATACTCCATCCCAATTGAATTTCGAGAACCTTCATCGGCTCCGGCGCTTCTGTTGGCCCGTCTGTGGGTTGTGCCGCAGGAACCTTTTTGGCTTTCATCGGCTTTTCCATAAACTGCAGCCAGAACAGATGCAATTTTCGGTTATACACAACTGGCGTTACATGATCACCTGTAATATCAACATCAATTTTTTCCCAGGCGCTCCATGTACTGTAATTCATATCATAAGTACGATAGTAGTAAATGTTAGGAATTGACTTGGTTCTTCCAATGACATGTACAATATTGGTTTCATACCCTGCTTCATCAGGATTCAAATCTTCCATCTGGTGATACATTCCGCAAACTTCGAGATGTGATACTTCATCTACTTTGTGCAAGTAGCTCTGAAATGCTTCTTCAACATTTTCTTTGGTGATTTCATTTTGCATCAGTTCATTTTCGAGTTCTTCAAAGAAGGGAGATTTATCGTCACGTAGTTCCGGTTCGAGCCAGTTTTCAGGGTAAAAGAATATTTTCCGGTTGGCTTCCCATATCCTGTAATTCTTCATCCACTTCCATTGCGACCAGGCATTTGGTGAAGAAGTGTCTTCTTTTGCATCCTGTGTGACCTCGACATACCGGTTTTCCAGATTCAGGAAGCAACGCTGCACAAATAGCTGAACAGAACTTAAAGCCTGTTTCATGCGTGAAGTGAACTGGCAGGCGCTCATCTCCACATCAATTAGAAAATATTTATATAATGAATTGGAATCCTCCCAGTAAAGCGGATTAGGAATTGTTTTTCCATTAAAAACAATCTCCGCTTGTTCGTTTCTTTGCGAATTCTCTAAATGATATTCGACAAGCGCGGCACGTTTCTTTTCTCGAATTTCATTATGCAGCGGAGTAACTTTTTGCAGCCAGTCCTCCTGTTCATATTTGGATTTAACAGCCTGCCGGGTTTGCACTGCAATGTTCATATCTAACGTTGTATCAGAGGTAATATTTGTCCAGCTAAACATGGTAGCAGCATCAACACCGGTGAGTTTCATCTGCTCAAAACATTTCAGCAACCTGTGATACAGCTTTGCATTGGTGTAATCCAGATGCCCGACTACATGCTGAGTTTTAAACCCTGTATCAAGAGAAACAATATTAGTCTTATCCCATTGGGTGAGTTTAGCTATTTCATCCATTATTTCCGGTTTGCTGCTGGTATCAACTTTTGCCAAATCAAGGATGCTTCGAATAGAGGCATTTTCCGGCTCAGGAAATATTGATTTAAAGTTGAGGAAAAGGTATAGATTGTACCAGCCATTATAATCATTGGGATTTATTGCTGACGTTATCGGCAATACTGAAAAGTTAATGGTGTTTACTGCGGCATAATTCACAGTAAACCATTCTAAATCTTTTGTTGCAATTTCCATTTTTGAAACTAAGAGTGAAACTTTATGCAGCAATAAATAGGCATTATAATGTTCAGGAAAGTTTGTAGAATTAATTTCGTTATAGCTTCCGTCTGGATTTTTTGCAATTAAACTTTCATCTTCTAATTTTTGCAGCAGAGAAACAGGTCCGGGTAAAACCATTATGTTTTCTAAAACAACAGTGGCCTGCTCATCTGATAAACTGAACGAGGCGGCAACCTGCGATTTAATTTGATTCTTGTTTTGGTTTAATAAATTGTCCAGGTTTTGCTGAAGTGTTTTAATATTATCAGCTAAATTTGCTTTACCCGCAGCCGTAATGGACGTCGTATCAAAATTAATAATGAAATTTGTTTCCTGAACAGAAAATGCAGCCGTGGTGAAATTTTCGATGGCCGAATTTAAAATCACTTGTAAAGGAGTAAGTGCAGCAATCAGTTGGGCATCTGTCATTGGAAGTAATGCATCAGCATCAAAAGCAAGAATGCTATTACGATCTGCAACAATCAACTTAAGTTGATTAATCTTTTCTTTATTTGATTCAAGGATTTTTCTCAACAAATCAATTAATTGAATAATAGATTCGTCTCTTAAACCAATCGGTGAATCTGCATTATAGTTTAAAATATAATCCAGCTCACGAAGAGATAGGCCGGAAGATTTTATGTGCTCTAAATATTTAATGCTGTCGAGTGTGACCTGCAAAGAACTGAAAGGATCGGAATTATTGGTAATACCCAGAAACAAGAGCAAATCAGTAATATTTAATTTTAAACTGCGGGCCAGGTAGGCATATCTCAAGAGTGTTGAGAGCGAATCGACAGATAAATGCTCATTTGTTTTGTCAGCTAACAAATCAAAGTCTGTTTGCCGCAGTGCAAGCGCAGAGAGAATAGTTGGAACGGGCGTATATCCGTTATACGGAGCCCCGGCGTTAACTCCAAAGACAATTGCAGCATCTAACGGAATTGGAACATTGTTATTATCAATGGCTTTAAAGTAAGCATCAACCGGATTGGTGACTGCCTGATTTTGAAACAAGTTATTATACAAGGGTTGAATAATTACATCGGGTTTATGAGGTGTAATTCTAACTTCCCTGTTGATATCTCCGAAGAAAGCAAGGAGTGTTTCAAACGGCAGTTTGAGTTTTTCCTGTAGCTGCTTGAATCGTTTTAAATTTGCCAATGTATCGCCATTAATCACATTGTTTCCGATTTTCGAACTCCTGATAAGTAAATCAAGTTCCCACATTTTCCATCCTGTTTTTCTCCACAGCCGGATGAAGCGGTGCATCAGGTCGAATTTGGGGAGCGTTAAATTAATTACTGCCTGTAGAGCAGTGTCGCACGTATCAATAGGGCGCTCAATTTTGCTTACAGGAGGGGCAGCAGGATCATTGACAAATTTTACCAGCAATAATTCGAGCGACTCATAGTAACTAAGTTTAGTCCTTTTCATAAACAGGGAAACAGGTATACTCGTTTGCGTGGTGTTAAATCCCCAGTATTTATTTTGATCAACCGCGGTTTGCCGCTGTGTAACGATCAAATCGTTTTCTTTGGTTGAAATATTAAAATATTCCGCGGCAATCGCAGCATCGTCGGGTTTCTTGTTATTAGAATCTGATTTATCCTGGAAAGCCTCCATTAATTCGAAGCGGGGCGCTCTTAAATAATTCAGGTAAGTTCGCGCCTCTTCCTGCCGGAGATTGAAAGAAATATTCATTGGAAAGTCAGCATTGGCAATGGTTGTATAAGCGCCGGATTGTACATATTGTGGGATAGCCCGTAACTCTTTTTGAGATAGAGTGGTTTGATAGACAAAGTTTTTATTTCCGATAAGATTGTTTTCTAAAATCTCACACACCAAATCAATGTAAGGTAATGGCGTATTTGTGTTTACACAATTAAGCTTGATGTTTCCAAGATCGGGTCTCCTTTCGAATAAGATATCTTTTACAGTAAGTGTTTTCCCCCCTTGCACAATCAGTGAATCATGCTCGTTCAAAAAGCGAAGCATATCTGTTAAATACGCTGAAGGGCTATACAGTGATTTGCAGTGCTCACAATCGCAATAATCCAATGAACCGAAAAGTGTTTCCAGGTCAGGAATATCACCAATTGCATTTTGAATTTCTGTTTTGGTATAGGTATGGGACGCGATAGCTTGTGGGGTGTACCTGTGTATTTCACGCCTGAAATCCATCAGGCGCGCCAATATCTGCATATACTGCATTTTAGAAGATTCATACACACGATGAATGTGTGATGCTTCAACTCCTTTTGCCGTCATCATGGTTGTTAAGCGGTCTTTGCCCATGAAATAAATCTGCATGGAACTATGCAACCCTTCATCAATTAACGCTGAACCGGCTGAAGCTTTAGTAGTAATCTTATGTACACGCTGAACAATTTTTAATTCTTCTTTTGTTTTTGCATCAATATTTATTTCAGGATGATCAAGCAAGTATTTGTCAATGTTCTGTTGCCGGAAATTCAACTCTTTTTGCTCATCAATGAAGTTTTGCACTTCCGTAATTTTAGTAATCTTTGGAGTATTTCTTTTGACTGTTGCGACTAATGATACTGCCGGATATAAGAACTCCGCCCTGTTTTTCATTGCCGCAGCATAATTCGCCACTTTTTCGTCAGGCGTGTCGCCGGGCATATTGTCGGGCGCCTGTTTACCATTTTGGTTAATTAAATCAACTAATCCGTTCTGGTCCAGTTTTGCAATATCACTCGCTGTTTTGAATAACTTACCTGGTTCACTTCCGATCTTGCCTTTCAAAAATGTAACTGTGGGAATATGATTTTTGGAAATATTTCCTGTTTCAATCGTTGCTGTAAAATCGGCTATTGCATCAGTCCCGATTACTGCTTCATGGGCTTTAATTTCTTCCCAGAAAGACGCATTAACGCCCTTGTTATTGATAAATACTGTTGCGATTGTTGGATAATGCGCAGCATCAATTTTAGATTGATCAAGCAAGGATTGAAGGCTTCCGTTTCCAACCAAGATTGGCTTTGTAAGAGTAAATTTATTGCGCTGGTTTTGTAACTCCTGTACAATAGCATCCAGGTTTACTTTTATTTTTTGTGAAACTAAATTTTGTAAAACTGCGTTGTCAATCGCTTGCCGTTGAATGGCATCATCAAGAAACACTATCCCCGAAGCAGTTAATTCAGTTAGATGATCAATCGTTTCCCATTCGCTGGTTCCTCTTAGCAAATCACCCGGTAAATCCGCAGGAAGATTCTGCCTGATAAAGGCATAAAATACTTCAGAGTTTAATTTAGCAGGCACATTAACTGATTTTGCGACCAGGCGAGATAATACATGACACATGATATCATCCGTGCTGAGACCGGTTTGTAGACTTAACTGGGAAATCTGTTTATCAGTATCAGTTTCTTTCAGATTTTCAATCTTTGCATTGCCAATTGCTTTTTGCAAAATAGAACCCGTAATTTCATAGTCGGATTCACCAGCGTATTTGCCATTATATTCGGTAGCGCCATCAGCATTTTTACTTTCAGTAAAATTTACCCAATGAATTTGATTCACATTATAATGTGTCTGCACCGCAACCGGATTTTGCTGATCGTTTGCATTATAAAGTTTTACAACGAGGTGAAAATTTTCCTTTACCTTTCCGTTTACAGGATTGATCGGGGCGTCATAAGCAATGTCAAAAAAACCATTCAGAAAATTTTTCATTGCAGCGAGCGGTTGTGCACTTTCCTGATCCAGTACTTTTTCATAGATTTTAATAACCATTTTATTTTTACGCTGCCAAAGCTCATCGCGCACTGAACCTCGAATGCGATATCTGTGTTTTGTTGTCGCTTCTGGATTCGCAACGATAATTAAATTATTTACGAGAACTCTGGTCGCTTTATCAAAATGCCCGGTTTGTGCAATCCCCTTTTCTTTTTGGAGTTTTTTAATGGCCTTAATAGTTGTTTTACCAAATGTCTGTGTCTTGAATTCTTTTTCTGAAATCTTATAACCTACAAAGGACAATGCTTTTTGCATTTCAGCTACCTGGGGGGAAACCATATTTAGCCGCAAGTTTTGGGTAACGGTTTTCAACTCTTTTGCAGGTAAAGCCTTAAGTCTTTTAACATAAGTACCTTTACTTGCTGCAATACTTTTTAATTTATCAAGCGTGGCTTTATTTATTTCACCTGTAACAGGGAGTTTATATTTTTCCTGAAACGTCTTTATCAATTTTTTTGAAGTTGTTCCTAATGTTTTTTCTTTAAGTTCATTAGGAGCAATTTCAATGTTCAATTTCGCAATGGAATTGACCTTTTGCAAGGTCTTATGCAGATTGCTTTTTTGGGTTTTTGTGGAATATGTATTCTTAATTACCTCTTCATGCAATTTATCTAAAACCGTTTCGTTCAGCTTGCCGTCAGCGGCAAGCCCGTATTTCTTTTGAAACAGTTTAATCGCATTACGGGTTTTATCTCCCACTATGCGGCTCTTTTTTTCCTCTGCTGTTACAGGAATACCTATTTTTTCAAGCAAGTCATGCAACTTCCTCGTCCTTGTTTTGCTGTATGTATGATGCATATCAAACAACTCGGCATTTAGTACTGAAAGTGTTTCATCGTTTAACTCGCCATCAGCGGAAAGCTTGTGCTTCGTTTGAAAATCTTTTATGGCATCCTTTGTCGATTTTCCCATCTGTTTTCTGGTGATCTCATCCTCAGCGATATTCAACTTCAATTTCTTAAAAGCAGTGTGAAGGTTGACAATATCGCCCTTTGATCTCGTTGTCAGGGAAAAATTGAGTTTTTTCATGACCAGTACCTCCGTTCAATTATTAATAGATTCATTTATTTTACAGATAAAAACAGCAAAGGCTCCTGCTGTTTGTTAGTGATTTTATATGATGATTTTGATGGCAGCGGCAAGATTGCATTCGATGCTAAAACAACTTTTTCCTCTCCATCATTGCCTGTTTCAAATTTTGCAACACATTTTCCGCTCATACAGTAAAGAGTTTCGAACTCGGAAGAATTTAAAACTTTCCAGGTTTTGCCCATGGGGATAGCAAACGCCTCGCTCGTTACACGCAAACCTTTTATAAGTTCAGAAATCTTTTTTTGATAGGGCGTTATCTCTTTTTCTGACATTAAATAAATTATCCGGTTATCCTGGGTCTGCATACCAGGCGCTGAAGTCGAACCTTTTTTGAGATGGTTAATCGTTATAATGAGCTCGTAAGCTTTTTGGGTAGATTTATATCGCATGTCACCAAAGCGGTATAGACATAAAAGGGATAAAACAAAGAAACAACCGCTACTTAACCATTCACTTTTTACTAAAAGCACGGCTCCAATAATGATAAAGGCAACCACTAGGCTTCTGAAAAACTTGGAATCAGCTTCGAGTTTCTTGATATCCACTAATGTTTCGGGAAACCTGACTGCAAGAAAATTCTGCGCCCATTTGAAGGTGTTAATGATTTCGCGTTTATCTTCTTTTAAAAGTTTTTCGATTTCTTTTTCTTTCAGTTTTTTTGCATTAATGAGGTGACTAATCCAGGATTCAGAAGGTAA
>VAPC011194055.1_pt1 | contig 12345 bp, 13 predicted proteins | sample 3395121 | NCBI WGS metagenome assembly VAPC01 (sample SAMN08290434, study PRJNA428436) | hydrothermal vent metagenome | isolation source: Deep-sea hydrothermal vent chimney | place: Indian Ocean: Southwest Indian Ridge | depth 1711 m m
AACTGAGCAACTTCAACCCCAATTATTTTTATGCATTTATCATAAGAAAGGATTGTAGCATTAGGGAATACTTTCTCTGTTAATTCAGCTATTTCTTTATTCAAAGTATTCTTTTCATGCTCACCCAATGAGAACTCTACTCCAACTTTTTTACGAGTTCTAGTAAAACCTTTAATTTTAAGATCATCGGTTCTAGTTTTAGTCCTAATTAGTTTTTTCTGGATTTTAGCTTTAACCGGAGCGTTGGGGTATAATTCAGTGTACTCTTTCAAATTCATTTTATGTACTAAAAGATGAGTGCTTAACTGATTATATATATTTCCACAAATCCTACATTTCACACCATAATCATTTTCATCACCTTCAACTATAACCTCTTTAACAAAAGATCCTTCTGCAAGGAAATAACCTATCAATCTGGCTTTTTCTACAGTAGCATCATCCGAATGTATGATTTCTTTTGATTTAGGGTAAGAAACAATATCCCCTACTTCAAGATTTTCTGCTTCAACCCATGATAAATGCATCTTTTCTTGTATCGGATTAGATTCTTTTAATAACCTATATTCATCTAAAGAATACATTTTACTATTAGGATTTCTTACACTGGCGTAATGGCCCTTTTTAAAACGAGAATATACGGGTAATCCATCCTCCATCTTATCACCGCGCAATTTAACTTTTATACTCTCCCCACAACCGCATACACATTGATGTTCTTTTTTAAAAGCCCAAAAAGGATGTTCATCTGTTACATAAGTAATTTTATAATCACCTTCAACTTTAATAGCATTAATAAAATCTTTATGCAGCCTTTTCTGGATATGCATAACAGGTTTTACTTTACCTGTATGAGTTACTACTAGATCACCCGGCTGTATATCTTCAATACATCTTTTTGTGCCATCAGCCATAGTTATCTCTGTGCCAGAAATAAAGCAACCCATACTCATTTTATTCATTTCTTTAGATTCAATTTTTCTAATTAAATCCTTATGTTTTCTCTCTGTTGCAACAAGAATATCTACATAATATGTAGTCAAATCTTTACCCATCTTATCCTTACCGATGGGCACTTCCCGCAAAATGGCATCAACAACTTTACCTTTACTTAATTCTTGTATTTGAACATGTTCACAATTGTGAACAATAATTCCTTCAGCAATATAGGAATTATCTCCTTCAACCTCTATATTAAAAACTTCACTAGAAACTTTTACTTTTTTTGTAGAATTTATTTTTGAAATTATATAATTATTCTTTTCATGAGAAAATATTTTTGCAATTTTTTTAGACTTTCTATTAGCAATTCTCACATCTTCATATTTACCTAAATCATTTAATTTTTTTGAATCTCCCACAGAAAACCTAAGCATATATCCTGGCCGTGATTTCTTCCCTGTGATAGGATCAATGTATACCTCAAAACCCTCTTTTATCTCACAATCAGTATATCGAGAAAGAACTCCTGTTTCCTTATAAGTTGGAGATAACCCTAATCTCCAACTTATAAATAAAAATTGTTGGATAAGTTTTTGTGTCTTTAATTCAATACTGTAACCTCTTGAATTAACTTCACCACACCCATCCCCACAAATACAACTCTTTAAAATTATTGATTGTAAACTTTTAGGAAGCCACAGAGCTTCTTCTGGTAATTTTTTTGCCCATGAATATTTACCACACCATTTTTTAAAATAATCTGCTACTTTTTTGTTACTTAAACAAAGAGCATAATTACCTGTTTGAGCCTCGTATATTCTTGGTTTACAATCTATTCTAAAATTACTTCCAAATTCCTCCTTTAATAAATCTGATAATTTATTTGCAATATCTAATTCTTCATTACCTAAATTAAAAACTATCCCTGATTCTTCCTCAGAAAATTCATTAGTCTGCATATAAGAGCCTTCAGCAAGAAACCACCCTACTAATTCAGCTCTGTTTACATTAATTTCTGAATTCTCTATTTCAACAGATGATACAGGATGTGTAAAGAAATCTCTATCAGAATCTAAATCAGAACTCTTTTTCCAATCAGGTGTAACGCCACAGGGGTATTCTTCATTTTTCCCTCTATGAACTCCTACAGAAAAACCAATCCAATCGTTTAATCGATAAAAATCTTTCTCCTTATCAAAATGATTGGGTCTTTCTGTTTTTGGGCATGTCTCTCGGGCACTATAAACCCACAAAGGATGATCAGGAGTTACATATAAATTCCTTGAAAGAATATTAGTACTTGATAATTCAATTAATTCCTCTGTTTGTCTACTAAAAGTATTAGATACTTTAGCAATTTCCCCTTTTCTATTTATTACCCTATCATTTTCTCTAATCAACTCTATCGATTTATAGGTACCATCAGACATTAAAACCCTGGTTCCCGCAGGAAAACAATAATTATTAGAGCCTATAAAAGACCGGTAACATCCGACAAGCATCTGCTTTGACCAGGCATCACCATTATTATTGATAAATTTTGAATAGGCAGGGTGTATATAATAATCACTCTTAGGGTCTGAAGGACTGGCTAATTCAGTCTCAACTGCTGCTATAATAGTAGCATGTGATAGAAGGTATTTTTCAGGGGAATATTTTGCAAGGACTGTCCGGGCGATTTTTACACGGCAACCACCATCAGTTCCACAAGAACAGGACTTCTGCCCACAGCATACATTTTTTGACCATGTTTTATGATCAACACACGGCTCTACAACAGTAGCCGCACTATATCGCATCATTGCCATGTATTAATCCTTTAAAGTTTTAGCAAACTGACGTATCATTGATGCTAAAGCAGCCTTATCTTCTTTCTCAGGAGGCTCATCAGGATTTACTTTTTCGGGAGCTTCCGTCTCTTTTTCAGGAGTTTCTTTTTTCTCTTCAGAAACTTCCTTTTTCTCTTCTTCAGGTGGCAACGGTTCTTCCGTGAATTTTCCCTTTAGAATACTTATAGAATTCTTCACAGAGTCTTCAGTAATAGATTCAAACCCGGTACTAGGAAGATTAAAATTTAGCTTTCCAGGATTTCTTTTACCGCTTAGAAGAAAGAGCGTACCTACATCAGAAATTATGTATTTATGCAAAAACATTATTCATCCTTTATGCTAGAGGCGTATTGACGGACCACATTTGCGATACAGGCAGTTTTTTCTTCAACGGGTGCTGCGGGCTCTTTCGCTTTCAGAATAAGGTCAATCTTTTCTAAAAAATCCATTAACTTATTACCCTCTGTCTTTTTTCTGGCAACGATATCACCACTCGAAAGCGTTACAGTTTCACCTGGCTTTTCAGTTAACAGGTAAGCACCGTTTCCGTATTTAACTAGATACATTTTATTTCTCCTCTCCAGCGTAGACCTTTTGAATCGAAGATTTAATGATATAGTCTGAACAGATATCACCATAATCTTTAAAGATATTGTTGTAAGCCTGAACATCAGATAATCCGGCTTCCTGGCACTCACTTATACTGTCTACCAATTTATACACCACATGGGTAGCAAAAGTATGAGCGATACGGATAGCCATCTTATTTGACTCTGTTGCCATCTTGGGAACAAGAACTCGTTTCAGATCCCGGCTCGGAGTAACTCTTTTCGGAATAGAGCCGTTGGCTCTTTCACTCTGGCTCTTTTCATACGAATCATACCCGCGGTCAACAATAGACGTGGGCATGCCAGAAATAAGCGGATTAACTTTTACAAGAGTTTCAGGACTCTCTGATGTATTAGCAAAGGGCCATTGAACCCATACCTTACTTGTAGCCGGCACTATATGAGTTACGACACCATGATAAGGAGTGACATTCCAATCAGTAAAGAATTTCTTTACACAGTCACCTACCTTAAAAGCCTCTGGCCCCACCATTGAAGGGTATAACGCGGGCATGAAACCTCCTATCAAAGAAAAGGACAAGAAATAATTATGAAGTTATTTCTGTACTTTCTGATAAGGGGCGCTGGCTTTCTTGATCGGAACAGGGCTTTTTCTTTCACCCATTACCTGCTCGAAATTGCTCTTGTTGTAATCATCAACATAAGGTTCATCAGCTTCACGTTTGCGGACGTTATAATTAAAACGGCCGGCCATGTAAATTTTTTCGTCAGGATCGTACTTCAGTGTTGTTGCTTCCCGGCGACCTTCAATAACATCTGAAATTTTGTCAACTTCCAGAGCCATTTCAGAAGATATAGCTTCAAGGTCAGAAGCTACTGTATCCAATCTCTCTGTGTACTTTCCTGCATTTTTAATCGCACCCATCTTCATCCTCCTTATATTATAGAAGAAAATTATTTCTTTATGACATTCTTACCTTTTTCACGAACAATAAGCGGTACGCCTGTTTGTAAGACTCTTTTTACTACCCGCTGTCTCATAGGAATATCTTTCCGCGTTAATCCCAACTGTTTCAGAATATGAGGTTTCACTGCAACCGGTTTTTCTTTCTTTTTCGGTTTTTCTTTCTTCGCAGCCTGCACCGGAATCACCACAGCTTCCGAAGGCCCCATAGCTCCCATCAAAACTCCAAATCTACCTGCATTAACTTTACCGTCAAAGCGCCCTCTGTCATAAGAACGAATCGCTAAATTCAAAGCGTCCTCGCAGGCCACAACACAACTATACTTCGCCAGTATGGGGTTTATAATAGTCTTTGCATATTTCACAAGCTGATCATAGTCGGCATTACTCAGGTCATCAGGACCCTGGTAAGGGCGATGAAAATCACCTCTCTCAACACGTTCTTCAACCACGCGATTATCGTAGTTGAAATATTTATAAGCATTATGCCTGACTTCAGGGAATTGACTCTTAAAATTATTTACTACTTTCGGTGCCAGTAGAATCAGTTTCATAGTTAAATACCTTTAGATATTATTGTTGCAAAGAAAGGCCGTATTAATAGATTATCATAGAATTAAGAATCTGCTTTAAGAAATTTTGACACGACATTCCGGGCGAATCGACTATTTCCGCTCGGTTTCCGTTCCGTGACTTTATCCTTAAGATCATCAACTTTATTCTTCAAAGAGAATGCAATCTCCGATGTTTCATTAATCATTTTCTTAATATCTTCACGATCTTCAGGCTTCAGAGATCCGAGACCCTTTTTTATCGGTATAGTGGAAAATTTCCCGAGACACTCGATTAAATCTTCCATAACTTTAACCGATTTATTAACTTGGGCTCCTAAACCCTTCTTCTTTGGCATAATTTTTCCTCCAACTGATTATAGAGGATTAAGAGATTATTAAAACATTATTATCATTTGATGTAATATTAAACATTGCGGTAGGATAATTAAGCCCTATACCGGCATGAGGTGTAGATTCAATACGTAAAATCTCAGTAGGCTCTTTATAAAGACCTACGTTTCCTTTTAATTCTGATCTGGTGAGAGGGCCTTATTATAGATTCTAAAATCTTCTATACTGCCCTTTTTCTTTTGCTTTCTCTGCTTCTTCCGGAGTTCTTTTATTTTCTCCGGCATCTTCTGATAATCTTTACCATTTTCACGGTAATCATCCATATATATTTGCATGTAATCTGTACGATTACTTTCATTCTGAACACATGGCTTACGGCGAGGCGGCTTAACCTTGGGCATAGCCCTGAACTTAATAACTACATCACCCTCTGCAACATCTCTGGCAAGTTTCCTGACATAGGCATAAATCGGATAATACATTATATTTACTCCATTTTAAACTGCTTTGGCAAAATCTGATCTACCTTTTCAGGGTGCTCCGAAAGGAATTTAATAATCTTAGCCAACTTTTTACGCTGTCCCTGACTCTCTTCCTTACTAAACCGAGAGGTACCTTCAGGTTCAGCGGCCTCCTCTTCTTTCGGTTGCATTTTCAATTTCAAATACTCCGCCAATTTCTCAGTTATATTCGTATTATCAACCAGAGGCGCTGCTACGTTCGTATAAAGATTCCTCATCATCTCATTAAAGAAACTATCATTCACCGTAAACAGGTCCCGCTCAATCTTGTCCATGGTAGACACCGGATCGATATTAAGAATATCCAGAATGAGATCAATAGAAATTGAACCCTTCTGATACAACTGAAAAGCAGCATCGAAGAATTGCTCATTATCCCTGATAGCCAAACGGGTGAAACTGAGCCGAGGATAAAGCAGAACTTCATTACCATAATCATCATATTCTACAAAGCCCTTTTTCCGTGCTATCGGTTTAAACAGATAATTCTCAATGTAATCCTGAATAACTTCCCGGAACAGAAGATACATGGTATTCATAATTTCAAGAGAAATCTTACTACCGGTATATGTCCCTTCACCAGTTAAAACTTCCCTGGTCACACCAAGGCCGGCAAGCAATCTATTAAGAGAGCTTTCCATCTCTGCTTCAACATCCAGAAGACGGCCGCTTGATCCCATTTCTTCCCAGTGTATTTCATAGTTAGCTACGATTGAAAAGTCAGGATCAACCAGAGCCAGATCAACCTGTTCTCTGAGATTATCTACATCATCCTGGTTAAGCTCTTCAGCCCACACAATACGCATAGGAGTCATATGACGAGAAGCAATGGAAGTCTGGGCCTGTCTCAGCTTATCCATCAGAATAAGAGTATTTATGCATCTCTCAACAATGGATACACCAAGGGGCTCATACTGAGATTTCTTCCGCGCCAGATGAAAAACATGAGAACCGGTATCAGGATTTGTGTCGAGCGGAATTACTCCACTCTGGCGGACTTTCTCCCGCAGCTCCCGAGAAATTGTATAATCAAGTTTCTTTGTTGGGTCCGATGGATCGAGTGGTACATCGGAAGTCAGGAATTTCCGGGTTTCCGGATCAGGCATGTATTCAATAGCTACCTCATCAGTAAGAGGGAGTTTCCGAACTCTCACCTGATCGGGAGGGAGAATAAGAAGTTTCTTCCAGCCCTTATAGAGAGGATTCTTATCCTTAATTTCATATTTATCTGCCAGGAGCTGACTTCGCTGTTTAGCTTCTTCTTTTTTAGAGGAAAGCTCATCAGGGTCAACACCTTCTTTCCAATCATCCTCTTCGGCAAAGATGAAGCAATTATGAGTACTAAAACCAGCTACCTGATAAGTATGATCTTCTTCCACCTCAAAATTAAATACCTCTGTACACGCCTCTACTTTAATTTTATCAATTTTTACACCGACACATTTCTCTGAAATGTATTTTAAATTTCCTGAAAAAGCAAATATTTTATTAGGATCAGAAAGAGTTTGGATATATTCATTTTCAAGGATGGATAATTCATTGTCATCTTGTATTAAATTGTCCTCTGGAAAAAGAATTCTTATAAAATTCCCCTCTTTTAGCGAACCTGCTTCTACAAATTTTGTAGAACCATTATCATAGACAATTTCTACAGGATGCTCTTTTGTCACCCTTAATGAATGAGGCATTCCTGGACAATGTATATCTAATAGATTATCTGATACCCTTGAACAAGTCTTTAAAACAGATCTCCATCTGTTTTTATGGGTCAATACTTTATTACCTATTTGAATATTCTTTGCACATATATAACCTAACTCTGTTCTAATCAATGAGTTAGGGTCGCAGCAATTACCAAACAAATAGTATTCATGCGTAATTTCAATAAGAGTTTTGAAAAGTTTCATGTCCTCACACATCTTAGTGAAAAATTTATACACATAATCATTCTGATGTTTATTTTTACCTTTAGGGGGAACCAATCGAAGTTTTGATAAAGGAAGAGTGGAATGAATATCAATGGCCTGCCCGATGATTTCATTTGTATTATAGAAAAACCGGTAAAAAGCTCTACGTTCCCGTAGATTCTGCGGCTTCTCAAGAAAGTCTGTACTTAATTGAGGGGAATAAAACTGAGATGTCCCACTATCCATGGTATCTGCTTGGCGAAAGCTAAAGCCACCCATTGAAGTCGTTGTAGCATACCTCCGTGCTTTCTTCTCATTATCAGTAAGATTATTTGAAACCTTGGGATTCTCGTCTACACTGATAACTTGCCTTTGCGGCTTTGCTGCCTGATCTTGCGCAGTAACTACCCGTACACGTCTTTTAGGCATCCACTCCCTCCGTTGCTGCTAAATGTCCCGGTTCTGGGTCAACTTTTGGTTCCGGTGCCGGGGCAGCCTTCTTTTTGGCCTGCTTCGGTTTCTTTTCAGATTTCTTCTCAGGTTTCGGAACATCTTCTTCAATAAACTTGAAAGCTGACAATGACCGTAAATTTGTAATACCTCTCACAAGCAAACCCGCAACATCCCTGTTTCTTCTCATTATCTGAATCAGGCGATGGAATTGCTCCAAACCTTCCATGGAACCTTCCGATGCAGTCCTCTCCGTTGAGAGTTGCCTATTCCCTTCACGGTAAAGCTCTTCATATTTTATTAAAAATGTCTTCAGTCTTTTTCCTAAATCAGAACCATCTTTTTGAATTGCGACCATTAATCTATTCAGATCAGCCATCTTCGAGCGACCTTTCTCGCCATCATCAGGCGTTTTACTTGCCTGCTCACTTCAGATCTAAACGTTTCATCACCGGGATTCCGGCTAAAATACCCCTTACTATCTAATCTCTCTTTTAATTTCTCCAATGTCTCCGGACTTAATTTCACACACTGACACTGTTCAGCAATAGACTGTAAATAACCATCCATATTCAGAGCACCCGGATTAAAAGGATTCGGAGCTTCATCATACCTTTTATCATAGTGATAGGGTATTGATTGTTCAGGATCTGACAGTTCACCTGGCATGGTTATTTAACTTTCTGGTTGAGCAGGAGCTTCTGGCTGCTGCTGTTGTTGTTCCTTGGCCTGCATCATAAATGTATCCAAGAGAAAACGAGCTTTCTGATATCTTAATTCTTTTACTCTTTCATCCGCCTTTGATTTTTCCAATTCCGCAAGAGCAGTCTTTTCATCGAATGATAATACTTCCCTTTGAATATACAACTGAGTCATATACTTCTCCTATCTATTATTTAGTATTGAGATATTTTTGTTTATCATTAAAGTATAAGTATTAATAGATAATTAATTTAACTGTGCTATTCGGTTGTCTTCCCGTCAAAGTGCTCATCCTCATCCTTCATTGCTTTCTCTTTTGTGTTATGCACCACAGCATCTTCATGTTGAGGAGGGCTGTAAATCGAATACAATTTCAGTTCATCTTTTCCGGTATTTATCAGGTTATGTTTTGACCCAGCTGGGACAATAAGTGATACCCCCTCAGACAAAGAATGCTTATTACCGTTTATTACTGCTTCCCCGGTCCCCTTCTCTACCCTGAAAAACTGATCTACATTATCATGCACTTCATCACCAATATCTTCATCAGGTTTTAAACTCATCAATACGAGCTGCATTTTCTTTCCGGTATAGATTACTTTCCTGAAATTTTTATTTGAAATGGTATCTTTTTCGATATTCACTGAATGCCCTTTAGCATCCGAAGCTTTCTTATCCTGCTCTGACTTAAGCTGTACATATTTCGTAGCCAGACGATAAAAAGCTTTTTCCAAATCGTGCACATCATATTCATTCTCTTCAGCAAAAGTATGGACCTGGGCATCTGAAGGATTTGGATTTTCTTTTAGAAATACAAAAACTTTATCATCCATTTCACTCGCAATAAGAAATGCAGCAAATCTTTTTATTTCCTGTGTGATCTGTTCCATAGGCTCCTTTTTACCATGTAAATAGATTAATACTTTTGAATGATACTCGTTTGAGCACTCTCAGAGAAATCCAAGATAAATTTCCCATTTTCTACATATCTTTGATAAACGTCAGCATCTCCAGTATCAACTTTAACCATACAATTTAAACAGTACACTACACCCAACTGAGAAACATCAGGACGAACCCATTTCTTAACTGCAGCAGAGCTGGCACCGTAATTTGTATCTGACGTACCAAAAGCTTCGAGATTATACATCATAGCTGATGTAAAACCGAAATCAAAAAGAGCCGTACCATCTGAATTTGCATTATTAATAATGCCTAGTCCTGCAAAATTTACTCCATAAGTAGCTCGGAGATACTTCATCGTATCACCGCGATAAATCCAGTCCGTTTTTGATTCATAACCATCAGGACTAGATGCAGTAAAAGAAGTAGTGTTTATCGGAAAACTTTCAAGCATTATCCAGTCTGTAACCGTTAAATTTGATTCAGCACTGGTGTCATTATATGTTGAGTTAGGATAAGAAGGATCATTCTCCGTTCCAAGAATATGTTTCGTATTCCAGGCATTTGCAAAACATAAATCCGTGCTGGTCCGGTCATGCACATAATCTACCCGGGTATTAAATTCTGCCCGGGTACGGCCAAAGTCATACCCAGCTTCATCCATAAAGATACCTGCCACACCCAGAGCACCCCATTGTATTACTTCATTAGTATAATCACGAAAAGCCTGGTTAGCAGAAACATAACCATAGATCTGAGTATGATTACTCAAAGCCTTAACTCGATCAGTGATTATCTGCGTGTTGGCATAATCAGGATGTGACGGAGCTGCTACACCGTTTCCGAGAATTATTAAACGATAAGCAGCCATGTCCTGCGACACATTCTCATTATTCCATACATTAACCCCGCTATTAAAAGAATTAGGATACCCATAATAAACAAGAAGATCTTGAGGTCTGGTATATGTGGATTCAACGATGGTCTGATTATGCCAGCCCAGTTTCCCGTGAATTGTTTCGAGATTATTTATCCGGTTCGCATGATCGACAAGATATCCTGTTGGACCAAGAATAGCAGTCATGTCAGCATAATAAACAGGATTTGAAGAGTCATTAACCAATTCCCGGCGATTACTAAGAGTTTGCATTAACTGAAAAGGACCTACCACACCTGTTAATGGATCGGTGACTTCCGCATTCGCATCCATGAACGTATAAAGATCTGTACTATCAGAAGTGTTGATAGCAGTGGATAACTTTACGACAGGATCGGCAGCTATCAATACACCCGAATCAAGAGTGATGGCATTTACAGCAGCAATAGTTGTAGCATCATTGACAAGGGTTTGTTTATCTGAGACATTCGTATCAACCTGCTCTACCCAGTCATTCCAGTCGCGCAGATATTTTGCCTTATTCGCCCGGGCACCCTTTTCTTTAGAATAAAAGGCCAATAAAGATCTCTGGATACCATCGGTATAACCCTGGTTTTCAATAAGATTATCAGCATCGATCTGTAACTGATCTTTCCGAGTAGCTTTCGTACCAGGAAGCAATACTGCATCAACGGCATCTTTCTCAGATTGATTCATTTCTGAAACAACATCACCGGTTATCTTCCAATATTTTTTGGGTACACCGACAACTCCTGAGAGATCTGGATTTATGACCCAGATTACCTCAGAATAATCAGGAGTATTAACGCTAAATCGTTGTTCTTTTGTCGTTCTTTGTAATACATCAGACATAATAGCATCATCCTTTATTTATACAAATCTTCTAAATTTCAATTTTGTTCCTGCAAATACTGGACTATTACTCGGAGTCATATTCAGACTTCCCAATCCTCTATCTTTTACTGAACCCGAACCACTCACAACTATATCCATAGGTCCTTCATTCATAATCCATCGATGGTTCAAACCATAGACAATCCCATCAACACCTTTAGCACCATAAATCGTTGCTATTTCAGCGGCTGAAAGCACTCTATCATATATCCGCATATCCTCTAAATAACCATCAAAATATTCACCTGTTGCACCAGTCCTATGACCTATCCTCATATTATTGGAACTTGGTGTCAGAGAATTAATACTACCTGTATTATCTAAAACTCCATCAATGTATATAGTTGCATTATTTGAAGTATCTCTTGTACAAGTAATATGATACCAAGTACTAGGGTCAATGGTTCCAATCGAGATGAAATTGCCTGAAGAAGCTTGATATAAATCATTATATATCACATTTCCAGAACTCTCCGAGTATCCTATTTCATAATGATTATCACAACCCATCATTCGCTGAACACCCCCCGAACTATTCATATACACCCAAAAACAGACAGTACTATTAGTTGATGGCGTAAAAGAAGAGACGGATTCTAAATATTGGCTATTGGTTGCAGTAAATTTTATTCCACCATATGTTTGGATTGAATAAATTAAATAAATTGAGTACCAAAAATTTGAAAAAGAACCACCAGAATCAGTCGGCCATGTAGAAGGGAAAGAAGATGTCTCGTCACCATCTATATCTACCGAAGTCCACCGACCTCGTGCTGTTTGAAAGTCACTTCCCACTGGACTCGCACTTGCATAATGTATTAAATACCCACCATTATTTCTAAAAACTATCCAAATCGTAGC
>VAPC010088931.1_pt1 | contig 12330 bp, 9 predicted proteins | sample 3395121 | NCBI WGS metagenome assembly VAPC01 (sample SAMN08290434, study PRJNA428436) | hydrothermal vent metagenome | isolation source: Deep-sea hydrothermal vent chimney | place: Indian Ocean: Southwest Indian Ridge | depth 1711 m m
CATCCTGAGCATTGAAGGAAAACATCAGAAGTGTTATAGACATATTCAGGGACAGATTTCTTAACTTTTCCCTTTTGAATACTGTCAAGCAGGCTGTTGCAAACCGGGCACCTGCTTAAATGTACAGCACCTTCAGAGTTTTTCTGCTCATAACCGGTTTTCAGTCTGAATGTAACAATAACGCTCTTTAACTGCTTAAAAGTATCGTTTTCATTTAAGAGCAGAAAGTCTTTTAGTCCCCTTACCTTCACAAGGCGGGTATCCCTTGTAAGAAGTGTCCTGTTCTCTTCACGGGATATCTTTAATATCAGGCTGTCTTCTATATGAGGGAAGTAGAGCGTATCATAGCCGATCAGTCTTAACCATCTGGCCAGGCGGCCAAGCATTGAATCTGCAATGAACTTCATTTGAAGATCAAAATAAAGACTTAGAGTATTCCTCTAAGTCTTTATAATTATTAAGCATTTTACTGGAATCGTTGAATCCCGATGATCATTAATTTATTTCTCCTCTTCAACGACCTTCACATACGTATCTGAATAATCTATCATTCCTGTGCCAGCAGGTATCAGTCTTCCCATAATGACATTCTCTTTCAGGCCTCTAAGTTCATCCATAGAGCCATTAATGGCTGCTTCTGTAAGCACCCTTGTGGTCTCCTGGAAAGAAGCGGCTGAAATGAAGCTGTCAGTTGTAAGTGAAGCCTTTGTAATACCCAGAAGTATGGGTTGTCCCTGGGCAGGCTTTCCTTTTTGTTTTAAGACCCTTTTGTTTTCTTCTTCAAAAACCAGTTTGTCGACCTGCTCACCGACAAGGAATTCGGTGTCACCAGAACTTTCAACTTTTATTTTTTTCATCATCTGCCTGACAATAACCTCTATATGTTTGTCATTTATTGAGACCCCCTGAAGTTTGTAGACTTTTTGAACTTCATCTACGAGATATCTCTGAAGCTCTTTTGGTCCAAGGATCTCAAGGATGCTATGCGGGTTAACTGAACCGTCCATTAAAGCCTCGCCTGCTTTTACCCAGTCACCCTCATGTACACTTATATGTTTTCCTTTGGGTATCAGATATTCCCTTGTATCTGTTGCGCCTTTTACATAAATAACCCGCATTCCCTTATGAAATCCTTTAAAACCGATCGTACCGTCTATCTCACTTACAACAGCCTGTTCCTTGGGCTTCCTTGCCTCAAAAAGCTCGGCAACCCTCGGCAGACCGCCTGTGATATCTTTTGTTTTTGTGGTCTCCCTCGGAATTTTTGCGATAATATCACCCGGATGAACTATAGAACCTTTATCAACCAGCATGTGCGCTCCTGAAGGAAGTAAATACCTGGCCGGGGCATTGGTGCCCTTGACCTTTAACGTGCCTTTGCCATGAAGATCTTTTATGGAGATCCTCGGTCTCATATGGCCCGGATATTCAATAATAACCTTGTGTGCAAGCCCTGTGACTTCATCAACTTCCTCTTTTACACTAACACCTTCGACAATATCTCCAAGAGCTATCTTCCCTCCCATACCCGTTATTATAGGTATAGAGTAAGGATCCCACTCAACAAGTTTCTGTCCTATAACAACCTTCTCGTTGTTCTTGACCATAAGTTTGGCGCCGTAAACAACAGGATATTTCTCTTTCTCTCTGCCTTTAGCATCAATAATTGCAATGCTTCCGTTACGGTTCATTACTATATGGTAGCCTTCTTTACTCTTAACCGTTGCAAGATCAATGAACTTGACAGTACCGTTGTGTCTTGGTTCAAGAACAGTCTGTTCAATAAATTTAGTGGCTGTACCGCCAATATGGAAAGTTCTCATTGTAAGCTGGGTTCCCGGTTCTCCGATAGACTGGGCTGCGATTATTCCAACAGTATCTCCGATTTCTACAGCACCTCCTCTTCCAAGATCCCTGCCATAGCATTTTTTGCACACACCATACTTCAACTTACAGGTAAGAACCGACCGGATCTTGATCCTGTCTATGCCTGCCTCAATAATTTTCTGGGCCATTTCATCATCAATCTCGCCGTTCTTTGCCAGAATTGTCTTTTTTGTTACAGGATCCTTTATATCCCCGGCAACAACCCGTCCGAATATTCTCTCTTCAAGTGGTTTTATTATTTCACCGCCTTCTATAAGGCTTGTTACAGAAATTCCTTCAGAAGTGCGGCAATCTTCCGCTTTTATAATAACGTCCTGTGTAACATCAACCAGCCTTCTTGTAAGATAACCGGAATTTGCAGTCTTTAATGCGGTATCTGCAAGTCCTTTTCTTGCACCGTGAGTTGAGATAAAATATTGAAGCGGGGTTAACCCTTCTCTGAAGTTTGCAGTGATTGGTGTTTCTATGATCTCACCCGAGGGTTTGGCCATCAGGCCTCTCATTCCTGCAAGCTGTCTTATCTGGGCCGTAGAGCCACGTGCACCGGAATCAGCCATCATAAACACATTGTTAAAAGAACGGCCCTCTTTAAGTTGTTCCTCGGAAGCGCCAGGAATCTTTTTAAGTTCTTCTGCCCCCAGCTCTCTCATCATTTCATCTGCAACTGTCTCTGTAACCTGAGCCCAGATATCTATGACCTTATTGTATCTTTCTCCGTTAGTAATAAGACCTTCTGCATACTGTTTCTGAATATCCATTGCTTCATGTTCAGCTTCTTTTATGAGGGCTGATTTCTTAACAGGCACATGCATATCATCTATACATATTGAGATACCTGAAAGAGTAGCATAATTGAACCCGAGCTTCTCTACATTATCAAGAAAAACAACTGTTGACTGTCGGCCTGCTTTCTTATAGCAAAGCTCAACAAGTTTGCCCATTTCTTTTTTCGTCACTTCCCTGTTAATTGTTTCGAAAGGAATTTTCTCGGGCAGTATTTCATTGAAGATAATACGGCCTGCAGTTGTATCCACCATTTTACCGTTCATTCTTACTTTTATAGCTGCATGCTCCTTAACTTCTCCTGCATCAAATGCTATTCTTACCTCTTCAGGCGATGAAAATACCTTTCCTTCTCCTTTAACGCCTTTTTTCTTTTTTGTAAGATAGTATATACCGAGCACCATGTCCTGAGTAGGAGTTGTTATAGGTTTACCGCTGGCAGGGGAAAGAATATTGCCGACTGACATCATCAGCACTCTTGCCTCAACCTGTGCTTCTACGGAAAGAGGAACGTGTACTGCCATCTGGTCACCATCAAAGTCAGCATTAAATGCACTGCATACAAGAGGGTGAAGCTTAATTGCCTTGCCTTCAACAAGCAGAGGGTCAAACGCCTGAATTCCCAGGCGATGAAGCGTCGGTGCCCTGTTTAAAAGGACCGGGTGTTCGCTTATGACCTCATCCAGGCAATCCCAGACCTCCTCTACACCCTGCTCTACCATCTTCTTTGCATTTTTGATCGTAGTTGCAAAACCTTTCTCTTCAAGCTTATTGAAAATAAACGGTTTAAACAGTTCAAGTGCCATTGTCTTTGGAAGCCCGCACTGATGCAGTTTAAGTTCAGGGCCAACAACAATAACAGAACGGCCGGAATAATCAACCCTCTTACCGAGAAGATTCTGTCTGAACCGTCCCTGTTTGCCCTTTATCATATCGCTAAGGGATTTAAGAGGCCGTTTAGTTGCAGCCTTCAGAACCCGTCCCCTTCTTCCGTTGTCAAAAAGTGCATCAACAGATTCCTGCAGCATTCTCTTCTCATTACGTATAATTACGCTCGGAGCCTTTAGTTCAAGAAGCCTCCTCAATCTGTTATTTCTGTTTATGACCCTTCTGTAAAGGTCGTTCAGGTCTGATGTGGCAAATCTTCCGCCTTCAAGCGGAACCAGAGGCCTGAGATCAGGTGGAAGCACCGGGATAACATCCATGATCATCCATTCTGGTTTATTGCCTGATTTTCTGAATGCCTCTATAACCCTCAGTCTTTTTGTATGTTTTCTCTTTATCCCCAGTGATGAGGATGCGTGTATCTTGGTCCTTAGCTCCTTTGAAACAGCATTAAGGTCAACACTCCTGATAAGCTCCCTTACAGCTTCAGCGCCTATGCCAGCTTTAAATTTATCGCCAAATTCCTGAATTTTCTTTTTATACTCTTCTTCGCTAATTAAGTCCTTTTTCTTCATACGGGTACTACCCGGGTCAATTACAATGTAGCTCTCAAAGTAAAGAACCTTCTCAAGCTGACGCATAGTCATATCAAGTAAAGTCCCGATCCTTGACGGTATGCCTTTTAAGAACCATATATGTGCAACCGGTGTTACAAGCTCTATATGTCCCAACCTTTCACGCCTTACCTTGGACTGTATTACCTCAACTCCGCATTTATCACATACCACTCCCCTGTGTTTCATCCTTCTGTATTTACCGCATACGCATTCCCAGTCCTTTACAGGGCCAAAGATCTTTGCACAAAAGAGGCCGTCTCTTTCCGGTCTGAATGTTCTGTAGTTTATGGTCTCAGGTTTTTTGATCTCACCGTATGACCAGGCCCTTATTTTTTCAGGAGAAGCAATCTTTATTCTGATTGCTTCAAACTCTGTAGGATTCTTGGGCTTTTCAAAAATCGAATATATGTCTTCCACTTAGTCCCCCTTATACTGCAAAATGAAAATTTTAGATTCAAAAAAACAGCCAGACACAAAAGCAGGTTTTTCCCTTTTACTATTTGTAATTTGCATTATATTTACAGGTTATCCCGCTTTTTTCCCTGAAGCTGTTAACTTGCGTTTCTCAACCTTTTCATGCGGTTTTTCTTCCAGCAGTTCAATGTCAAGACCAAGACTCTGAAGCTCTTTAATTAAAACATGGAAAGACTCGGGTACTCCCGGCTCCAGATTGACCTCTCCCTTAACGATCGCCTCATACATTCTGGCCCTTCCGATAACATCATCACTCTTGACAGTTAGAAACTCCTGGAGTGTATGCCCGGCGCCATAAGCCTCAAGCGCCCAGACCTCCATTTCTCCCAGCCTCTGTCCGCCAAACTGTGCTTTTCCGCCAAGCGGCTGCTGTGTAACAAGCGAGTACGGCCCGATCGACCTGGCATGTATTTTATCTTCTACAAGATGGTGGAGTTTCATAATATACATGCATCCCACTGTCACCGGCCTCTGGAAAGGCTCCCCTGTTTTGCCGTCATAAAGTGTTATCCGGCCGTCAAGCGGCAGGTTGGCTTCATTAAGCAGTTCTTTTATCCCCGTTTCCCTGGCGCCCTCAAATACAGGTGTTGCGATGTGGATCCCCAATGTTTTAGCAGCCCAGCCAAGATGTGTCTCGAGTATCTGACCTACATTCATCCGTGAAGGCACTCCAAGTGGATTAAGAACTACTTCAACAGGCGTACCGTCAGGCATATAAGGCATGTCTTCCTCAGGAACTACAGTGGCGATTACACCTTTATTCCCATGTCTGCCTGCCATCTTGTCTCCCACCTGGACCTTTCTTTTCATTGCAATAAAAACTTTTACAACTTTCAGGACACCGGGAGAAAGATCATCGGCTTTCTTCACCCTTTTGATCTTATCATTATAATAGTCCCCAAGAGAGCCAAACCTGTCTTTTGTCTCTTTTTCTACAAACTTAATTTTTTCTTTTGTTTTTGCATCTGAAACCTTGATCTTTTGAAGCAGGTCATCAGGGATACTGCTGATCTGTTCTTTTGTAAGTTTTTTACCCTTTTGACACACTACCTCTCTGGGCTTCTTGAGCTTGACATCTTCCAACACTTTCTGATCAAGAAGAATGGTTCTTATCTTATTATATTTGTCTTCCTCTATAATTCTGGCTTCTTCCTTAAAATCAACATTTATCGCTTCTATTTCGGATTTTTCTATGCTTTTGGTCCTTGCGTCCTTGTCGACTCCCCTTCTGTTAAATACCTTGGCATCAATAACAATACCCTCAATTCCCGGGGGGACATAAAGACAGTTCTCCCTTACCTCCTCTGCCTTTTCTCCAAATATTGCCCTGAGCAGTTTTTCTTCAGCTGTAAGCTGGGTTTCACCTTTTTGAGTAACTTTACCAACAAGTATATCTCCGGGTTTAACTTCAGCACCTATCCTTATTATTCCGCTCTCATCGAGATTGCTCAACGCCTCTTCCCCAACATTAGGGATATCTCTCGTTATCTCTTCAGGCCCCAGTTTTGTCTCTCTGGCCTCTATCTCAAAGCTCTCAATATGTATTGAGGTATAAGTATCTTCTTTTACCAGTTTCTCGCTTATAATAATAGCGTCTTCAAAGTTGTATCCGTTCCACGGCATAAATGCAACAAGAATGTTCCTGCCAAGGGCAAGCTCACCTCGATCTGTAGCATGGCCATCAGCAATTACCTGGCCTTTTTTGACAGATTCGCCCATCTTAACAATTGACTTCTGATTAATACATGTAGCCTGGTTTGAGCGGTAGAATTTCGTAAGTTTGTATATATCAACTCCGCCCTGACATTTCACAACAATTCTTGATGCGTCAACAAATTCAACTACACCCGGCCTTTTAGCCAGTATCATTACTCCGGAACCTCTCGCAGCTACACCTTCCATACCTGTTCCGATTATCGGTGCTTCTGTCTTTAACAGCGGAACAGCCTGTCTCTGCATATTGGAGCCCATGAGCGCTCTGTTAGCATCATCATTTTCAAGAAAAGGTATAAGTGAGGCAGATATACTTACAACCTGTTTTGGAGAAACGTCCATATAAATGACTTCATCCCTGTTAACAACCTTGAAATTGCCCCCAACTCTTACAGATACTGTTTCTTCTGCAAGATATCCTTTTTTATCAATTGCTGAGGTAGATTGTGCTATAACATGCTTCTGTCCTTCAATGGCCGAAAGAAACTCTATCTCTTCTGTAACTTTACTGTTTTTTACCTTTCTGTATGGAGTTTCAATAAAGCCGAAGTCATTAACCCTTGCATATGAGGCAAGAGAAGTTATCAGTCCTATATTAGGTCCTTCAGGAGTTTCAATAGGACATATTCTTCCGTAATGTGTAGGGTGAACATCGCGCACTTCAAAACCTGCCCTTTCTCTTGTAAGACCGCCCGGGCCAAGGGCGCTCAACCTTCTTTTATGAGTGATCTCCGAAAGTGGATTCGTCTGATCCATAAACTGGCTCAACTGGCTCGAACCAAAAAATTCTTTAATGACAGCTATAACAGGCTTTGCATTTATAAGATCATGAGGCATTGATTCGCTAAGTTCTGCAAGGGTCATTTTTTCTTTCATTGCCCTTTCCATTCTTACAAGGCCTATCCTGAACTGGTTTTCAAGCAGTTCTCCGACTGCTCTGACCCGTCTGTTACCCAGATGGTCTATGTCATCAACCTCACCTTTACCAACCCGGAGATTAAGGAGACAGCGAATAATTTCAATTATATCCTCATTCTGTAATACTCTTGTGGTGATAGGCACTTTAAGCCCAAGGCGGGTATTAAGGTTTAATCTCCCTACAGGGGAAAGGTCATATCTTTTCGGATTAAAGAAGAGTCCGTTGAAGAGGTCTTTTGCATCCTTCATTGTAGGCGGCTCACCGGGTCTTAGTTTTCTGTAGATCTCTATCAGGGCCTTATCTTCAGAATCAACTTTGTCCATAAGAAGAGTATTTCTTAAAGAAGGCAGATAGTTTATCCCGTCTATCACGAGAAGTTTCAGCTTTGAGATCTTTGATGATATTAACTTATCTACGTCACTGCTTTTTATCTCCTCATTGCTCTGCAGTATTACTTCTCCGGTTTCAGGGTCAATAATATCGTTTAATGTTATTCTGCCTGCAAGCTCTTCCTTTGACAAAGGGATCTCTTTGATTTTAGCTGCTTCGATCTTTCTGAATAACGCCTTTGTTATTTTGCTGCCCTCTTTAACTATTACTTCATCGGTCTTTGGAACGCATATGTTTTTCAGTGCCCTTGTGCCGATCAGCATTTCGCTTACCGGCCTGGTACCCGCCCCTTTCTTCAGTGTTAATTCCTCTATGCGATAGAACATTTTCAATATTTGTTCGTCAGAGTATCCAAGCGCTTTAAGTATTATCGTGGCAGGCAGTTTTTTCCTTCGGTCAATTTTCACATAAAGAAAATCTTTTGAATCGAATTCAAAATCAAACCATGACCCCCTCGTAGGTATTATTCTTGCAGAATAGAGAACTTTATCAAAATGAGTTTTGCCTTTATCATGGGTAAAAAACACTCCGGGGGATCTGTGAAGCTGACTTACAACAACCCTTTCAGTGCCGTTTATAATAAAAGTTCCGGTTTCTGTCATGAGGGAAAGCTCGCCCAGATAAACCTCCTGCTCTCTGGACTCTTTTAATGTTTTTTTCCCGGATTCGTGCTTGTCCCACAAATTCAGCTTTACCCTTATCTTTAAAGGTGCTGCATAGTTAATACCTTTATGCAGACATTCTCTTATTTCATGTTTCGGCTTTGACAGCGTATATTCTACAAACTCAATTGATGCCGTTTCGTTATAATCCATTACCGGGAAAACGCTGTTAAAAGCTGCCTGCAGTCCAAAATCCTCTCTTTTTGCAGGGGGAACATCCTTCTGCAAGAAACGCTTAAATGAACGTTTCTGAATCTCTATAAGATCAGGTACCTCTAAAATTTCGGACAATTGCCCATAATTCTTTCTTTCCCTCAAGGCCTTAGTCATATTTCTCCCTTTTGGTATCACGAAAAACAGATTTCAGGGCACATTTATTTATAATCTGTGCCCTGTATTCCATGCACCACGTGCTATTTTATTTCTACTGTTGCGCCCTGCTCTTCAAGTTTGGCTTTTATGGCATCAGCCTCTTCTTTGGGCACATCTGTTTTTACCGGTTTAGGAGCTCCGTCCACAAGCTCTTTGGCTTCTTTAAGGCCCAGGCTTGTCAGTTCACGAACGGCCTTGATAACCTGTATTTTCTTATCTCCGATAGCAGTAAGAACAACATCAAAGATCGTCTTCTCCTCTGCCGCTGCTCCAGGCGCTGCTGCACCGGGTGCCGCAGCTACTGCTACCGGGGCAGCAGCGGTCACGCCGTAACGCTCCTCAAAGTCCTTTATAAACTGGGACATATCCAGAATTGTCATCTTGTCAATAAATTCAAAAACTTCTTCTTTTGTCATTGTAATACTTGCCTCCTTATTTTTATCTTTTTTTATGATTCACGTTTGTTTTTTAATGCTTCAAGTGCATATATAAACTGGGTCATAGTGGCATTCAATGCTGAAGCCATTTTGCTTAAAGGTGCCTGCAACATACCAGCAAACATTGAAAGAAGGACCTTTCTTGAGGGAAGCTCTGAAATAGCCTTGAGTTCTTGATTTTCACAAGGCTTGCCCTCAATCACTCCTCCCTTAATCTTAAGCTTGTCATTTGTCTTTGCAAATTCCAGGACTTTTTTTGCAAGAAGAGCAGAGTCCTCATAGCCGATTGCAACACCTACAGGGTCACTAAATAAATCTTTAAGCGCTTCGACTGAAGTTCCTTCTGATGCCCTTTGAGCAAGCGTGTTTTTAACAACCTTGTATTCCAGAGAATTATCTCTAAGCTTAGTCCTGAGATTGGATATTTCCTCGACCGTGAGGCCCTTGTAACCCGTGATAATAACACCTGTTGATTTTACAAATTTGTCCTGAAGCTCTGAAACAGCCTGTTTTTTTTCTTCCTTGTTCAGTTTTCCATCACCCCTTTCTGTTAATCAGAGACTTCAGCAACCAAAAATAAGTTAAAAATGTCGGGGAATAACCTCTTTACCCTTCACTTTCAACTGCTTTTAATGTTTTGTCGATCTATGCAGGCCTGGGAAAACTCCTTCGATTATGCTGTCCAAAAACAATGGACATTGCACCTGCAGTCTCTGACCTTATTTTTTTAACTCCTTAGTTCTAACTTCATACTTCCCGCTTTTGGCGACCCGTTGCTTCGCCCCGAGGCGAGGGCTCGCTTTTAGCGGCTAACTTATTTTTTTATGCTACATCTGAAACATCCACGGCAATTCCGGCTCCCATCGTAGATGAAATCGAAAGTTTCTTGAGATATTTACCTTTGCTTGATGACGGTTTTGCTTTCTTTATTGATTTCAAAACAGTTTTAGCATTTTCAACAAGCTTTTCACTGTCAAAAGATACCTTGCCTATCGGCACTTGAACGACACCGGCTTTCTCTGTTTTGTAATCAACCTTGCCGGCAGCTATATCTTTGACAGCTTTCCCAACCTCAAAACTTACTGTCCCTGTTTTTGGATTGGGCATAAGCCCCCTTGGGCCGAGAACCTTTCCAAGTTTACTCACCATACCCATAAGGTCCGGAGTAGCAACAGCTTTATCAAATTCCAGCCAGCCACCCTTTATTTTCTCTATAAGATCTTCTGCTCCAACATGGTCAGCACCAGCATCCATGGCTTCTTTTACTTTCTCTCCTTTGGCAAAAACAATTATTCTGACTTTTTTGCCGCGGCCATGAGGCAATAAAACAGTGCCTCTTACCATCTGGTCGGATTTTTTTGGGTTTACACCCAGGTTTATAGACAAATCAACTGTTTCATCAAATTTTACATAAGATAGCTGTTTGACCATTTCCACTGCTTCTTTGAGACTGAACTGTTTGGTTGAATCAACTTTTTCTTTAGCTGCTTTATATTTTTTCCCCATTATTCCCCCTTTAATCTATTACTTCCAATCCCATGCTTTTTGCAGTTCCCTTAACAATCTCAACAGCTTTATCAATATCAAATGCATTAAGATCAGGCATTTTTGTGGTCGCAATCTCCTTTAATTGAGCTGTTGTGACCTTACCCACTTTTTCTTTATTAGGAACACCTGATCCCTTAATAATCCCTGCTGCCTTTTTAAGCAGTTCAGAGGCAGGAGGAGTTTTTAGAATAAATGTAAAAGATCTGTCAGCATATATTGTAAGAACTGCAGGAATGATAGTATCACCCAATGCCTGTGTCTGCGAATTATACGCCTTGCAGAAATCCATTATATTAATCCCATGCGGTCCAAGCGCCGGCCCTATAGGTGGAGCAGGACTTGCTTTCCCTGCCGGGATCTGAAGTTTTACCTGTGCCAGAACATTCTTTTTAGCCATATAACCCTCCAATTTTATAAATCCTAAATTCGAAATCCGAAACAATATCTAAATCCCAATTCTCCAATGTCCCAAACTGTTTTGAATTTATAATTTGTGTCATTAGAATTTGCCCGTCCTTCGCAGTAGCATTGCTACGGAGGATGGATTTAGAACTTAGAGTTTCGATATTAGAAATTTTATTTTTCATTATGCTTTTTCTACCTGAAGAAAGTTGAGTTCAACAGGTGTTTGTCTGCCGAATATAGTTACCATTACCCTGAGCTTGTTATGGTCAGCATCTATCTCGTCTACAAGGCCGTTAAAATTACTGAAAGGACCATCGATTATTTTTACAGTGTCGCCCTTGTCAAATTGAGATGTTGTCTGCTGGGTCGAACCCTGCTCAATTTGCTGTATAACAATATCAACTTCTTCATTCTGAACCGGGATAGGCTCTTTACCGCCAACAAACCCGGTAACCCTTGGTGTACTTCTTATAATGTGCCAGACATCGTCATCAAGTTCCATTTCGATCAGAATATAGCCGGGATAGATCTTCCTGGTTAATTCCTGTTTTTTTCCTGCTTTAAGCTTAACGATTTTCTCGGTTGGAACAAGTATCTGTGAAATTTTAGTTTCCAACCCTTTGCTTTTGATATTGCCTTCAAGAGCTGCCTTAACTTTTTCCTCAAAGCCCGAATACGTATGAACTACATACCACTTCTTTGTTTCCATAATTCTCCTCTACGAGTCAATAGTCTATCTAAGTGCTATGGCCACAAACTTACTAAGCGAAATGTCCACAATTCCTAAAAAAAATGAGATTATCAGTACAGTGATAATTACCACCTTTGTAGAACCTATTACTTCATCACGGTTAGGGAAAGCCACTTTTTTTAGTTCAATTTTTACTTCCTTAAGAAAATCTTTTATTTTTTTGAACATTCTTTCCGGCTCCTTATACTATTTGTCTGCTTTTAAAATCAAAAAATGGCAGGCCAGGAGGGATTTGAACCCCCAACCATCGGATTTGGAGTCCGCTGCTCTGCCGTTAGAGCTACTGGCCTAATCTTTGCCGTAAAGAGTAACGCGTAATGAGTAATGAGTTTGTTATTAATAATTTCTCCCATAGCGCATTACTGATAACACTTCACGAATATTATGCCTTTGTCTCTTTATGCATTTGATGTTTCCGACAATTCCTGCAATATTTTTTAATGTTAATCTTGTCAGTAGTATTCTTTTTATTCTTTGTTGTAGAATA
>VAPC010684506.1_pt1 | contig 12293 bp, 8 predicted proteins | sample 3395121 | NCBI WGS metagenome assembly VAPC01 (sample SAMN08290434, study PRJNA428436) | hydrothermal vent metagenome | isolation source: Deep-sea hydrothermal vent chimney | place: Indian Ocean: Southwest Indian Ridge | depth 1711 m m
ATTGCTTATAATAATTCTGATATGATGAGTAAAATTGAATCACTTAATAAGTTTGAACCAATAATAGCAGATGAGGCTATTAGATTTGCGTGTTTAGCTGGTTGGTGTAAGATTAAGATACCAAATGGTAATGTTTCGATTGAAGAATTAGTCGGAAAGAAAAATTTTAAGGTTTATAGTTTTAATGAAAAAACTCAAAAGGAAGAAATTCAAATAGCTGAAAAATGTATAAAAGTTAGAGAAGATTTTGTTTATGAAATAGAAATGATTGATGGAAAAATGATTCATGCGACTGCTGAACATAAATTTTTAACCAATAATGGTTGGAAAACAGTAAAAGAGTTATATTGTGGGACATATATAATGATGATAATGATAGGTGATGTTAATTTAAAATCTATTAAATCAATAAAAAAATTGGATAAAAAAATATCAGTTTATGATATAATTAATGTATCAAAAACTAATAATTATATTGCAAACGGAGTGGTTGTCCATAATAGTTCAGCCGACTGGGCTAAGCGTGAAAATAAAGAACTGAAGAAAAAACTAGCTCAAGTCAGAACGAAACATCTCTTATATATTCTTTGTTTTCCGTTAAAAGTACAAAAAGTTGACAAAGTGTATTTAGAATCAAATGTTAATTACTGGTGTTTAACTGGTGATACGAAAATAACAACAAGAAATAAATATGGCAATATAGTTTATACTAGAATGAAATATTTGACTAAAACTGTAGAATTATTAACATACAATATTAAAGAAAGAAAATATGAATTTAAAGAGTTTAATAAAAAAATATTGACTAAGAAAAATGCAGAAGTTTTTGAGGTTGAATTAATCAATGGATTAAAAATAAAAGCCACAGAAGAGCATTTATTTTTAACAAAACGAGGATATATTAAATTAAGAGATTTAAAAGATGATGATGAAATATTAGTTAATACAAAAAAATGTGAAGGCTGTGGTGATGATTTTATTCCTAAAATATCAAATATGATTTATTGTAAGCCAAAATGTAGATATTTAAAACATAGAGATGATTTTTTAAGAAGAGCAAAAAAATATAGAGAAGCTAACAGAGAAAAATATAGATTATATTCTATAAATAGGAGAAAAAATAATCCTGAATATGTTCGTAAATTAGACGCTGAATGGAAATTAAAAAATTATGATTATGTTATAAGCAAAAATCATGAAAGGTGGGCTAGAAGGATGAAATATGATATTCCTTTTAAATTAAGAGTAAAATTAGGAAATCAACTGAAAGCAAAATTAAAAGCACAAAAAGTAAGGAAAAAAAATAGTGCATTGGAATTTTTAGGATGTTCTATTGAGGAGTTTAAAATATATTTAGAAAGCAAGTTTAAATCTGGAATGTTTTGGGAAAATCATGGGCGTTACGGATGGCATATTGACCATATAATGCCTTGTGCTTCTTTTGATTTAACGAAAGAAGAAGATATTAAAAAATGTTTTCATTATACTAATATGCAACCTTTGTGGTGGAAGGAAAATCTTACAAAACATGATAAAGTACCAAAGGGTGATTAAAATAAGTTACATTAAAATAAAATCGATAAAAAAGTTGAAGGAAAAAGAAGATGTATATGATGTTATAGGGGTTAAGGATAATAATAATTTTGTTGCTAATAATATAGTTGTTCATAACTGCGACCTTTTTGGAAGAGGAACTGGCGCAATTTACGTTAAGGATAAAAACCCTGCAATGGATAGTTGGAGAATGAAAGAGTTTTTAAAGATTGGCAGTTACACTGAATTTACTCCATTAAATAAAATACGAGATAATCTCAAAAAACACCCAAATTTTTGGCAGCTTATTAAGTTTCCTAAACCTCCACGTTGGTTGTATGAAAGATATTTAAAGGTTAGAGAGAAAAATGTTTATGATGATGACAACGTTTTTCAAAATGTTGCTAAAGAGGATATTCATAATGCATTGTTGATTTTGTCTCTTAGAGATATAATGATGCATGATACTACACTTACAATCAATCGTATCTTGCTACACGTCAAGAATGAATATGATTTAGCACTAACTAAGGGTATGATTCAGTCTGCAATTGAAGATGCCAAACAATTAGTTTTAAAAGTTAGGGAACAAGCAGTTGAAACATAATGGAAAATGTGAGGGAAAAGTTAAGGAACATTTATTTAATTGTTGAAGACATAAAAAATTTTCCTCAAACCTATGACAGCATTTTAAAACATGAACGTAAAGATGGAACTTGTCAAACCATTTTACGAAGGAAACTTAATAAGTTGTGTAAGGAAGGTGTTGTTTGTAAAACTTCAATACCAGGAACAAGATTTGGAAAAGTGATTTATTATGTTTATCCTAAAAAATATATTATATTGTTTGAAGCTGGAAGAACTGGAAGTAATGTTTATTGTTATTATAAAATTAATAAATTAAGTCGTTATTATATGAGTTTAAATAAATATTGGAAACTTGAAAAAGGTGAATGGATTGAGTACAATGAAGAAAAGATTTTGTTTGAAGGCAATGTTTTAAAAATCATTTAGGAAGAAAGTTTAAATAGTAGTAAGGTTTACTATTTTTTAGACAATGATAAAAACGATAAAAGTAAAGGAAAACACACATGCTAGATTATTAAAATATGGCTGTAAAGGAGAATCTTTTGATAGATTATTTAATAGAATGCTTGATGAGATTGAAGAACAATGAATTTTGCTAATGTTATGATAATTATATTTTTGACTTATTACACTCTTTATTTTGTTAGATTAATTAATAAAAGAAATAGACAGGGAATAAAGATTGTAAATATTGAATTGGATAAACTTAGGAAAATATCATTAAAAACGTTAGATGAACAAAAAAAATTTTTAAATTTAAAACATCCAAAAAGTTCACCATTTAAATTTACATGGAAAGTAATTCCATCATTTTTGTTAAATGCTTTAATTTTTATTGTTATTTTTAGAGTTATAATGTATCTATTTTATATTGGAAATATTAATCTTAAATTTTGGCAATCTCTTTTGCTTGTAATGACGTTACCTATAATAATAAATATTTTGTTGCAAAAATTTAATTTACAAAAAAGTGATATACGAGTATTTTTGAGATAAATATGAAAAACAATTTTTAGAAGGAGGTGAAAAAGATTACACTAATAATAAATATTGGACGTCGTGTACCTAGGTCGTGGTTTCGAAGACAAGCTGGAAAGGTTAAAGGTTTAATCACTTTTCAGGAAAATATTTGGATGATTATAAAACAAAGTTTAGATTTAGCAAAGAGAAAGGCAAATGCTAGTGGAAAAATTAAGTTTGTTAAAACTACTGAAAAGGAAAAAGAAGATTTAAATTATGAGCTTGAATGGATTAAGATTGTAATACAAGGAACTGAAAAGCAGGAAAAAGAAGAATATGAAGATTCAATGAAGCTTTATGGGCCTTTGAGTAAAACATTTAAGAAAGATTTTCCAACAGATACAAGAATGAAAAAATATTTTAAAACTAAAGTTTTGAATAATGAGAAATTAAAAGATGCTTATAATAAGGGTTATGGTGCAATAGGTGACAATAATGTTGCTAATAAATTATTAGAAATGGGAATATTAACGCATATTGAATTAATAAAAGATTATGATACTAGACAGGAAGAATTCACAACAGATTTTTAGAAAAACGGTTTTGAGAAAATATATATATAAAGGAGTAGTTCATTTATGTACATAAATGATAAATTTTTCTAGGATTTCAAAGAATGAGGTGTATTACGATGGCTATTACACAGACTGAAAAAACTAGAAGGGTTACTGAAGCAATCAGAAGAAGACAAGATGTTTCTAAAAAACTTGAAGAAGTTTCCAAAAAGGTAGAAGAATTTAAGAGCACTAAACCAAAAGAAGAATGGGAAGGAAGAAAAAGAAAAGTTGGTGGCTCTTGGGTGTATGCTCAAAGACCGTCAGAAGAATACTTGAAACTTAAAGATGAACTTGAAGCTCTTGGTAGACAAGAAAAAACATGGTCACAAAGAGTAATTCAGTATTCTGGAATGAGAACTAAATCTGATATACAGGCTGAAACTGAAGAAAGAAGATTGAAGAGACGAACAGCTTATGAAGCTATAAAGGAGCATGAAAAGGATATTTCTGAAAGAGTAAAGATGGGAGGTCCTAGAGAAATAATTAGTGAAGCTGAAGCTAAGGGAAAATTAATTGAGAAGTATAGAAAGATAGGTGGAAAAGCTTATGGGACAGGAATTGCAAAACCTAGAACTGAAAGAAGAATAACATCTCAGGAGCTTGCAAGAATTAAAGGTTTAATTTCAGAAAAAAAGCCTACTATTGAGGCTCCAAGAGTTGTAGAAAAATTAGATATCACTAAACCGATGAGAATTGCAAGTGATATATTGAAAGAATGGAGAAAAGAAGAAAAACCAACATTTGCAACTTTGAGAGAGAAAGCAGGATTAGAGACAATAAAAGAAGCAGCTGTAAGAGAACCGCTTTTAGGATTGCCTAGAATTAAGAAAGAAATTGATTTACCAGTAGAAAAGAAAGAGGTTGAACCCAAAACTGTTGATATTGCTAGGCGTATTGCAGAATACAATCTTAAAGTTCGAAGATATTCTGATAAACCTTCAATTTTTAGAGATGAAACAAAAAAGAAAGAACTTGAACTTGAAAGAGACAAACTTGTCATTTTAATTGGTAGAAGAATGCCAGAAGTTCCAATAGAAACAGTGCTTGCTAGACCAGAAGTTGGAAAGATAAGTCCTTTAACTGTTACTGATATAGTTAGAAAAATTGAAGATGAGAAGAAAAAGAAAATACCAATTGTTAGTAAATATGATTTATCACAGATGGAAAAACCGGTTGATGTTAGATTTATTGCGCCTGATGTTTTATCAAATAAAAATATTCAACAAAAAATTCAGCTTTTTCAAGCTAGAACAGATATTATAAGTGAAAAACGTGATAAATTAGAAGAAGATGTTAAAGGACTTGAATCATGGAGACAAAGCAATATTGAAAAAGTTGCAGAAAGAAAAGCAAAACTTGATTTAACAGATGTTGGTGCTGTGACTGCTTACAATAAATGGCTTGATAAATTACATCAAGAGGATGTTATTGAGAGTCTTGCATTAGAATCTAGACGACTTGCTTTTGAAAAAGAAAGATTAAAAAATAAGGCTGATGTTGAACGTTTTAAAGAAGAGACAAAAGGTTTAGGAAAGGATGTTGAGAAGAGACAAGCAGCTTTAGAAAGAGAAGCTAAGAAGATTGAACAGAAAACATTAGCTATGCAAGAAAAATATTTTGTTAAGAAAAAGGTTTTTCCTAAGGCACCACCAGGAGTTACTGTTAGACCAGAAAAGATAGTTAAAGAAAAATGGTGGATGGGTGTACCTTTTGTTCCTGGAATTGCTGGTTATACTAAAGAGGCTAAAGAGTTAGAAGAGATGAAAAAGGGTTTTATGGAAAAATATTTTCCTGTTGATATTAAGTATGAAAAGTTAAAACCTTTTATTCCAACAAAACAAGTACAGATTGGTACTGAGTGGGTACCTGCAATAAGGACATCAGAAGGACAATTAATTCGTGCTAAGATTGGAACAGAGTGGTTGGAGGTTCCTAAATATAAGACCGTTACAACAGGACCTCCAATTGGACGACCAATAATAAGTGGAATTACAAAGGAGCCAGATTTAAGTAGGGTTGCTGCAATAAATGAAGCGATTGAATTAGGAAAACTTAAAATTACAGGAGAAAATGTAGGTGAAATAAAAAGAGCAATACAAGAAAGTGGAGTTCCTTTAAGAAGAGCATTAGAAAGAGATACAACATATAAATATTATAAAGGTAAAATTCCAACTTACAGTTTTATGAAAAGAAAAACTGATGAAATGATAATTCAAAAACTTCAGAAAAAACTAACAAAATATCATGAAAAAGAAACACTAAAAAAACAAGCAAAACTAGGTGCAGCTATGTTGATTCCAGCAGTTGCTTCTGAAGCAATTCCAGCTGTTATAGCAGCTAAAATTCCAGTTGTAAGTAAAGTTGTTGGTGGTTTAAAAACAGCAGCAGTAACAAAACCAGGACAAGCTTTATTATGGGGAGGATATGGTACAAGTTTAGGATTAAGAGGAGTTCAAGAAGTAAAGGAAAAAGATATTTATGGATTAGTAGGTTTAGGAGTAGAAGCAACAGGAGTAGGAATGGGAGTAAAATGGACTAAAGCAATGGGTGGTAAACCTATAACTAGAACGTTTATTGAACCAGTTAAAGGTTATACAGCACAAGCTGAAACACCTTTTGCAACTTTTTTAAGAGGTGGAAAACCAGTTCCTTTATCTTTTGCTAAAATTACAACTGGACCTGAATGGAAGTTAAAGCCAGAACTTTATATTCAAACATTAAGAGGTGAAGTTCCTGTTTCAGCTCCTGGTCAGAAGATGATAGCAGGTCCTGCTTCTGGAGTAACGATAACTCAACCTAAGTTACGGTTTTTGAGGAAAGATGTTGGTAAAGTAGCTTGGGGAACAAAGTATCAGTATATACCTGAGACTGGTAAAGCTGGTTGGACTCCTGAGGTGCAATTAGGTAGATGGAATATTCCAGGTGACCCAGGATATATTGGTTCTGTAAAGGTATCTCCTGAGATTGGAAAACCTCTTGGTCGTACAAAAACACTTGCTTATAGTTTGTTAAAACCTGGAGTAACCGCTGATGTTAAAAGAATTGGCGCTGATGTTTTTATCAAAGACACTGCTACTGGAAAATGGATGGAATATAATCCCCAAAAGTGGCATTTGACACAGCAATGGGTTTCAGAATATGGGGCTGTTGCACCTAAAATAACTCCAGAAATTCCAAAAACTACTACTTATAAAGTGCAAACAAGATGGGGTCCACTTGAATACACTGTAGGTCCAACAAAACCGGTGATATCAAAACAATTAAGTTTAAGAGATGTTATACCTAGACCTACAGTTAAACCAGGAACTCCAGAATATGAAGCTCTTGCAAAAGCAGTTGTTAGAAGAGGACCTTACAAGCCTAGATTTTTTAAACAAAAACCTGGTAGATATTCATTAAATATTGATGCTCAGAATAAAATTAATGTTCGGTTACTTCCAAAAGGATATAAAGGAACCGCAGGAGGTAAAAAAGGTGAACTTATTTATACAGTTAAGGATGGAAAAACAACTATAGATTGGATGAGTACTCATCCTGAGCATACAGGTACAGGTAGAAAATTAATGCAAGAATTTTTAAAAACGCAGGCTGGACAGAAAGTTGAAGTAATTAGCACAGAGCCTGCTGTAGGGTTTTATCAAAAATATGGATTTGTAGGACCAAAAGTTGGAGGATTACAAGTTAAGGATTTAAGTGCTAAGATTCCACTTGAAATTAAACCAGTTACAGAACCTTCTATTAAAGCACCTTATCGTGTTGCTGGAAGAGCTCCAATTAAGAGTGAGATTCAACAATTACAAATAATGAAAAAACTTTATCCAAAACAAATACTAAAGGATACAGAGATTCAAGTAGTACGCAAACCGACTATAACTCCTTTTGAAGGTACTACAAGAGAAGTAATGAAGGGCGGAATTAAGATTTTACAAGTTTATGATTATACATCTGATACATGGTTTGATGTTCCTAAAGGATATATGTATGGAACTAGGCCAGGAATTTCAGCCGTTCCAAAGTACACAGTAGCAGAGCCTGTAATGTTAAAAACACCATCATCTACTTTAGGTTTAGTTTCGCCAACTAGAAGATTGGCATTAGTTCCATCAATTATTATTCCTGGTACAAAAATTGAACAAATGACTGGAGTAATTACACCACAAATGCAAAGGATTAAATCTATAACAGGATTAGTTCCTGCTTGGAAAACACAAATATTGCCAAGTGCAGCTATGTACATGGAACGAGCTGTACCTGTTGAAGAAGAAAAGATAATTTCGAAACCTGTAGTAGTTCCGAAAATTGTAGAAATTCCAGATGTTACTGAAATAACAATTCCAGGACCAGAGGAAGTTTCAGGTGTTACATCAATTCCTGATTTTATACCAACACCAACAGCTCCTATTATTCCTCCTGGCATACCTTATCTTGGACTTCCTTCATTGGGTAGATTACCAAGAGGTTATAGACGATATAGAACTGGAAAAGGAGTAATTGGATGGACTGTTGTTAATCCAATAAGAGATTTACCAAGTGAATTTTTTGGAAAGAGAATACCAGAAAGTATTAATAAGGCTTTAGGAATTGCAGCAAAAAAACGAACTGCTATTGATAAGTTTGGAGCAGGTTCATTATCAACTGGAAAAATAAGTGGAATTATTGGTAGAAAAACAAAAGGGATGATTTAAGATGTCAAACAAAAAAGGATACTCAACGGGATTTGCTTGGATATTTGCACTTGTTAGTTTATTTGGTTTAGGAATACTTTATATTGTTTTTAATCAGGTGTTTACAGCAAATCTTGTTCCAGTAATAAAAAATATGGTTAATCAATCTGTACTTAGTGGCGGAATTGATGTTGCAACACAAAATGAAATTAATGGAGGTATTGATAAGTATATGGTATTTTTTAATACTCTTCCATTTGTAATGTTTTTTGTGATTGTGATTTATATGGTAGTAGCGGGAATACGTCGTGAGCGAGAATCGGAGTTTCAATAAGAGGTGTTAAAAAAATGAAAATTGATAAATTATCAGATGTGTTTGGTGGAAAAGTTCCAGGACTTAATGCTCCACTAAGATTTAGTGATGCGGTAAGTAATGTTGAAAAAGCAGTAAGTAAAGATAAGCTTGGCAATCCTGAAAAATTAGCATTTAGTAGATTAGAACAACAAAAAGGTCTTAGTCTATTTGGAGATAAGGATAAAGATAAAGTTTTTAATGTGTTTGATTGTAAACCTTTAGATAGAATGAACCAAGGATTTTTTGATAAAGTATCCAACTTATGGAAAGGTAAGGGATGGGTTGATAAACCAGGACAAGCACCTCCAAAAATGGATATTGAAAAAACTGAGTCTGAAATAGCACTTAGAAGTCAACCTACAGTATTACAACAAGATGTTATAACGGCAGGAAGAGGTTTAAAAACTGTTGGTGGTGCAGTAGCAACAGGTGCTACAAAAATTGGAGCAGGCATTGCAAAAGGAACAAGTAATATTCTTTATAGTGCTGGAGTGTTTAAAACTCCAGAAGAAAAAGCTAAACTGGCTATACAGAGAGAAGAAGAAAGAAAATTTAGGAGAGAAGCACAAAAAGAAATTGAATTAGCAAAAATTCGTGCTAGAACTCCAATTAAAAAAGAAGATGAATATAGTAGAAGAGGATATAAAGATTTTGATAGAGATATTGGAAGAAATATTGAACGTTTTGAAAGTAAATTTGGTGGGTTTGGAAGAGACTTATCAACATCTGCACGTTTCGTATCAACACCACAAGCACAATCAGTAGAATCTTTAATAGGTTTAGGAAGAGGAGGAACTGGTATGAGTGCTGCTTATGAATTGACTAGAACCTCATCATCAGAAGTTCCTTTTTCAGTGAAGGTAGATGAACTATTTGGTAAAGGAGAAATGGCAAAACAATGGAGAGAAACAAGAGGTGCGGTTCAACAACCTTCAACACAACTAACACAACCTGCACCACCAGTTAGACCCCAAACTCCTTATGCTCAAGAATATACAGGGGATATAAGAGGGGAAGGAAAGGTTTATAGTCCATTGAGTAAAAAATATGTTAGATATCCTAGAGGTCCTTATAAAAGACGAAGAGTTATATATCAACAGCCATATCAACAACCAGTTTGAAAGGGACAACTAATGATTAGATTAAAAACTATATTCATTCCTATATTTTTGTTGATTCTTTGTGTTAGTATTATTTCTTTAGTTACTGGTGCTCCCTCTCAAGAACCGTCAGATTATTATTTCTTTGATGAATTTAATAATCTAAGTGAATGGTCAGCTAGTAATTTTATAATTAATACAACAATTGGATTATTTGATAATACAAGTGTTATGGATTCTGGTGCAGATTCATTTATAGAAAAAAGTATTTTTATGACAAATAATACAATGGCAGGTGCTATTTATATTCCTGCAATTCCAGTACCTACTGGTTATCAAGTTATATTTGATGTTGATTTTACTTTTAATGCAAGTTGGACAAGTAGATTTCATGTTCATAATTCAGTAGGTGGAGGTGACCATTGGAGCGTATGGGTTACTTCAAACTACTATGCAAGAGCTGAATTAGTTCAAGGGTGGAACAATTTTTCTGTAACAGTGAATAGTACAGGAATCACTTATTGCTTTGAAGATAATTGTACATTAGAATCAACTACTGTACATGAACTGAAAGGTCCAAGATTTTCAAATGGTGAACCTGAATTAACAAATGTTGATTTTTTTAGAATATGGAATGGTTCAACATCTGATGAACCAATTGTTGCTGAATTACCATCACCATTTTCAATTAATGTGACTCTTGTATATCCTGAGAATAATGCATCTACTAGAAATTTTTCTAGTCAAACGAATTATACATTTATGGTTGATAGTAATCAGGAATTAAAAAATTGTTCTATTTACACTAATGAATCTTTAATTTTTGAATCTCATAATACTTTAGTCAATAATATTACTGGACTTATTTCTTATTATACTTTTGACGATGATGCTAGAGACAATTGGTGGAATAATAGTGGTATAGTGAATGGTTCAACTCATATAAGTACAGGTTATATTGGTGGAGCTTATAGTTTTGACGGCATTAATGATTCAATAAATATTTCTGATGTTCCTATGAATTCAGATTTTTCAATATCGTTTTGGACAAATTATAACGATACAGGATATGGAGGTTTTATTTCAAATAGTGATGGCGCTGAATGGTATAGAGTTGTTTTAGAGAATAATGGAACTATTGAATTTTCAACTTATCCAAGTGGAGGAAGTCAAGTTTCTATTGTATCAGATACAACTCTTGAAGGGACTGGATGGCATCATGTAATTGCTAGAAGATTGAGCAATGGAACTATGAATTTGTTTATTGATGGCGTTAAACAAGCTGATGAAAAAATAAACAGTGGAACTATAGATTCAAGTTATCCGTTAGTGTTTGGACGATATAGAGCATCTAGCGAGGGAAACTATCTTGATGGTATAATTGATGAGGTTATGATTTTTAATAGAAGCTTAGAAGAATATGAAGTTTCTAAATTGTATATAAGTTCTCGTTATTATACTCCTGTTTTAGAATATATCAATGTTTCTATAACTCCAACAACTTCTGTTAATGATACAGAAAGAAGTATTGTTTGGAATGTTTTATGTGACACATTAAATGTTTCATCTTTTGCTTCTAATAATTTTACGTTTCATATAGATAATATTTATATTTTAAGAAATCTTACAATTTACAGTCCTTTAAATAATACTGTGTCAAATTCTTCTTTAGTTGTAAACTTTAGTGTTGTGGATGAAAATGAAGGAATAAGCTGTAATTTGACAGTTAATGGAACAGATGTTCCTTATAGTGAATTTTATTATGAATTTTTTGATAGTTTTGAATTTGGAAATCTTTCGTTATGGCCTACTATTCTTGGAACACAAATATTTAATAGCAGTGTTAAACTCGATGGAAATTATAGTTTAACTTTGAATTCGACATCAAGTGATTCACTCATTCTTAAAACATTGACTGTAAGTGAACAGACGTGGGGTTTTTCAATATATATTGATTCAGTGCCAACTTCAAAACAAATGATTGTAGATGTATTAACTCCTTTAACTGCAGATGGAAGAATGCTTGTTGACGTAACTGTTGGAGATTCAGGAAGTAATTGGACAGTTTGGGGAGGAAGTAGTTATGATTCAAAAGGACCAATATTTTTTGGATGGAATAATTTTACTATAACATTTAATTCGACCGGACTTACTTATTGTGGAAATGGCGCATGTTTTTTACAAACTTCAGGAATAACTAATTCAACTTATGGTATAAGATTGTCATCAAGTGGTGGGTCAGAAGCATTACCTATTGATTATGTAAGATTATGGAATGGTTCAAGTACAGACGAACTTGAAGTAACACCGATTTTAAGTGGAATTCCTTCTACAATTAGTTATGATTTGCCAACTGATGGAACATATTATTGGAATATATCATGTGAATCTGGTGGAGATACGCTTAATAGTTCAACATTTGTATATATTTATGATTCAGTTTCTCCAACAATTAATGAATTATATTCAATTCCAA
>VAPC010597222.1_pt1 | contig 12266 bp, 12 predicted proteins | sample 3395121 | NCBI WGS metagenome assembly VAPC01 (sample SAMN08290434, study PRJNA428436) | hydrothermal vent metagenome | isolation source: Deep-sea hydrothermal vent chimney | place: Indian Ocean: Southwest Indian Ridge | depth 1711 m m
ACTCCGGTCTACACAATCAACACTCAAAACTGGAAGATATACCGTATCTTAGAGCTTTTCGTCAAGAAGAAATACCTCTGGACAAATCATCCTTTGAAAAAGATGTCCCAAGCCTCCGGAGGAAAATATTTTGCCGACATCTAAGATGTAGAGACAATCTCCAGGGATGTCCATCTTTTGACAGGGAATTATTATGTCCTCGGTTACTATGTCCCTGACACATGGGATGGAAAATATCATCAGATCAAGGTTAAGGTTACAAATCCGGATTTAAATGTTCTGGCTCAAGACGGTTTTTTCAATCCGAAGCCTTTCACGATGTTTTCTGATTTCGAGAAAAAACTCCATTTATACGACCTTGTGTACACCACAAAGCCTGAGACCCTTACTCCCTTTGAAATTCTTCTTGAGCCTCTTTTTATTGCGGGCAGAGAGGAGACAAACTGTGTTCTATTTTCACAGATAACCATCAACGAGAAGACAGGAGTTCCCCCCTCTAATGTTGAAATCTATGCCTTCCTGTTCGATGAAGAGAATGAACCGGTGTTGATGAAGCGGGGAGAGATGGATCTTGCTCCCTTCGATCAACAGAAACTCTACGCTTACTTCACAGCCAACCTCTCTGCCGGCAAGTATGAATGCCGGATCGTGACCCGCGATTTAGAAACAGGAAAGGCCGCTGTGGGAATAATCAACTTTCCTTTTCCAGAGAAAAGCGATGCTCGAATCGTTTTGTCATCCCCTCTCTTGTTTGCCGAAGGACCGGAATCTCAGATTATAAAACTCTCCGAGGAACAGAAGGAAAAGGGAAAAGATGTCTCTCTCAGCAACTTGTATAAATTCCGCCCAAAGAATCACAGCCTGATTGTCAGAGATTTATGGCCCGGGATCAAGAGTTTCCTCGCCGTTTTGCCGGTAAATATTATTGAAGGGACGGCTCCTGAGGTCGAAATTCGCGTTAGGCTCCATCCAAAACCCGACGAAGAGCCGATGGAATTGAAAACAGAGATTTATAATGGTTTTGTGGATTCAGACCAAAATGAATCGCAATTTAAGGTGTATCTCCTTACAATAGAATAAGGAGGGCACTATTGAGGAAAAGAAAGACATACGATGACAATTTCAAAGCGAGAGTAGCATTGGAAGCGATCAAAGGAGAAAAAACGATCTCGGAGATTGCCGGTCAGTTTGAGGTTCATCCCAATCAGATCATCAAATGGAAAAAGCAGCTTCTCGAGAATGTAACCAGTCTGTTTTCAAAAAAGAAGGATCCGGAAATCGAGGAACAAAAAAAGCTTTTGGAGGAGCTGTACAAAAAGATCGGTAAACAGAACATCGAGCTTGAGTTTCTAAAAAAAAAGTACAAACAGCTCCACAGCCTGTAAAGAAGGAATTTGTGGAAAAGGAGCATCAGGAATTGAGCGTAAGGTATCAATGTGGAATCCTCTCTCTTAATCGGTCCTCTCTCTATTATGAGCGGGTCGGGCTTAGCGGGGAGGACGAGAGGATTCTCGATGAAATGGATAAAATTTACATGGATTTCCCCATATACGGGAGCCGGAGGATGAGCCGGGAGTTGACGCGCAGGGGATTTAAAGTCGGCCGGCAGAAAGTCCGGAGTCTGATGCGGATTCTCGGGGTAGAGGCGATCTATCCCCGGAAAAGATTGAGTTTCCCGGATAAAGAGCACCAGATCTATCCTTATCTTCTCCGGGACGTATCCATTAATCGGCCTGATGTGGCGTGGGTAACGGATATCACTTACATTCGTTTGAAGCATGGATTTGTCTATCTTGTGGCTGTTATGGATCTCTACAGCCGTTACATCGTCTCCTGGAAGATTTCCAACACTCTGGAGACGGATTTCTGCTGTGAAGCCTTAAAAGAAGCCCTGGAGAGAAGAAAACCGGAATATTTCAACACCGACCAAGGGGCCCAGTTTACCAGCAAGGAATTTATCTCGATCCTCAAATCGGAAAAGATAAAGATCAGCATGGACGGAAAAGGCCGGGTGATTGATAATATCTTCATAGAAAGATTCTGGAGAACCCTGAAGTACGAGGAGGTCTATACCAAATCATATGAGACAGTTTGGGAATGTAAAAAAAGCATCGGGGAATTTATAGAGAAATACAATGCCCAGAGACTGCATCAATCCCTGAAGGAATATGACACGCCTCTGGAGGCTTATCTTCAGATGAAATTGGCGGTGGCATGTTAAGATGGAAATACACCTAAAAAAAGATTTAAATTTGGTCTTGACATCCAGACCATTTCAATTTGTCGATGTCCAGAAGGCAAGCGCCAATACAGAAGTCCTGATGATAGAAATTTTGCTTCCGGAATTGAAATCCGGTGAGTACGAACTGGAAATTGAGATTCTTGATGAAAACACACTCGCTCGTTCTTTTGTCCGGAAATTCCTTGTTAAAAAATAAGGGAAAGGGCGGCAAAAAAAGATCAGTATTTCACTTCGGTTTCGACAATAAAAAATTTGTACTTATCATAAATTATAATCGTTTTTGAGACCCTTTCTTTTACCTTAATTCCTATTCCTCTTCTTCCCGCACGTTCATGCTTTTCATCAAAAACTGTCTTACTGGGAAATCTGATTCCTTTTTTTTCTATGAAATAATCATGAGTTATTGTAATAAAAGGCAAAACATTTCTATCTAGTATTATCTTTTTTTCAAAGCTCTCAAAACCGGCGAGAGATGTCTGCTCAATTTCTATCCTCAATACACTGAAATCTTTTTTATCAACCCATATCTTTCCATAATTTGGTTTTCCTTCAATTGTTTTTTTAGGCTTTGCTTCAATCACAAAAACCTCTCTTCTTTTTATAGTTTCTTCCTCAATGATCTTGTAATCATAATTATCTTGCCACTTTTTACCCATAAGTCCGATAGGGCCATATACCGGTCTTTTGGAATAGAATCTTTTTGTTTTTATGGGGGCATTCTTTTCGTTTTTTCTCTTTCCGTTTTCTCTCAGTAATAGTCTCGTCTCATCAATTTTTTCACCTTTTTTGACCAATTGGTAATCATAAACATAAACATTTCTTTCTAAATTCGACCTTCGAGGATTACTCTTATATATTTCTTCTTTCATTGTTTCTTTACACACAAAATAAAGGGCCACATTTTCCAATCTTTCGCAGTACTCAGCGCATTTCTCCAAGATTATTTCTAATTCTTCTTGATAAGCTGTTAAGGAATTATCAGCCTGACTGTAAATTTGATTCGAGAAAATAATTAAAATAAGAAATGAAATCAGCACCCCATGCTTTTTCATTTTTAACTCCCTTTTAAAACACCTCGCTCTTATCGAATCCGGAAAGTTCTCGAAGTCACGGCTTCCAGATTATAATTGGGATCGCTCAGAGTAATATTGAGGGTGTACATATCCGGTTCAATATATGGAAACTTGATCTCGATTAATAATATATCATCCCTCTCGAATTTCCCGGATTTGACAATGTTGAATTCAAGCGGGATATTTCGTCCGCTCGGACCATGGGTGAGTTCAATCTTCAAATCAATATTCAGGTTCTCTAAACTGCCGGCGGAGTATCGCAAAACAGCTAATAGTTTTTTTACACTTCGATCCACTTCTTTTACAAGAGGAGAATGTCTGCTGGAGAGGTAGGGATAGAGTTCATTTAAAGAGAGGGTTTTAATCTTCCGTCTATTCTCCTCCTTTACGGCCTTAAAGTAGATGCTCTCTTTTTCCGGAATGAGCAGGAAGGGCGGATAGACATTCAGTCCGAATTCCCTGAACTCAGGAACCTCAACAGAAGTCGTCCCAATCGCGCTCTTTCCTGAGACTAGATTACGGACTATTACGCGGCACTCATACAGACCGGGATTTAATCTGGTAATGGAGTAATGATGAATGGGTGTGCGTTTTGTGGAATCAAAATTCAGGACCGCCCATCCGGAATCGATGATGTTTCTTTCCTCATCGAAAACAAGCGTAATGATTTCCGTATCATTCAGGAAGACTTCTTCCAGAGTTTCAGGCCTAATCTCAGAAAGAAGGACCAGCCTTGAGCCTTCCTCTCCCGTGATAGGCAGTCCTTCTAAGGAAAAAGGTTTCGGAGCTTCGGAACGGGGAGCATCGCTGAATGCTAGATCAGCCAGATGAAGCTTCCTCTCGGCTTCGGAATATAGAGAGTAGGGCTTCGGATTGAAATAGCCTCTCTGCGCATAAATCACATAGTCCTTTCCCTTGACTTCTATATTTATCTCGTGATACTCACCGTTCCACTCCTGCTCGACGTAATAACCCAGGACATAATAATTACTGGTCATCTGCTGGATGTCCAAAGCAATGGTTTCAATATCATCGGGATCTTCAAAGTGTTTTCCCCCCGAGGATATGGCCAGTTGTTTTAAGGACGCGCCCATCCCGGTCTCAAAATAGCCTTTGAGGTAGTGGAATTTCCAATTGGTATCGACAGTGTAGACACGGCAGTTTGCAGAGGCGAGCCTTTTTCCCAACCGATCGAATCTTACTTTTCCCCCCGCTCCTCTGGAGAAGAGAACAATATTTTTTATTCCCGGAATATACTGAAGAGATATAGACAGATCCTCCAGTGCGTAAAAAAACACACTCAACGGTTTCGCATGTGCCCCCCAACTTGGCCCACCGGAACCCATCGGAATAATCCAGTTAAGCACAACCGGAAGAGCTCTGGCTTTTTTGATCGCAAAAAGTACTTTTTCCATATCAGTCGTTAAATATTCATGTAGGACAAATCCCGCCGATGGTTGGAACGAAAAGACTCCCACCTCATCTCCGGGCTGAATCTGTGTCTCCACAAAGTAGCGGGCTACACGCTTGGACTTGATGACTCCTATGGGATCATTCCTCTGAATATCTAAAAATATAAAGAATTTCCGATTCATTGGAATTGGAGGTGGTGAGAGCACAATTTTTTCTGGACTTACTACAGCTTGAGCAGGCTCCGGTTCTTTCTTAGGGAAGACGAAGACGTGGGTTTCAAAATCCGTAATTTTTTGCTGCTTTTCATTATCCCATAGTTTGAAGTCCTCTTTTTTTAGGTCCGAAACAGGATTTCCTTCCTTATCGGTCACATAAACCTGGATCAACTTCAACGTCACTACGGCTTCATGCTGCAGTGTTTTTTGGCTCTTTTCCTCTTGGATGAGTTCTGAATGCAATAAAAAAAGAAATAAATAAAACAAAAGAAAAAAAGATAACATGAAATTTTTCTTCTTCATTTCCTTTTCTCTGTTTTAATATTTTACTTTGGTATCAACAGTAAAGAATTTATAGTTATCATAAACGACATTGGCGTCAATTTCACTCTAACTACGGATAGACCTCCAAAAACGTTTAAAAACTCTTCTTCCATAACTATACATCTTTCTTTTTTCCACTGGCAAGAATGTAAAACGAAGGATTAACGTATTCCATCGTTCCACATACTCCAACACTCTTTACTGCACGATGCTCATGTTCCCATCTTCATCTTAAGAGGCTAATCTAAATGCTCTGCTTCTTAATACGATTCATATAAGAATAACATTTAGTCGGATTGAAAAGAAAGTATTGAAGCTTCCGCTTGAGGGGTTTTCGATCTGTTAAAATTGCTGTTTTGACTGTGACACACATACCTTTCCCACGTTTTCTCTCGACATTTCAGGAAGAAGAGCGTATTTTTATTTCGTAAAAGTGCTATTTTTAGCATTATTGCGAAATACTAACAGGGATCAAGCAGGCAAAGGGGGGATATACCATACATGCTTATCAGAACCGCTTAAAAATATTTGAGGCGTAAGCAATATTTGACAAACTGCGTACTTGATATATACTAATAGTATATGAATATAAACTTTTAGTATATGATTAATGCAAATGACAGATATAAGAGCTTTAATATCCTCTAAAATTCGTGTAGAGATACTAAGGATTTTATCCCTTAATCCAGATAGCAAATATAATATCAATGAGTTGAGCCGAATGACGGTATTCTCTCTCAGAGGGGTTGAAAAAGAGCTGAAGAATCTTCTGGCTGGTGGGATTTTGAAAAAGGAAGTGTCAGGCAATCAGCATCGCTATCAACTTGATCCGCTTTGTCCAATCTATCTTGAGATTAAAAATTTGATTGTCAAAACCGTAGGGATCGCTGATGTCATTAAACATGCACTTGAGCCAGTCGAACACGACATCGATCACGCTTACATTTTTGGATCGTTTGCCTCTGGTGATTATGGGAACGAAAGTGACGTCGATCTTTTTTTGGTGACAGGAATACCAGGGTTGAAGTTGGCTGAATTATTGGGCGATTTGCAGAATATCCTGGGCCGATCTATTAACATAACACAGTTCACTTCAGTTGAATGCAGACAGAGGATAACACAAAAGGATCATTTTTTAACTCGAGTGTTTGAGGGTCCCAGAATCGAAATCATAAGGAAGAGAGATGAGTCTTGATATCTGGAAAACTAACGGTTGGCTGCGTGAATACAGCACCAGTTTACATGAAGTAACTAACCTTTTAACCTTGGTGGAAAGAGACCTCGTGGATGCAACACGACAGGAGATCTCAACAGATTGGAGATTCAATATCGCATACAATGCCGGTTTACAGCTCGCAACTTTAGTTTTATATGCTGCCGGCTATAGAACTGGCAGGGGAGAAAGCAAGCATTATCGCGTGATACAAGCTTTGCCTCTTGTTATAGGGAATGATTTTACTGTTGTTAGAGATTATTTAGATAATTGCCGTAGAAAAAGAAATGTGAGTGAATATGATGCTGCAGGCACTATTTCTGAAAAAGAGGTGAACGACCTGTTGGCTTTGGTTCTGAGTTTTAAAAATCAGGTTGAGGAGTGGTTGCATGAGAATCACCCCGATTTAATCTCAGGGAACTAAGAATATTTTGTAGATTCATAAAACAAAGCAGATTTGAAACGGAAATTTGTTAATTCTTTTCGACAATTCTGTATTCGTAGACACACGATTCATTCTGAAAGTCAATGAGATAGAGCCTGTCATCGTATATGGAAAAATTGTCAAACAAAACATTCGGAAAAGGAACCTTAAATAGCATGATGCCATTTGAATCAAACACATCGAACTCATAGCAGTTGGATAGATTTCCTTCATTCTCAAACGCCCCGAACTTATTGGGCTGTTTGAGAAATGTTAATACCCAAATCCTGCTTTTATGGTCCATACCAACTCCCTTCGTTACAGAGGACACGGAAGGCCAAGGAAATTCACTTTCCATATTGCCGCTTTTAAATAATTCGACTTTCATTACATTTTCAATTTCATAAGGGAGAGATCTATCCGCAGAAAAAATTATTTTACCGCCGGGTGAGTATTTGATGATTCTATTTTGATGGGCGTAGGCAACATATATGTTGTCGCTGCTGTCTTTTTTGAAATATACAATATTGGCGTTTAGCGTCAACCTCGGATTCTCATAGAGTTTAACAGCACCAAAAGAACGGACAATCGTTCCTGTTTTATCATAGACTGATAACAATTTATGGTCCCCAGTATCTATCCACTTCGATGGATGACTAGGCAGGATTACAAACGACCCGGAGAGAACGGCCATGCCGGATCTCTTATATTGAGCTCCAATACTGCCGAAGAGGGCAATATAAGTGGGTTTGAAGCTGTCTTGGAAACTCCCGTCAAGTGAAAGCACAGAAATTTTTGAATCCGCGACATAGACCGTATTCTTATTTACAGACAGTCTCAAAAAATACGGATACAGAAAATCACCCGGCCCCTGACCTCTTTGACCGAAGGATGAAACAAATTCATGATCCTTATTATAGCGTTTCACCGTGCAGCCGTTACCTTCAAGAATGAGGATGTCCCCGTTTGAAAGCCGGACCGCATCTACAGGATTATACAAAATGTCCTTTTCCTCTACGCCTTCCAGTTTTCCGATTTTTCCAAGGAGCTCCAGTTTCACATCAGGCGTATCTGCGAATTGGGGGGCGTGATTATGGACATACCTAACGCCATCGAAAACTTCGACAGTAAATAATGACGTATCCAGTGATGATTTATTGCAGCCGACTATCAGCAAAACCAATATCGCAGCGGCAGCCGGCAATAAAAAGGTCAAACGTTTCATACCATGTCCTCCTAAAAACTATACAATCGAAAAGATTTTTTTATTCCATATAAGGGGAAATCCTAACTTACGCATCATTGTGAGATGATACAGTTAAAAACCAAAAAAGGACACCCAGTTTTTTTTCAATCTTTTTTATAGCGGTTCTGCCATTTTCCATATTGTGTAAGTCGAGCAATAAAAGCGCTTTGCACACTCTCACTATACCAATTTAATGAAGAGTTTATGAACAGAACAGTCTGATTAAGTTCAAGATTTTGTGAAATAACTCTTCGTATATCTTGAAGACTTTTAGTTGAGTAGGAATTTTCGATATTTTTCCAATGCTTCAAAGCTTCTAAATACTGTTCATTTTCCCAGGCAAACCTTCCAAGTTCATATAAACCGATATTTTTTGCCTCTTCACCTAAATCCAAAAGGAGATTATAGACACCCCTTTCGACATCCTGATAGTAGGCCAGGACCTGTTCCATCGAGCTAAACCCAAGTGAAGGAAGGTTCCTCACGAGTTCGTCATAGACATCTTTGATGACATAGCGTTATTGTCTTTTGTTGAACATTTCTGTTCGATTATACGTTTGGGATACAAAGTCACTGGCCTCTTTATATGCTTTTTGAAGAAAATACAGTCCATTTTTTTCAAATCTGATGTGGCTGGCGATACATAATAAAAATTCCAATCCTATTTTCGATGTGGGGATCTCTAGCCATATTTTGTAAAAAATATGATCTAGGGCTTTGTTGAAATATATCTCCTCAATATAATCAAAGGCTGAGGTGATATCACTTATTTCAAACATCATAGTACTTAAATTATTTCTCGTAAATTCGTGAGTGAGTTCAGTCAAGGATTGGTTTTCGATTTCATTTTTATCCAGATAATCAGTCTGAAATTTTTCTATCTGCTCCAGTTCAGGAAGAGCCATGAGGTCATCGAGTATTCGACCAATTTTCCGTTCATCAATGTGAGTCTTTTTGAATATCGATTTTTGAGTTTCTGCGTCCGAGGCCGCGGTATCCATGTTTTGGAAAGATTTTTCAACTAAAAACACACCAAGCTTTTTTATATCTAAAAAGCTATTTCCAGCCGTGTTGTTGCCCTCTCTACTTTTTTTTGTCTGGTCAAATTTTTTGTAAATGCTTGGAAATCCTGTGACGCCATAAAACAGATCGGCTCCCATGGCTAAAAGTTCTTCATAGGGGGAATCCCGGAAAAAATATCCTTCAGGAACTATTTCAAATCCTCCACCAAGAAGATCAATCCTCACCCGCTGCCCCGAATAGATGAAATCTTCTCTAGCGGCTGAGGTCCTATCCGATAATTTATTAAAAGCCTCTAATTTATCTTTTTCTAAAACATTAAATTTTATCTCATTTTTTCCTGGGGTGGGGGGAGCTATAAACAATTTTGTTCCAGAATCTAACTCTGTATCCTCTATTTCATTAAAAATTTGATCCTCTCCGGAAGCTGCTTCAGTTGGTTCTAAGCTAACATGTCCTTTTTGCAAAACGGCTAATGTTTCAATCAAATTACTCGTCAATTGAGAAATATCATCTTTTTTCAGGGAAGAATCCTGGATTTTTATTTTTTTTAAAATATCTTCATATTCTTTTATTTGAGTGAGCATTTCTTCACTCACGCCTTGAGGTGAAGAACTAGTTTGTTTACTTTCGGCGATAACATCAAATAAAGATATTTCTTGATTCTTAGATTTGGATAAATCAGAAGAGAAAACGGAGGACAGGAAAAGAACAAGTCCTAAAGTGAGATGAAAAAATAAAGATATCAGGAATGCCCTGAATATAGTAAACCTCTGATTTTTAAATAAACTAATGAGGAAGGCTGGATTTCGTTCAGAAAGAAAATCTGCAAATAAATCTTGCATGGGTATTCTACCGCAAAACCGGTCTTTTCCCTTTGTATCTATTACGATTATCAAAGGGACTATGTTTAGTCAAATGGAAGAATAGAATCCATCACGCTTGGGAAATCTCAAGATTTATTTCACGACATATCTGATGACCTGGAGGAAGGGTTCAAGTGCGATAGCATACAACCGGCCTTTGGAATCGATGGTTCGGACATATCCTTCAACATCTATAGATGCAACTTGACGGCCCTTTTCAAAGACATCGAGCTGATTGGGGGATTCTCCACGACCTATTATAAAGGAATAGAGCCTCTCTTTGCTTTCAAAAACAGAAGCATCGCGCCAATTGACTTCTTTTCCATTTTTAACAGAAACAGGCCAGAATGCGGAATTATCACCCTTAATTGTTCTTTCGAGCTGTTTATTCCGGTAGACAGAAATCTCATAGCTGTGTGGATCACATACATAAATTCTTTTTGACGCCGAGACGGTAAATTTCTGGGGATACTTCACGGTGGGATAATTATAGTTGGCAAGATTCTGAGGGACTTTGAAATGCCCGCCAAAGGAGCTGATGTGCCGCCCTTGGACATCATAGACATGAAAAAGCGCATTATCCTTGTCCCCCATAACGATCAATGTCTCATCCGCAAAACAATTTATCGACATCCCATCGAAATCCAGTATAAAAGAGTTGATGGCAATTTCATCCTGGTCAAGAATGAGGATTTTCCTGTCCATGAAATTAAAGATAAAAATGATTCCCTGAGGGGAAACAGCCATCTCTCCAGGGTAAGTGAGTTCACCGGGCCCCTGCCCATCCTGGATTGGATAACTCTTGAGAAAAGTGCCCTGGCTGTCAAACTTCTGGATCCGCCACATCTTCCAGTCAAGAATATAGACATTATCCGCTGCATCAGTGCAGATCGATTGGATTCCCCCAAATATTAGGTTCTCATCCCCTTCTTCTATACCAATATTTAAATCTTTTTGGAGGGATATCCGCGGTTTTTTGCAGGCTTGAATTTGTCCCAGAAGTATCCCTGCAATAATTATAAAAATGACATATTCAGATTTAGGATTTTTCATCTTTTAATAATTCCAAAAAATCTCATATCTCTTCACCACCGGAAGACCGTCCTCGTCTTCATCTATAGTATAGAGTTTATCTTTTTTCCAGACTGAATTCCGATTCAGATTTGCCGGCACCGGAACTTTGGCTATGTATTTCCCGTCTGGATCGAAAACTTCAAAAAAGAATAAACCTTCTTTACCTTCAACGTGCTGATAGGTCTGGATAAAAATTCTTTCTTTTTCGTCAACAAAAATGTCTTTAAATGCCGGGAAATGGCTCGGCAGCTTGAGTTCATATCCGGCATGAATAGGCTCAGCGTATCTTTGTTCATACATCTCTTTATCTTTTTCGGTAAATCTGAGGGGATTTGGGTCTTTTAATATCTTTTTTATCAGCACTCCTTGAGGATTAAGGATTTGAAGCACATATTCTTTTGAATCTCCCCAGATAATATTATCGCTTGGAGAGACAGCACAGTAACAAGAGGTTTTTCCGATATCGAATACCTCTCTTTTTCCCTGCTTTTCCTCTGCGATTGTTTTTATTACATTAAATTCCGGATCAAACTTTTGAATAATTTTCCCTCCAACTGGAGGGGGAGCCAGGGAAACCATCCCGATAAAATTTCCGAATGAATCCATTTTGATAAGAAGAGGAAATCCTGTTCGTCCTGAGACCTCTTGTCTAAGAAAATCCCCATTGAGAGCATAGAAGAGGAGCCGTCGAGCACCCATGTCCTGAACAAGCAGTTCATTTTTTGATGTAATTTGGACATAGTATGGCATCTGCATCTCCCCGGGGCCTTGTCCTCTTCTCCCGATTGTTCTTATATATTGACCATGTCTATCGAAGACTTTTATGTGGGCGGAAACCAAGTCGGCAACATATACATTTTCTTTTTCATCGACATCTATAGAACTAATCTGGGAGAACATGTATTCCTCCTGTCCTTCTGCACGGCCAATAGACAGATCCTCTGTGAGGCTAAAAATATCTTCTCCGTAAATCGGTTCTTTTGGATTCTTGACAATAATAACGCCGCCCTCTTCTTCAATCGTCCCTTTCCAAATGGTTTTTTGCTGCTGGCAAAAGATGAACAAGAATATGAGTCCTATGATGAGGATAAATAAAAGGTGTTTTTTCAATCTCCCCTCCAAAATTTCTCCTGTTTATCCTAAATACGATTGTTAT
>VAPC010571977.1_pt1 | contig 12243 bp, 10 predicted proteins | sample 3395121 | NCBI WGS metagenome assembly VAPC01 (sample SAMN08290434, study PRJNA428436) | hydrothermal vent metagenome | isolation source: Deep-sea hydrothermal vent chimney | place: Indian Ocean: Southwest Indian Ridge | depth 1711 m m
ATTTCTGGCTTTGCACTACGATTTAGTAATTCTTGGATAACAGAATTATTTTTTGGTTGGGATCGTGGTTTTGAATTGCGAGGATTAATTCATAGAACCTCAGCCGTAGTATTTATTTTTACTGTTATATGGCACACTATTTTTATCCTATTTACCCCAAGGGGTAAGGCATTTTTCAAAGATATGTGGCCCAATTTGTTAGATTTTAAACAATTCTATGAAAGAATCATGTATAATCTGGGTAGAAGGGATAAGACACCACAGTTCAAACGGTTTAGCTATATTGAAAAAGCAGAATACTGGGCATTAGTATGGGGTACTGCAGTAATGATTGTAACAGGTTTTTTCCTCTGGTTCGATAATTACTTCAGTTTATTCCTGCCTAAAGGATTCTTAGATGTATCATTAGTAGTACATTATTGGGAAGCATGGTTAGCAACCCTAGCTATTGGAGTATGGCATTTATATTCCACATTATTCAATCCGCATGTATATCCGATGAACACATCTTGGATAACAGGAAAAATGCCGGAAAAAATGTATAAACATGAACACCCTGAACATTTAGAGGAAGCTAGAAAAGAAGAAAAAGATTTATTAAAGAAGAAATTGGATTCACTTTCCATATCAAAAAAGGATTTGGGAAATAAATAATATATAAAAAAGGCACCTGTATTAGAAAATATTAAAAACGGGAAATAATTTATGGGAATTGAACGGAGAGAATTTCTAAAAACACTAGCTGTGGTCTCAACTTCATTAACTGGTGTGTCGAGTTTAAAAGCAAGTGATAAAACCAAGTTAAACCCTGATAGATTTGGAGTATTATCTGATCTAACTTATTGTGTAGGTTGTCGTAGATGTGAGTGGGCTTGCAATGAAGTAAACGAACTGCCCAATCAACCTTTAGACTCATTCTCTGATACCTCTGTCTTTGAAAATATTCGAAGACCAACCACAGAAAAATACACAGTCGTTAATTCGTATACTGGAAAAGGATTGGATGGTGGAGATTTGAATGTAAAGGTTCAATGTATGCATTGTGAACACCCCGCTTGTGCTTCCGCGTGTATTGTAGGCGCATTAAAAAAGCATCCTGATGGTCCTGTAACTTATAATGCCTCAGCGTGTATTGGATGTCGTTATTGTATGATTGCTTGTCCTTTCCAAATTCCTGCATATGAGTACAAAAAGGTCCTAACGCCCCAAGTGCGCAAATGCACTATGTGTTTTGAACGGACTATAGAAAACGGACAGTTACCAGCATGCGTAAATATTTGTCCAACAGAGGCAATTATTTTTGGGAAAAGAAATAATTTGCTTGATATAGCTCGCGAGAGGATCAGAAAGCATCCTGATCGTTATATTGATCATGTTTATGGTGAACATGAAGTTGGCGGTACGTCGTGGATGTATTTATCTAATCAACCGTTTGCCGATATTGGTTTTCCTGAGTTAGGAGATAAAAGTCCTGCTCAATTAACAGAAACAATTCAACATGGAATATTTAAAGGATTTGCTGGACCAGTAATGTTATTTGGCTTATTAGGTATAATTATGAAAGTGATGAAAAAGGAGGAAGAAAATGAATAATACAGATATACTTCCATATGAAAAGCCAAGATATTTTACACCTGCAGTATGGGTCATTACATGTTTAGCTGCTATTGGTTTATTATCGCTTTTTGCGAGATTTATATTTGGTATTGGAGCAGTAACCAATCTTAATGATCAATATCCATGGGGTATATGGATTGCAATTGATGTAGCTTGCGGAGTAGCGTTAGCCGCAGGTGGTTTTATGACTGCTTTTATAGCACATATAATACATGGTAAAGGGTACAAAAGTATAATAAGACCAGCAATTTTAACGGCAATGTTAGGATATACTTTTGTTGCATTAGGTGTTTTCTCTGATCTTGGTAGATATTATAATATTTGGCATGTGTTGTTACCCTCTTATTGGAATCCAAATTCTGTATTACTCGAAGTTGGTTTATGTGTATTAGCATATGTTACAGTGTTATACATTGAATTTATTCCGGTAGTTATCGAACGATTTAAAGGCAAGGTGAACTTACCTGGTGTTCTTAAAAAATTAAATCATTTCTTTGAAAGGTTATTGAATGTTTTAGACAAAACTCTCAATAAATTTATATCGGTTTTTATCATTTTAGGTGTTGTATTGTCTTGTATGCATCAATCATCCTTAGGAACATTGATGGCTATTGCTACCACAAAGTTACATCCGCTGTGGCATACACCTATATTGCCTTTACTATTTCTGTTTTCAGCATTTGTGGTAGGATTTGCCATGGTAATATTTGAATCTTTAATTGCATCTAGATCATTTCATTTGAAACCTGAGATGAAGGTATTAAGTAGATTGGCAAGATTTATACCAATTTTATTAATTGTTTATTTCGGAGCTAAAGTTATGGATATTGTAAATAGAGATACATATGTGTACTTATTTGACGGTAGTATTGAAAGTATTATGTTTTGGATAGAAATGGTTGTGGGAATTGTAATTCCATTCATTATTTTAATATTTGAAAAGTATAGAAAAAATCCAACTTGGTTGTTCATTGGAGCTGCTTTAGTGGTGTTTGGTGTAGTCTTAAATAGAATTAATGTATTTATAACAGGATATACACCCCTTTATGCAGAAGGTCCATATATCCCAGCATGGACAGAAATTGCTGTAACAGTTGGATTCATTTCGCTTATAATACTTTTATACAGATTTTTTGTTTTAAACTTCCCTGTAATTGAGGATTTGGAGAATTAAACGATGAAGGAGCACTATTTATTACTTACGGTATTTTTATTTATGACTACATTAATTAATGGACAATTAGTCGATCCAACTCACCCAAAAGATCATAGCGTTGTACATCCACAAATGAATGATTATTGTCGAACATGTCATGTTTGTGAAAACCCAACAAAGTTTAATTCGTGTTTGATGCAGTGTACACGACCGGGTGCCCAATTTACAGGTACACATTCATTTAAAGAAGGTCCTGAAATTGTAATAATTGATAAATTAACAAAATTATATAAGCCGGTAATATTCGCTCATGAAATACATGCTTCTATGTCCGACATAAGTGGTGGCTGTACCCTATGTCATCACTATTCAGAAAAAACCGGTGTAATTCCCGGTTGTGGAAAATGTCACAAAGATAAATCTGATATAACAAAATTAGATGAGCCAAGTCTTAAAGGAGCTTATCATAGACAATGCTTAGGATGTCATAGGGATTGGAGCCATGATAATGCCTGTCAATTTTGTCATGAAGAAAGTGAAGCATCTAATAAGATGGTGCCAAATAGTGATAAAACCGATATAGTCGGTGTTTCACATCCGCTTATTTCTGCGGAGAAGAAATATGTATATCAGACAACTTATCTAAAAGGACGTGTTGTAACATTTCATCATACTGATCACGTAGATTTGTTTGGATTAAGATGTACCGATTGTCATCAAGGTGATAGCTGTTCTCGTTGTCATGATACAGTTAAATCTGAAGAACTAAAAATTGAACATCTTACAACCTGTTGTTCATGTCATAATGAAGAAAATTGCGGATTTTGTCATTCTAGTCAAGAGAAGCCACCTTTTAATCATGATATTTCTACAGGATTTGTTTTAGAACACTATCATCAAAATGCAGATTGTAATGAATGTCATCGTTCTGTAAATAATTTTGTAATTCCTTCGATCAATTGTACTGATTGTCATATCCATTGGGAAGTAGATGTGTTTGACCATAGTGTCACAGGACTAGTATTAAGTGACAATCACATAGAAGAAAATTGTGAAGTTTGCCATATTAATCGTGATTTTAGTGTTGAACCAACCTGTGATAATTGCCACGATGAAATTAGTTATCCTGAATATGTGCCGGGATAAAATAATTAAATAGTTATAATTGAGTAGATAAATTATTTTGCTGTTTGTCAATTAAATTAGTGCTTTTAATTACCACTATTCTATAGTCCTAAACCCAGCTTTTTACACAAACGACCTAATTCCTCCTGTTCTTCTTCATTAAGTATTGAAAATGTTTCTACAATACTTTTTACATGATTAGGAAATATTTTAGTGATTATTCGTTCACCTTTTTTAGTCAAAGAGACTTTATAAGCCCTTCTGTCCTTCAAATCTGGCATTCTTAATACTAATCCATCCCTTTCTAAATTATCAATGACTTTTACAGTATTACCGCTACTTCGCAGTAATTTTTGACTTATAACTTTTTGAGACATCGAACCTACGTGTAATAATAATTCTAAAACAGCAAATTGAGTGGTCGACAGCCCCTTCTGTACCATCGAAGGTTTTATTTTCTTAAATACTGCGTCACTTGCTCTTGCTAATTTAATCCAAGTATTAAGCGTAAGAAGTTCTTCTTTATTCCCCTTGTAATAAGTTCCCATATGTACGGCTTAACATTAAATAGTTTAACATTAAGTATTTTTACGTTGCATTAATTTAAAAAACTATATAGATTATAACATCAAGTTATCGTGAATTTAATCAATTTTTTATATAAACTTATAAAGGAGATTACATAATGTTAAAAATAATACCTAATCAATTAGTAACAATTTTAATATTGATTGCTACATTTATGGTTTTTGGTTGTCCGGATAAAAAAACCACATCATTTATTGAAGATAATTATGGTTCAGCTGATGCTGTTAATGGTGGTTTATTATTTGATAAATGGTGGAAAGTTAATGGTGGAGCTGAACCAACGACTGATTTCGCTCTTTATCCGTCAACAAGTGCCAAATCCGGCAGTACAACCTGGCGGTGTAAAGAATGTCATGGATGGGATTACGTAGGTAAAGATGGGCGCTATTCCTCCGGGAGTCATTATACTGGAATTAAAGGAATTTGGGATTTGCGAAATGCAGACATGGAAGTTGTCTTTGATGCTATCAAAGGATTAGATACTGACCATGATCTTTCCGCAGTTTTAAGTGATGAGGACGTAGCTGACCTTACTAAATTTGTTAAAGAGGGTTTAGTAGATATGAGTCTTTATATAAGCAACGGTGTTGCGACGGGAAATGCTAATAATGGACAAGGATTGTTTGATGCAAATTGTTCTGTTTGTCATGGAGCTGATGGAAATACGATTGATTTTAAGTCCTCTGAGGGCGTACAAGGAATAGGTTGGTTAACGAATGATAATCCCCAAGAATCATTTCATAAGATCCGTTTTGGACATCCGGGAACTCAAATGCCAAGCATGTATGAAGAGGGTTTGACCAATTCTGAACAAGCAGATATTTTAACCTATGGACAATCACTATAGATTAATAATGACTGAATAATAAATTTGGGAGTTAGCTTGGTATGTTCAATAATATTCTTCAATTTTGGACATACCAAGCCAAAACGTAATACGGAGAATTCTATCGAAGCAGACTGTAGAAGTGATGGGTTTTAATAATAAAACTATAAATCAATTTGTGTTTGATTTATTGAGATTAGGAATTATTCTAATGATCCCCCTTGCGTGTAAAGCTCCGAAAGTAAAAAATCAACCGGTTGTTTATAATCATTCCATTCATATTAATGACGTTGGCTTGGAATGTGTCGAATGTCATGTTGGTGTAGAGAATCGAGCTCGCGCAACTTTACCAACCGTTGAGATTTGTGAAACTTGCCACACTGAAATGAATGGTGATACCGAGGCTGAATTGTTTGTAGTTAATGCAGTTGAAAATAACGAAGAAATTGTTTGGGAAAGGATTTATGAACTACCCGACCATGTCTATTTTTCTCACCGACGGCATATAGTTCTTGGAAAAATTGGATGTTCACAATGCCATGGGGATATTCAGGATTTCGAAACTCCACCTTTGATTCCACTTATAGCTTTAACAATGGAATTTTGTATGGATTGTCATGAAGAACGTAAAGTAAATAATGATTGTTTGGCCTGCCACCGATGAAAAGTGACGATAAAGTGAAATTTATTTCACGTAGAAAATTTTTAAAGGTCACTGGTTTGACTATCGGTGGATTAACTACCGGACCTCTCCTGTTTTCTGAGCTCATGGCAGTCCCCGGTGAACTGCTTTCAAAAGCAAGTAACGGTCCGGGTGTGGAGACATGGATTAATACTGTCTGTCGACAATGCCCGGGTGGTTGTGGAATTAGCGTACGACGTATTGACAATATCCCGGTATATATAAAGGGGAATCCGATCTTTCCGGTCAATCGAGGTGGTGTTTGTCCGATGGCACACTCCTCCTTGGAAGTTCTATTTAATCCTGATCGAATAATGAATCCATTAAAACAAGTTGGAACCAAAGGCCAAGATAACTGGGAATCAGAATCATGGAATACCGCACTTAATGCACTAATTCAGCGGTTAAGAAAACTTGTTTCCAATGACCAGGTGCATAGGATCGCGCTGTTAAATGGTGACGATTCCCAATTGATGCGTTGCTTGTGTGAGCATTTCATGAATGGCATGCGGTCACCAAATTACTTTGAGGACGATACTCTGGCAATAAATTCGATTGCAGCCAGACTTTCTCAAAACATTGATGAACAACCTGTTTATGATTTGGCGAACAGCAAGTATATTTTAAACTTCGGCAGTAATTTTTTAGAAGAGGGGAATTCACCGGTTTATTATCAACAATTAATTGGACATATGCGATCCAATGATAAGCAATCCGATTTACAGTTAGTGCACATTGATTCACGAATCAACCTTACGGGTTCTAATTCTGATAAATGGATACCGATTCGACCCGGGACCTATGGTGCTTTGGCTCTCGGCATTGCTTATGTCTTAATCGCAAATAATCTGTATGACCAGGAGTATATAAGTAATGCAGTGGGATTTAAACAATTCATGGACGATGATGGTCAGGAACATATTGGATTCGAATCTCTGATAAGGGCAAACTATTATCCTGAGAAAGTATCCCGGATCACTGGTGTTCCCATGGATACAATTCTCCAGCTCGGAAAAGAGTTTGGAATTTATCAACCAAGTGTCGCCATTTCTGATGATGCTGCACGCTTCACAACTAACGGCGGTTTTACCCAATGGGCAATCTACTGTTTGAATGCATTAGTCGGGAATATTCAAAAAGAGGGTGGTGTGTTTTTCGCACCGATTCTTCCCCAATTCGATTTGCCGGAAACGATTAAACCATTGAGTCCAGACAAAAATGCACATTCCCCAGCTGTGGGATCTGGCGCTAGTGCACAATCTCTTTTTGGGAAAACAAGTATAGACCAGTTTGCAGAAGAAGTGAGTACCAGCCCACCCGGTTTAATTGATACTCTGATCATCATCGACTCCAATCCCGTTTTCCATTCCCGGAATAAGGAACGCTTTATTCAGGCTTTAAATAAGATCGAAAATGTAGTATACTTGGGAACCTTTCTTGATGAAACTGCACAACAAAGTGATTTAATATTACCTGATCATTCGTACCTGGAAAAATTTGACCTCCATGGTCCGATCCCGGGAATTATCTTTAGCCATTTGGGATTGCAACAACCGGTGATTAAACCAATATTTAACACACATCATGCCGGCGATATCTTGATAGAGATTGGCGGAGCTGTTTTGGGAAAAAAACTCTTTCCCTGGAAAAATTATAAAGCTCTGATGCACTATCGACTAAAATCAATTTATAATTCTGGGGAGGGAGCAATCATTTCCGAATCTTCTTTTACTGAATGGATAGGCTATCTCAAACAGCGTGGATGGAAATTCCAGCAGTATGAGACATTCTCTGCTTTTCAGAAACTATTTAACCAGAATGGTGGGTGGTGGAATCCAGTTGATCCAGTACGTAACTTAGATGAAATATATCAAACTGAATCGAACAAATATGAATTTTACTCATATGTATTGAAAGCGATGCTTGAAAAGAATTCTACTGGTCCAAATGAAGAGTTTTCACAGGAACATTTAGAACAGTTTTTGAACGATTGGCATATAACCGCCAGGGGTGAATCTTTACATCTGCCCCACTATGAACCGCCTTTTACAAACGGTACTTCTGAAGATTTTCCACTACTTCTTACAGTATCTCAATCGCTTACTAATCGTAATGGGAAGGGCGCTTCACAACCATCTATGCTAGAAATATTAGGTATCCAGGTTGGAAAATACTGGGATTCCTGGGCAGAGATAAATCCCAAAACTGCAGAAGCATATGGAATAAAAGAGCATGATCAAGTGTTAGTGGAATCAGAAAAGGGCCGAATTCACGTTGGAGTACGGATATTTCAGGGAATCCTTCCAGATGTGATACATCTACAGCTGGGGATGGGGCACACATCTTACGGTCGATACGGCACTAATATTGGAGCAAATGCAACGGATTTGATTGAGGATAATTTCGATTCACTCACAAGGGTTCCTTCATTAAATGGAACCTGTGTTAGAATTAGCCCAGCGGGGAAAGGAACTTGATATGGCAAACTGGGGAATGGTAATTGATTTGAACAAATGTACCGGATGTGGTACATGTGTGTCTGCCTGCAGATTGGAGAATAATATAGCCAATTTTGGCCCTGATGAAACTCCCCGAGGGAAGGGGATTTTTTGGATGGATATCATTGAGGAAATAGAGGGTGAATACCCGGATGTTAAAGTAAAGTATATCCCTCGTCCATGTTTCCATTGTGAAAATCCGCCGTGTGTTAAAGTATGTCCCGTGAGAGCCACCTACAAAAATGATGATGGATTAGTGACACAAATATATCATCGCTGTATTGGATGTCGATACTGCATGGTTGCCTGCCCGTATACAGTAAAATCCTTTAACTGGTACGAACCGGAAAGACTCCCGGATTATCAGAAGTTTCGAAATCCAGATGTGAGTTTGCGAATGAAGGGAGTTGTAGAGAAATGCTCATTTTGCAGCCACCGACTCCAAAATGCCAAAGATCAGGTCGATTTTGAATCCCGACCGCTTAGAGAGGAAGATTATCAGCCTGCTTGTGCAGAAAACTGTCCCACACTAGCAATAACGTTTGGTGATTTTACGAATGAGGATCATACAGTTACGGTATTGAAAAAATCGCATCGTGCTTTTAAAATACACGATGATCTTGGAACTGAACCAAAAGTAATTTATCTCTCAAATGAAGATTAAAAAGCTATGAGTACTCTGGAAAAAATACCCGATTATCAGCTCATCAAACCAATTGTTCACAAGGGTCGTGGTACCTATTTATTGGGAGGTATACTTTTTGCTATTTTTATGTGGACAATGTATATGTATAGTACCCAACTATCCATTGGGCTAGGGGTCACAGGTATGAATCGTCCCATTTCCTGGGGATTCTATATTGTAAATTTCGTATTTTTTATTGGAATTAGTCATGCAGGTACACTTATTTCAGCTATACTACGATTATCAAAGGCTGAATGGAGAAGACCGATTACAAGAATGGCGGAAGTTATCACCGCTATTGTTTTGGCCATCGGCGGATTACACCCGATATTAGATTTAGGTCGTCCGGATAGAATGATGAATCTCTTTTTTTACGGAAGATTGCAATCGCCTCTGCTCTGGGATGTTACGGCTATTACATGTTATTTTACAGCTAGTACGGTCTATCTTTTTCTTCCGATGATTCCAGATATGGCAATTCTGCGAGATATGAGAGTGAAACCCAAATGGTTGTATAGTTTCTTATCTTGGGGGTGGACTGGAACAGTGCGCCAGAAACATATTCTGGAAAAGGCAATTTCAATTTTAATGGTAATGGTGATACCAATTGCAGTATCGGTCCACACGGTTATTTCTTTCATATTTTCCATGACCCTTCAGCCCGGATGGCACAGCACGATTTTTGGTCCATATTTTGTTGTGGGGGCAATATTTTCCGGAATTGCTGCTTTATTGATTGTTATGATTATTTTTAGAAAAGTATTTCACCTGGAGGAATATCTCAAATTAATTCACTTCCAATATTTATCTACACTTCTGCTAATAATGTCAGTTTTATGGTTTTATTTCACATTTGCTGAATATTTAACCGGTGTTTATGGTAACGAACCCCATGAAATGGAAATTATTCTTTTCAAATTTACGGGAGAATATTGGCCTTATTTCTGGGGAATGGTACTCTGTAATTTTATAATACCGGTTGTCATACTAAGCACCAAGAAACTTAAAACAATCTTTGGGATATTTATTGCCAGTAGTGCGGTAGTTGTAGGAATGTGGTTGGAACGGTTGAACATTGTTGTTCCCTCACTGGCTAATCCAAGGCTGGAAGTTCCTCATCAATTTTATTTTCCATCACTAGTAGAATGGGCTTTATTCCTGGCAGGATTAACTGCCTTTGCTCTGGCTTTCCTTCTGTTTTCGAAATTTTTCCCCATCATATCTATTTGGGAGATTCGGGAGGGTCGTGAAAAAAGTGTCGATGAAGTGGGAAAACGTATTGCAAGTTATCAACCAGACGTCAATATTTCAAATTGAATAAACAATGACAAAAAAATATAAGACCGCCAAAACTATATATATTATTCAAATCTTTAGCATAACACTGATCTGGATATTCGTTTTTGGTATTACCTGGTGGATATTACGACTGTTAAGTATTTCTATAAATCTGCGAGATGCTATTGATGCTTCGGTTGGTATAAGTATCTTGGTCATACCCATCTTTATAACATTAGCCAGCATATTGACCTATGTTTTTATAGGGCTCCAAAGGAATAGAGGCGAAAAGGAAGTCAAGTCGGGCGGTAATAAATGATGATTTTCCAAAGAAAGGAGCAAACTTGCCCGCAACCACCTGTTTTTGGTACGAGAATGAGAAAAATATGTAAAATAGTAATAATTACAAATCTGTTAATAGCAATTGGATTAACATTCCTCCATAGTGAAGAGGATTATAAAAATCAAAAGTTGCCTACTAATCCTATAATCGGGCGCATAGTTTTCGAAGAAAAGGGTTGTATTAAATGTCATGCTATTGATGGATTGGGTGGCGATATCGGACCGGATCTGGTCCGTGACAAATATTATAATAGCTTTTATGATGTGGCCGCTAGGCTGTTGAATCATGCACCACAAATGGCTATAAGAGTTGACCTTTTAGAACAAAAATGGCCCACATTGACAGGCTTAGAAACAGATCAGTTAATAAGCTATCTATTCTACCTCCGTTATTTGGGTGAACCTGGAAATGTTTTGAAAGGAAAGGAATTAATTAGATCAAAAGGTTGTATAAACTGCCACAGCATTGGTAATGAAGATACTGAAGACGGAATTTCCCTTGACCAACTAACTGAATTCGCTTCGCCACTCTATATTGCTCAGGCAATCTGGAACCACGGTCCTGCCATGCAAGAAAAAATATTGGAAATGGGATTCCAACGGCCATCTTTTGAGAATATGGATATCATACATATTAGTGCCTATTTACGTGAATCTGGTAGAAGTCAAACATCAAAAAGACAATTTATGTCACCAGGGAATCCCCAAAATGGATCAATATTATTTCGGACTAAAGGATGTGGCAATTGTCACTTTTCTGATAAGGATGAAACATCTGTGGGACCAAAAATAAATGAGATGAATCTACGCGGTAGTGTAACTGACATTGCAGGTACAATGTGGAATCACGTAAACGACATGTGGGAAGTAATGAAGAATGAAGGGATAGAATGGCCTGTTTTTAAAGATGCAGAAATGGCTGATGTGATTGCTTATCTCTATTTCTTGGATTATTTAGGGACTCCAGGGGATCCAATTGAAGGTGAAAAGGTGTTTCAGACTAAATCTTGTATAACATGTCATGGTCCGGAAGAGGATTTTGCGTTTGATGAATCTATCAATTTGGAAAAACCATCTGATATGGTCAGCACGATGTGGAATCATGTACCTTATATGCACGAAATTATGACAAAAATAAACGTTCCATGGCCGGAACTTTCACCAAAAGATTTAAGAGATTTGTATTCCTTTCTATATTGAAGGGGAATATGATCAAATGAAAATTTGATATTAATATAGTAACGAATGAAATGTTAAACTGTAGATCATCACGATGTATTAAAACAGGAGGACCAAACCGTTAAGGAAATATCCAGGATAAACTAAACAAACGAAATAACAATCAAAAAAAAACAATCAAAAAATAAAATAGAGAGGTAGATATGCATTTAAAAAACAAAATTAAAGATCCCTTGGCAAAATCAACCTTTTGGCTTATTTCAATTC
>VAPC010868718.1_pt1 | contig 12209 bp, 11 predicted proteins | sample 3395121 | NCBI WGS metagenome assembly VAPC01 (sample SAMN08290434, study PRJNA428436) | hydrothermal vent metagenome | isolation source: Deep-sea hydrothermal vent chimney | place: Indian Ocean: Southwest Indian Ridge | depth 1711 m m
AATCAACATAGTCGCAATACTCCCTTTCACTAACACTGTTCTCAGTGTAGGAGGAGCTGATATTTTTCATCTGATTCATATCGGTTTGGGAGTGTTTGGTTACCTTGCAGGTGTTGGAGCTTTTCTAACTGGGATCTCTGGAATCAGAACTAAAATTCCAGGTTTAACTGCGGCAATATGTTGGACTATTGTTTTCGTGATGGGGTACATTCAATATATTGCATAGAGGTGAAAAAAGTGAATGCAACAGAACCAATCAAAGACTTGGCAGATGTGCCGTGGGCTAGCGATCTCATCGTTGAACGTCTATCAGCAAGTGGAGACACAACAGGCATACCCTACTATCACTACAGGTGGAAGAAGAAGTGGTTGGCTGACTACGTAGCTTGGCCAAGAACTAGTGAAGAAGTAGCCGCTCTTCAGACATACGCAACGAAACATGGTATCCCTATTATTCCAAGAGGAGGAGGTACTTGTTACTATGGTTCTGCAAGTCCTACGAGAGGCGGAATTGTAATTGATACGAAACGTATGGACAAAATAATTGAGGTCAATAAAAATGAGCTTTGGGTCCATGTACAAGCAGGAGCTGTTTGGGAAATATTGGACAACGAACTGACAAAGCAAGGCTTCAACCTTCCAGTATCACCACAGAGTCGAGTCGCGTCCACACTTGCAGGATGGTTAGCAATCGGCGGCAAGGCAGGGATTGGAACTCCGAAATACGGTTCAATGATTGATAATGTGGTGGAGATGGAAGTTGTAAGACCAGACGGTACAATCGAAACTATATCTGGAGATGAGATGTCAGTATTCTTTGGCACTTCAGGAATCACAGGAGTAGTTATTTCAATGAAACTGAAAATCATCCCTACTCCGGAATCTACAGAGGGACTTATGTTTTCATTTCAAAATCTTGAGAAGGCATTAGATGCTTTAACGCGCCTCAGCAAGACAAAAATCCAACCAATCTATCTCAGAGTAACTGATCTTGAATATGAATGGCGTATCCAAGGAGGTCTTCCTCCTGACACAACAGGCCTATTTTTTGTTGTAGTTACATACCGCGGAACAGCTGAGGATGTTGCTGAGTCACTTAAGACAGCTCGAGGGATTTTCGTGGTTGCCAGTGGCATAGAGATGCTACAATCATACTATCTCAAGAACTGGGAAGATAGGGATATTGTTGAAATGAAACTCAAGCTTGAGGTTCCAACTCTTTCCATGCAGAATTTTTGGATACCATTATCGCATATTGAGCCATTAGTCAGGAAGATGTACAAGATCGCGAGTAGCTATAAGATAAACTCTTGTTTCTATCTAGTTCTGGGTAGCGCTGCAATGGCCCGGTTTTGTGTTTTTGCACCCTCAGACCATCGACATTGGATGCATTTCATGTCAGGAAAAGCGATGTTGCACAGATTAGTGAAAATGATGTATAGACAAGGTGGGGAACTCTACACACTTGGACTTCAGAATACAGTCTATATCAAGAAATATCAATCAGAAGATTACAAACGTTTCAAAGACCTTCGCAAGAAATGGGATCCTAAAGGGATCATGAACCCAGATAAGCTAACGAACTGCATTATGTCGTATACTCGAATGAACCTAATGTTTACCATGAATGGCACATTCCGAAGATTGCAAGTAACCCTCCGGCGAGGGAAGAATATCTTGCCAATTCCTGTTGCCTATCAGGAGGGACATGTATAGATGAGGAGATTCTTTACATCAGAACTTGATGTTGACCCAGACCAGATAGTACTCTGCAGCAATTGCTCAACCTGTAGATGGACTTGTACGAGTTATGAGGAATTTAAGTCTGAAGCAATGTTTGCTGGAGGTAGACTACGACTCCTGCGTTCCTATGTCGAAAAGAACCTGCCTGTGGATGAGGGTTTTGTCAGGGCAGTTTATGCTTGTAGTACATGTGAGCAGTGTGTAGAAAGGTGTCCTATCCATGTTCCATACGTCAAGATCATTGAGGATGTACGGAAGAAACTTGTAGAAATAGGTAAGGGTCCTTATGGAAAGCTCGGTGTCATGGGAGATATGGCGTTTAAACACAATAATGTGTACGGAGAGAATCCACAAGAACGTGCAAGTTGGGTCAAGCCAGATACAAGGATTTCAGATGATTCCACGTGGGGCTATTATGTAGGTTGTACCGCATCTTACAAGAGACCAGAGATAGCTGATGCAACTTTGCGTATGCTCAATTACTTTGGAATAGAACCACAGATTCTGGGGACTGAAGAAAAATGCTGCTGTAGTCCACTGATTAGAACAGGACAGGTAACTCGACCAATTACTGAGGAATCCGATGTTGGTGAAACGGAAGTACTAGGAACCCTTGAAGCTGAGAAGTTCATAGTCCACAATGTTGAGCAGATGAAGTCACGTGGTGTCGAACATGTGATTTTCTCATGTGCAGGATGTTACAGGACTACTACATTGGACTGGCCCAGATTCTATAGAGAAAGGCATGGCATTTTACCATTCTCCACACAGCATCTCACTCAGTTTCTTGCACTGAAAGTCAAGAAGGGTGAGCTCGATTGGAAAGGCAGTTATCCTGAAACTGTAACGTATCACGATCCTTGCCATCTTGGTCGCCATGTAGGGATATTCGAAGCACCAAGGCAAGTCTTGAGTAGTATTCCTGGGATTAATGTGGTGGAGATGGAACGGAATAGGCATAATTCGGTATGCTGTGGAGCTGGAGGCGGGTTCAAAGCCGGATTTGGAGAGAATGCGATTAACGTAGCTGAGAGACGGCTACATCTGGCACTTGAAACGGGCGCTACAACAATTGTTTCATCATGCGTCTTCTGCAAGCTGAACTTCCTTGACGCAGTCAAGAAACGGGGCGTTGATATTAAGGTTCTCAACATAGAAGATCTATTCATCAGTCTGATGGGACTTGGTTAGCATCAATCACATCGTGCAATTCATGAATGTGCACAAATGGATGCTCAATGCCGCTTATCCATCAAATTAAATAGGGAGACCAAAAGCGTTCGCCTGAATCAAAAGGTGAATTTGCTGGTGACAAAAGCAATCGTAGCAAATGAACTCACGCGACGATATGGGTATAGAGTCGCTCTAAGAAAAATATCACTCGAGTTCACTGTTGGTGGAATTCACGGCCTTTTTGGAGCTAATGGGGCTGGTAAAACAACTCTCATGTGTGTAATATCAACACTGTTACGCCCTCATGGAGGGACCATCTCTGTCATGGGTTTTGATCCACAAGAAGAACCTGAAGAGTTAAAGAAACGTTTCGGATTAGTAAGTGACAAACCCCTTCTCTATGGAGAACTTACCGGTATCGAGAATCTTCGGTTCTACTCAAAGCTTTATGGACTTCCATCTGAATTTTTCGAAACTCAGGTGGAGGAATTAGCTCAGCGCTTTGCGATCGACACCTGGCTTGAAGAACCTGTGAAGAATCTATCAACAGGGCTTAGGAAGAGACTCGATATCGTTCGAAGCTTGGTCCACAATCCTGAATTGTTACTTCTGGATGAACCGTTCAGCGGATTGGATAAAGATACTACTGAGGACTTTCAGGGTTATCTCAACGAACATAGAAATTCAAGAACAACAATAGTGACAACGCACAATCTAGCTTTTGGTGCAACATTGTGCGATGATTATGTCACGCTCAGAAAAGGAATAGTTGTGAGTCAAGGTCCTATTACTGAGTTTGATCAAACACTCTGAGGTGACAAAATGACATCAGGTCTAAGTGCAGCATTTGCGATTGCGAAGAAAGACATTGTCATTCAGTTACGTAAGAAGTTTGAAATATTCTCAATGTTCCTCTTCGCCCTCATCGCTGTCTTGGCATTTTCATTTGCGTTAGTTTCCCAGGGCTCGATTCCTGAAGATGTTGGAAGTGCTATGTTATGGGTCATCATATTCTTCACAGGGATGTTTGGCTTTGCACCAATCTTCCTGTCTGAATCAGAAACTGGAACATTACGAGGTCTTGCAACTGCACCGATTCCAGCATGGTCTGTATATCTTGGAAAAGTCATCTATGGTTTTGTTTTGATGGGGATCGTTGAGATTTTCCTAGTACCAATTATCTCTGTATTGTTTGGTTTTTCATTTCTGAACGATATACCACTTACAATCGCAACACTCGTCGTTGGCACCCTAGACTTAGCCGCGGTTGGATCGATGGCATCAGCCCTCACAATGCCTTCAGAATCAAAAGCAACTGTATTTCCTCTAGTGTACTTTCCGACAGCAACTTCAGGTCTCATCCTATTGATAGAAATTACAAAAATCATCGTCATCGGACCAGGACTAGTTCCAGTCTTGTCAATATTTGCAATCCTCGTTGCACATCTAGTAGCAATGGTGACTCTCTCTGCATCAGTGTTTCATTTTGCACTTTCACCGTGAAGTTTGGTTTAATCAAAACACTCATATTGCTAGCAATTTGTTTCGCCGACAATTCGAGTTGAAATGCCGTGAGTAAAACCCGATTGACAATCCTCGGAATCACAGCAGCGATATCTCTTCTTTATGTCTATATGACATGGATTTTCGCACCACCAGATGTTGTACTTGGAGAAAATGTGCGAATCTTCTTTCAGCATGTAGCCCCTGCACTAGTTGCGTACGGATTATTTGGGGGGACATTGCTTTGTGGAGCAATGTACTTGTGGAAGGGAGATATGAAATATGACATACTTGGAGCGGTATCAATCAAGCTTGGTTTGTTGTTCACAACAATAACCTTACTCTCAGGAATGATGTGGGCTGATGCGGCTTGGGGAACTCCGTGGAATTGGGATCCCCGAGAAACAACCACCTTGATTTTGTGGGTAGCGTACGCTTGTATTCTGGCATATCGAGCATCAGTCAGTGATCGGGAGTCTAGAGCACAATTCGGATCCATTTTTGGAATCATAGCGTTTCCAATGGTATTATTGAGCTACTTTTCAATTCGAATCTGGGAAACTCTACACCCAATCGTTATAGAGCCATCTGGTCTTCAAATGGAAGTTGAGCACATGATGACTCTATTTGTCGCCATGATTGCAGTCACTATGATTGCATTGATTATGACAGATTTAACATACAAAGTTGATTCAGCACAAGAGAAGTTGATGAGAATCAGAATGTCAAGGAGTTAGTAACATGCAACAAGTTGAATTATTCGTCGTAGCCACAATCTTCTGGGGTGGAATCTTTGTATTCCTAGCATATCTTCTATTGAGAATGGTTGGAATCGAGAAACAACTCAAGATTGTAGAATCTCAAGTAGACGGAGACCAGCAGTAATGAAAAAGAAGACCCGAATGGCACTTGTTGCTGTAGTCTTAGTTGCCACGATTGGCTTTGTCGTATATGGAATGCTGAATCTCTTTGTTGACCCGTACCTAAGTGTGGATGCTGTCGTTGAGAATCCTGAAGCGTACATGGGTCGCACAATCCAAGTAAAGGGAGCCCTCCAACCAGGATCTCTCACAATTACTGCAGATAATGTGACTATAATTATAGAAGGAGAGAATCACACAATTACCGCGATATTACTGGGTGAAGTTCCAGACATGATTGATGGTCAAGAAATTGTTGCAATTGGTTCATTAGAATCAGCCAATCTCTTTCTAGCAACTCAGATATTGACCTCTTGCCCAAGCAAGTACGAAGCGCCAACTCCACCTTAGATGTCACTTCCACTCATCTCCAAAACGTACTTTCTTATCCAAAGGTCTAGGTTCATGAGACCAAGGCACTGGATTTCGTACGAGAATTGACGCAAGAGTTGCTACACGATTTCCTAATTGCGTAGCCATGAATATAGCTTCAGTATCAGCCCGGATATCTCCTGGATTGAGAGCAAATCCTACTGGCCAGTTAACATTTCCAGGGATTATCATTTCCTTCACAAACAGATAGAACTGAAGGTGGGTCAATACGAGATCTGTCCCAGATCTTCGTCCGACAACAATACCAGCTCCAATCTTCCCTTCAAGATGCAAGAATCTACCAGTTCGGTCCATGAGGTTCTTCATTGGAGTAGAAACTGAGGCATAATGAACAGGTGAACCAAGAATAATCGCATCAGCCACCTTCATAGTATTAGCAATTTTGTTTAAGTCATCATCCAATTTGCATCTACCTAACTCAGAGCATTCACTACAATGTTCACAAGCACCAATGTTCAGATCAGCGAGTTCTAAGAATTCAATCTTTGCACCAGCTTCTTCTGCAGCTTGTAGTGCGATTTCGACAAGGATTGAAGTGTTACTGCTCATTCTAGGACTTCCGCTGATTCCCATAACACGCGTTTTCAAGTTTCACACCTTGTCGTTATGGTTCGATTCATAGTCCCTCTTGAATGTTACTTTCTAATTAGAGAAGGGGCAAGATGTAGTAATAGTATCCTCAGAATTGATGTTCAACTAGAATATATGAGAACCAAACTGTCGATGCCGTTAATAGGGAGTCAGTCGATGAAAAGAGAAGCAGGGAGTAAAAGTGAGTAAACAGACTCCGATGCAAAGGCAATATCTCCAATTGAAGCGACGGTATCCGGACTGTATCCTGATGTATCAGTTGGGGGATTTCCATGAGATGTTCAATGAGGATGCAAAAGTAGCCAGCAGAATCTTAGACATTGTCTTGACAGCACGGGGAGAAGGTGTAGACAAATGGCCAATGTGCGGAGTACCCAATCATTCAGTAGACGGATACATTGCGAAATTGCTGCTGGCGGGACATACCGTAGCGATTGCAAGACAAGTTGAGGATGCATCACAAGCAAAGGGACTTGTGAAGAGAGATGTCGTACGAGTCATTACTCCTGGTACAGTCCTAGAAAGTTCGATGCTTGATGACACCACGAATAATTACCTTGTAGCGTTAGTTGCTCATGAAGACGTGGTCGGGATATCTGCAGTTGACGTTTCTACAGGTGAATTCTTAGCGGCTGAGTTCAAAGCAAGTCTCGAGAGTGAAACCACAATGAACGAGATTGGTAAGTTCTCACCCTCAGAGATTCTTTTACCCGACTCAACATCAAAATCAAAACTCAGAACCAAGTTTGAGGAACTCGGAATTAGAATCACTTTCCGCAATGACACCGATTATTCCTCAAGAACCGCTGAAGACCGAATCAAGGAAACATTCGGAGTAGCAACACTCGACGGTTATGGATTGACAGAGAAGCGAGTTGCTTTGGGAGCCGCGGGAGCTATTCTTGCGTATCTAAATGATGTACACAGGACAGGGACTATCACAGTTTCAGGTATTCGGACTTATAGTATAGACACCCACATGATTGTTGATGCGACAACACAACGAAACTTGGAACTTATCAAGAATGCAAGGGATGGTAGTACACGTGGGACTCTCATCTCAGTACTTTCTAAGACCGTCACACCAATGGGAAAACGAAAACTGAAACAATGGATATTGAGGCCCCTTCAGGACATAAAAGAAATAGAGTCCAGACAAAATTCTATAGAGGAATTGGCAAGAGATGCCTTGAATCGCCAAGGAATCGTCGATAGTTTGAGAGACCTCGGTGATCTGGAGAGGATAACAAGTCGAATAGTCTTTGGTAATGCCAATGCTCGAGACCTCCTCGCATTGAAAATTGCTCTGGAAAAATTCCCAGCAGTCAAGAAATCACTTGCAGACTGCAAGAGCGAGTTACTGAAGAGTTCTGGTGATTCCATTGATCCACTCTCGAAACTACGAAAAACACTGACAAAAGCTATTGTGGATGAGCCTCCGGTTTCAGTACGGGATGGAGGGATGATAAAGAAAGGATTCAGCAAAGAGCTGGATGAGTTGAAAGAAACCATCTCTTCAGATAAGAAGTGGATAGCATCCCTTCAGGAGTCTGAAAGAAGAAGAACGGGCATCAAAAACCTAAAGGTTGGATACAACCGCGTCTTCGGATACTATATCGAGATAACGAAATCAAATCTGTCAAATGTACCTGAGGAGTACGACAGAAAACAGACCCTCGCCAATGCTGAGAGATTCATAACTCCAGAGTTGAAAGAGAAAGAATCCACTGTTCTTGCAGGCGAGGAAAAGATCAACCAAGTAGAATTTGAGATCTATGAAGAGTTGCGAAATGAGGTCAGAGAATATGTTGCCATCCTTCAGCAAGACTCTGGAGCAATAGCAGTCGTGGACGTCTTGGCCGCACTGGCAGATGTTGCAGTCACTAGAAGATACAGTAGACCAAAGATAACAACTGGAACGAAAATCAAGATTACTGATGGGAGACACGCCGCTATGGAGGTCATTCTTGGCCCTAACGAATTTGTCCCCAACGCTATTGAAATTGGCGATGGCGGAACTACTCTGATAATTGTCACAGGGCCAAACATGGCTGGGAAAAGCACGTACATGCGTCAGTGTGCAATCATAGTATTGTTAGCGCAGATGGGTTCCTTCGTTCCAGCCAAGAGCGCAGAGATAGGCCTCGTAGATAGGATCTTCACCCGAGTGGGAGCATTTGACGACCTTACTGCTGGACAGAGTACATTCATGGTAGAGATGATAGAAACCGCGAATATTCTAAACAATGCCTCTGAGAGGAGTCTGGTCATCCTTGACGAGATTGGTAGAGGTACATCTACCTTCGATGGAATGGCATTGGCATGGGCTGTAGCTGAGCGGATTGTTCAGATGAAAACACGTGCGCTCTTCGCCACTCACTTTCATCAACTAACCGATATGGCAAAGCAATATCACGGTGTGAAGAACGTACACACGTTGGCAAAGGAATCTGGTGACACTATTGTCTTCCTTCACAAAATCGTGGATGGCGGAACTGACAGAAGTTACGGTGTTCAAGTTGCTGCTTTGGCGGGTGTACCAAACGAAGTTGTCAAACGAGCCAAGGAGCTTCTTGTTCGTCTAGAAAAGGAAAATGTCACAGCAGTGGATATGTCAGAACCAAGGTTTGAAGACACACAACAAGCAAGCCTCGAAGCTCTCGTAATCGATGATCCTCTGGTAGATAAAATCAAGCATATGGACCTCGATAGAACAACTCCATTGGATGCACTTACTGAATTGAAAGAGATTCAGGATAAAATCAAGCGACGTGATGGTTAGGGTCCCACGTGAGAAGATTAAAAACGAAGGTCTGTACAAAGAGCATGAGATGAAGCCTCTTCTTACACCTTCCATTCTAGCGGCAGACTTCGCTAACCTTGAAGCTGAAATCAAAGCGGCTGAGAAAGGTGGAGCTGACTATTTCCATCTGGACATCATGGATGGTCACTTCGTTCCGAACATTTCATTTGGACCATGGATCGCAAAGCAGATGAAAACTATAACAGATGTCCCGCTCGACGCTCACCTCATGATCACGAAGCCTTGTGAATATATACCTAGGTTCATCGATGCAGGAGTCGAGCTCATCTATCCGCATATGGAGGCATCATTTGATACATACAGGACAGTTCAACTCATTACTGACCTTGGGGCAAGAGCAGGTATCACTCTGAATCCCGCAACTTCAGTGAAGACAGTTGAAGGTGTGTTGGACCTCATCGACTCTGTCCTATTGATGAGTGTTTGTCCGGGGTTCGGTGGCCAGAAGTTCATTCCAACAACTCTGAAGAAGATTACTGACCTTCGAAGTCTTCTCGATGAACAGAAACCAAATGTGAGGATTGCAGTGGATGGCGGTGTAACTCTTGATAACGTTGGAAACCTTCGTAAAGCAGGTGCAGACTTCTTTATCGCAGGTTCTGCAGTATTCAAGGCACCGGACATTGAACAGAGAGTTCGCGATTTCAAAAAAGCAATGGAATGAACAACTAAACACTACGTTTTAAATCGAGATTGGGAACTACTTACAATAGTAGAAACCACGTTATGGTCGACAGAGGAGAGAATCAGATTTGAAATTCTTTATTGATACTGCAAATGTGGAAGCAATTCGCAAAGCCCACGAGAGAGGAATGGTCGATGGTGTTACGACTAATCCATCATTAATAGCCAAGGAAGGTCGTGATTTCAGAACGGTCGTAGACGAGATTGCCTCATTCGTCAAAGGACCAATCAGTCTCGAAGTAGTGAGTGAGGACGCTGAGGGAATGCTGAAGGAAGCTCGTGAACTGAACGGTTGGACCGATAACGCAGCGATTAAGATACCTATGACTTGGGAGGGGCTTAAAGCAGTGAAAGTCTGTGCTGATGAGGGTATTCAAACCAATGTCACTCTATGCTTCAGTCCGAATCAAGCGCTGCTTGCAGCAAAAGCGGGAGCAACGTTTGTGTCGCCTTTCATTGGTAGATTAGATGATATAGGTCATAATGGCATGGGAATCGTCGAAGGTATTATCCAAATCTATCAGAACTATGGATTGGAGACCGAGATTATTGTTGCAAGTATTCGACATCCAGTGCATGTTTATGAGGCGGCACTATTGGGCGCAGATATCTCTACAATTCCACCAGCTGTTCTTGATAAGATGGTAAATCATCCACTTACCGATATTGGAATTAAGAAATTCTTGGATGACTGGGAAAAAGTCAAGAACGCAAAGAAGTAGTTGGAAAAAAGAGAGAGGGAGAGGGGACTAGCCCCTCTTCATCTATTACTTGCGTCTCTTGGCCATCACACCAAGGACTACAACTACAAGAACAAGTCCCCCGAGCATGAGTAACATCTCAGTGGATATTTCAGGTATTCCCCCCGGACCAGTTGGACCGGAAGTAGTTGTTGTTGGGAAGGGCGGTGTGGTTACCGCTCCCTGTCCAACAATATACGATTGCACGACAGACTCGTACACTCCAGCTTCAGTGATTACTACAACCTTGTACCAGATCTGAGTGTCATCTGCGTACGGTGGAATATCACCAACCCAATGGTCAGGTGAGTCAGACCACATGCCAGTCACGGAATCAAAGTTGAATCCATCTGTGCTATAGTATAGGTCAACATTCCAGATTTCTACGGAGGTGGTAATATCAACACTGATAGTAACTGAATCAGTTGATGATGGTACCTCGGGACTGATACCCATTGATGAGAATTGTACTGGGTCTCCAGTATCACCAGCATTGCTGATGTAACCAACAAATATCGGGTCCTGATACACGTAGTAGCCGTCCCATTGTGGGAATCCAATCGTCACATAGTACTGAGTAGATGTGAATGACCAAGTTGTTGCTGACTGACCTGCCTCCGACTCGTATGCACTAGTGAAAGTACTGAACGGAGTTGTCTGGCTTGTAACATTGTAGGCATTGTAAGGATCAGCAGCCCACTCGTAAGTAACACCACCGATGATCATCTCGGCAAACAGAGAACCTGAGTCACCAATCTCGAAACGGTCTGATACGACAGTTGATTCCTGAGTAACATTAGTATCAGTTGTCCTGAACTGGGACGTACTAATGTCAGCAAGGTAATTCAGCGCAAGCGATTTATTCTCAAGATTAGCAAGCCCACCAACTGTTCCTACGCCCCACTGGCCAACAGTGTTGTCGACCTTTAGCGTGGCGTAGTTGGTTGTAGCACCCACAGTTGTGTTGATGAATCCTTGGAAGTGAACCAAGAAGGATATCTCATCGATTGTGACCTTTGTAGGTCGTTCATCGAAGGTTCTAAGGTCGCTTCCAGTAACAACACCACCATACCAATCCCAGTAGGCGTACGCATTGAATGGGAAAGTCGTACCGTTCACATGGGTGAAAGATACTCCCCAAGTGACCTCATCTTCAAGACCAACAACTAGATTGCCTGAAGAATTAGTTATTCCAAATGCTTGCCCGGGAGTGATGAAACTAACATTTCCTACAGAATCAGGAATGAAGTAGTGAGTCAACTCACCGTCACCAGGATTCGTGAGGTATGCCTCCATGATGGAGTTATTATTAGTGTCTTCCCAGATCATAAGTCCGGAGAACTCGTATCGCAGGTCAAGTGAAGACCAGCCGTCAACTGCTTCGACGCCATAGTGCTGACCAATGCCAAAGGACAACCAAGTCCAAGTCTGTTCATCCTGACTGACCCAATCCCAACCATTGGCAAGAGCTTCTGCAAGAATATCCTCCCATGTCACATTTCGTGCCATGTGAGCAATGTCCCAGTATCCAGCTTTCGGTAAGCCTTCAGGGTTGAAGATTGTTGAGTTAATGATGTCCCACTCAGCTGAACTCACAGGAGTGAGGTCATCTGCATTGAACCAATAGAAGGTCTCCTC
>VAPC010035823.1_pt1 | contig 12182 bp, 14 predicted proteins | sample 3395121 | NCBI WGS metagenome assembly VAPC01 (sample SAMN08290434, study PRJNA428436) | hydrothermal vent metagenome | isolation source: Deep-sea hydrothermal vent chimney | place: Indian Ocean: Southwest Indian Ridge | depth 1711 m m
GTCATCCCGATTGGTAACTGGACATTCCTGAGTGAGTTGGCTGAAACCACAATTGGTGTGGAGAACTTTACGCTTGACGATGAAGACCCGAACTTCTGGGGGTATAGTTGGGAAGACGACAACTGGACCATATCTGGTGAGAATTGGATCCTCTACACAGACTACTCCCTCGCTGTCCATGTGGACTTCCTCAAGAATGACGGATTCTTATCACACTACTCAGTTGTAGCTACCAACAGGACTACACAGGAGCTTTCAGGGGAAATCACATTGGAGCGAATGGGGTTAGAACAATATACAGATGATACAACTCCAATTCTCAACCACCCAACGGATATTGAGTATGAATTGGGTGAAACAGGTCACAATATCACGTGGATTTCGTCAGATGAGTATCCTGCAAGTTATCAGATCTTCAAAGACGGCTCAGAAGTGATGGGAGGGGATTGGATTTCATCGCCAGAGGAGTTCAGTATTTCTGTCGATGGCCTAGAAATAGGGACGTACAACTACACAATATCAGTGGTTGATATAGGAGGAAACGCAGCTTCAGATGAGGTGACTGTCACTGTTCAATTACCTACTAACCTACCCACGGACACTCTGTTGTTCATCGGATTGGGAGTTGGTGCAGTTGTCGTTGTACTGGTAGTTGTAGTAGTTCTCAGGAAACGATAAGTGAATGACTCCTTTGAACGCGTCATTCGATAGTAATCCTATCTCCAACCTCCAGAGCTAAGATATCAACAGCAGGACGATTCTTGGCAGCTATCTCAAGTGTATCATAACTGCTTGTGACTAGAAAAATACTGTTCTCAGGACCGTACTCATATGTTTCTGAGAATGGGAGTTCACGTTCTTCATTTCGAACAGAGAGTTTGTAGTTCGTCTTTGCAGTCGGAGGGATGTTTGTAATTATATTTCCAAATTTGTCAATGCGAACAACTTCTCCCTGACGACCTTCCTGATAGAAGACCAGAGCTTGATCAAGACCTGGCTTTGTTTCGGTGGACATCACACTGAGTGTACCTGCCTGATGATACGCAGCAGCCTTTGCAAAGATATCTCGACCATGAAATGTCTTTGAAACACTATCATCAATCAGGATTCTATAGACTCGTTCAATTCCATCTTCAGATGCAGCAGGAAATAACAACCCGTTGTCTGGTCCAATGTGGATATAGTTCTTAGTCACAACGACGACCGCATCACGTGCTGTTCCCACTCCAGGATCAATTACGGAAACAAAGATTGTTCCCGGTGGAAAATATTTGTAGCTCTGTAATAGAATCCATGCACCTTCACGAATTGATTGAGCGGGAACGGAGTGTGTTAGATCCACAATTTGAGCCTCCGGATAGATGGAGTATATGACCCCACGCATCACCCCAACGTATTCTGAAGGCCCAAAATCAGTCAATAGTACAATCATGATTCACATTCACCTCTATTCAATTTTTATTAGGCGCATCTCATTATAATCAGTAACGACTCGAATATAGCCTCGTAGCATTTCATCAACCTTAGAGTCACCTGTATCTACACGTAGAACCTCTCCAGCAATACCCTTGAGTTTTGAAGGAGTGCTAATCACCATGATATTGTCTTTTCCAACACGTTTGATGATTCCTGGACTTATCTGTTGATTTCCCCTTCCGAATAACATACCTTGATGTCCGATAGGTGATACGATAATCCAGGCTTTATTGAAATCTTTCACGAGTTCAAGAATCGCACGCTCATTGACATCAGTATGGATCTTGCCGTTATGATAGACATCCACTCCAAGTGTTGTCTTCTTTACATCCAACATATCAGTGACTGTTTTCACCGTGGTCCCAGGCCCGAGAATGTATGAACCTGAGTCGGACATTTGTTCAGTCACATACTTTGCTATCGCTTCTTGAGCCTCTTGCTCATCAGTGGTTTCAGGACTGGCTTGCTTCGCACCTTGAAACCTAGCAGGAACTGAGGGCCCAGTCAAGTAACCATATAATCGAATGATGAACTGATCCTTTCTAATCGCCTCTTCGTCGGCATCCATGACTTCAAACTCAGCTGACTGTGCAGTTCCATCAAAGACCAATCGAATAACTTCAGCTGCATCTACCGGATGCACAACAAAGATTCCACTATACATCTTGACACCTGAAGGAACTCCTAGAACTTGTATGTCCTCAAGTTCAAAATCAGTTACAGAATCCAATATGTCCCTTGCAGTGCCGTCACCACCAACGAACACCAGCAGACGAACTCCTTTCTCATAGAGCGCAAGGACACACTCTCTAGTATCTGCTGCATTCGTTAAGTTCTCTATGTCAATATCAACAATCTCGTGTTTCAAACCTGCTTCTTGTACTATATCTTCACCCATCTTTCCCGGACATGTAATGATGCGGATCTCATCTTCATTCTTCATCATAGTCAGAACGGATTCCAGTCTTGTTAGGAATTCTAACGCCCTTCCTGGAGCAATTGGAGTTGCACCTCTCTTGATGGCCTCCTCTACAACCCCATCGGTTCCCTTCAGACCAACGCGGCCACCCATTCCAGCAATAGGGTTCACAAGCAGACCGACAATCATGTATTCGATACAACCTCAGTTTCTAACAGACATGCATACTCTAAAGCAGTTTTGATTGGCGGCAGTTTTACTTCAGCGCTTTAGCTTTGTGAGCAGTCTGTATCCAGAATGCAACACGGACCAGAACTTCTTCGAGAAACACCTCACGATTGTCTGGAGTGGCGTCCTCAGGCCACTTGTTTCGACGATACTCATCAAATTTCTTGAACGTACGACCCCACTTTGTGGTCAATGGCAACTCCACTCGCCGGTCACAAACGGTGTTAAGAGCTCGGATGAATGTCACAAAATCCAGATCAAGACGCTGAATCCATTTACGGACAGCCTTGATGAAAGTCCTTGAATCAGCCTCACCCCAATCAAGTGATTTGACCGCTTCTCTATCCGAGGCATCAAGTCTTTCTGAGTTAAATGAACACTCCTTACTGAAATCACATCGAGCTTTGAGGTGGAGCTTGCGTTTTGACATAAACATGAAAATCTCGTGAACGCCTTTCTTACGCATCATTTCTTTGTGGTCACTCACTGGAAAGATGAGCTCGATGGTCTTTCCGTCCTTGAATTTCCCACCCGCTTTGAAGTACAGGTCGAGGGCCCAGGAAAGTGGAGGGAGTGTGTTTACCGGGTATATTTCATCAAGATCGGTCATTGTAACACGTCACTCAGTACAATTCTCACTGATATTGATTGGGTTTCGAACAAATAGATGTATAATTTGTATTTAGAAACACGCTAATGTGTCGTGCCTTGGAAAATTCAAGATTTGAGAAATTAGTAGGTGCTTTTCTCACGAGTTTTGACTAGATCTTCACCCAATTCCTGAAAGATATCTACAATTCCTTCTCCCGTCTTTGCGGAGGATTCGAGGTATGGCATACCGTGTCTATCCGCGAACTCTCTTCCCTCAGATGGTTCAACAACTCGGTCTGGAAGGTCAGTTTTGTTTGCGACCAGTATGATTGGAATCTTCTTGTTGATTGCCTTGTACAACTCGTCAAGCCACTCTTCTAAGACAATGAATGTTCGTCGTCTAGTCACGTCAAAAACAAGTATTCCACCACTCGAACCACGATAGTACATCGGTCTCAGGATTTGAAAGCGTGATTGTCCAGCTACATCCCAGATCTGAAGCTTAACTGTAAGATCTTCCTCACCGTGCCGATTGATGACTACATTCTTCACAGCGAATTGGGAGCCGATGGTTGTTTTGTAATCCGTGCGGAAGAATCCGTGAGAAAATCGTGTAACTATAGCGGTCTTGCCGACGGCACCCTCACCTAAAACTACTATTTTAAACAAATAATCATATGAACTACTCAAAGAATAAACCTCCATTTGGTTAAAAACCCACACACTCTGTACTCTTGTGTGTGACTTGACAGGAGGGGTGTCTTACATTTCATACGAATTCCTCTTTGATAGTGCAGTCTAGTGTTGATTATGTTGCTAGCGAACTAATAACCGTTACGTAGATGTGTTAAATAAATTGAGTAAGACTTGCTAATAATGAAAATAGTACAGTCCAAATCATGAATCGACCCAGGTGAATATTGTGACATGTCCGAAGTATATGAACATGAGAGAACCTCCAAAATAAAGGATTTAAACACCACTTCTGAGAACGGACAGTGACCTAGATGAAATCATTTATACTCAATCCCAATTCTTTCTTTGCCCACTCCAACTCCTCCTCGTACTTCTCCCAGACCCAATCATGACCTTTTGCAGTATATGAGATCTCCAACACGACCTTCATTGCCGGTAAATATCCCAGAGGTTTGTACGGAAATAACAACTCAACAAGGTTGAATCCAATGTCTCTTGGAAAGTCATTTCTCTCATCGAAATAGTGATCAAACTCAGTAGGCATTAGCTCCACGAGGACATCTGCATATGATGGGTTCTTTTTCAGTTGCTCTGCCATCTTCTCAGTGACATATTCCCACCCCTTGATGTCTACAATACCTAGTATCCTTTCTATACTAGATTGATCATATGGACCAGATAGTTTAGGGACATCAGGGTCTTCTTTGCCAATTCCCACTTTACTAGCATTTGGTATCCTTCTTCTTCAGTATTTAAAGAGCAGAACCATCTAACTTGAAGTTTTTGACATCAATAAGGATGAAACCAATAATCACTGTTGAGAGGCCTAGTACTACTATCAGAGGAAGAAGACCATAGTTCTCAAGATTGCCGCTGTAAGTTATAACTGAAAGGAGAACCACGAGAACTGCAACCAATTTAGTGAGAACACCTACATCTTCCCGCGCAGGTGTTGATTTCATATTTGGTCTTCTTAGGGTGCCTAGTGCCTTTAGGACAATTGGCATCATAATGTAAATGATCCCGAGCGACATCCATGCGATCCATATCCATTGTCCGATGAAGACGACATAGATGAATGTTTGAAGAAAATCTAGTTCCACGATTACTTCAGCAATGAGATACCCCGGTGGCAGTTTGAACGGAATGGGGAATAGGTTATTGCCAGGTGCTGAAAAATAAGATTCATGCCAGATGCTCCAACCGACATAATTTCCCGCATCCACCATGACAGCAAAGTAGAGAAGCAACAGTACGACTGCAACACGCCTCACAAAAGCAGCTCTCTTTGTCTTAAAATAAGGTTGAATACCTGCGAGCACTCCGGTACTGTACTTTGCAGGTACAGTTTCGTTCATTTCCCATCTCCCATTATGTATTGACCTTCTTTTGATAAAACATTATGCAATCACCTTAGAATCTTAGCTTGTTTCTTGGCTTGTGCTCTATGTGGCATTAGTAGGCTTTGGGGTATGGGAACCCACACAGATCATCACATGGACTATCATCACTGGTGTGTCTGCGTTGTTCCGTATCCTTACCATGCCATTGAGTTCTGCTATCCCAACCGTCGAATTGGGCGTAGGCTAAATAAAGAGTCACACATACTCTAGAATGGTGAATGTGATGGCAAGAACCTCCTTATTGAGGATGACCATTCTCACTTGGGTCATCCTAATGTGTGTTTCTCCTACGTGGACCAAAGAGCCACAATTCGTTCTCAGGTCCTTTTATGCACTGAGCAATGGTCAGGGACCCACATTCTCAAACTATGGCGATTCCTATGCAGGTGGATTCTCTCCTGAAACCATTATCACTTTCACAGTCACAGTTGAAGACCCAGATGGGCTGGAGACTGTCATAGCCTCATACAGAAACTGGACTGAGGGTCTATGGTCTAACATCACCATGCAGGACGTGGATGAGAACTCCACAAGGTCTCGTTATCGGGCATACCTGCAGGTCGAAGTCCCTGAACCCGGGGTCTATGTCTGGGATATCCGGTACGCGGCCAACGACACACTCGGTCATAGTAGTGTCTCAGATGTTGTCCAACACTCTTACGGATGGAACTGGCCAGATCCTGACCCAACTCCTGTAATCATTCTGGCCATCGGTGGAGTGGGAGCATTGATTGTGGTAATTGGTGTTGTTATGAAACGAGGTGTGTTGCGGCCCAAGAGTTGATAAAAAAGAAGAGCTTCCTACCAGTCGGGTTGCAACAGCCGCTCAAGGCAGGAAGCCATGATGCTTAGTGGGGAGGGCATATTTACCGCACAACACAAGGAAACAATTTGGGGTAACGACTCTGGATAGGTATGACAGACCCCATTTTCTTATCGATTGTTGGAGTATTTACGGCTGTAGTAGTGATAGTCAGCGGAGTCTTCATTCGTCGACGAAGACGAAAGTCCGCCTATCGTTTGCCAGATCTGGTTTCAGAATCACCAAGTATTGAATAAGTAAGATTAAGCTGGATTCTAACCGCACCAAGAATGATTCGAGCCTTCCACTGACCCGCCCAGTTGGGTCCACTTCATCAATACTCTTAAATCACAACCCCTGACAATCGAATTGTGGACACTTCAGGCCTGATGTATGGTTTCCTCAGTCGTACAATTGCTTCCTCTTGAAGAGCTTGTGAAGTAAAACTCCGACCACCATCCATACAGCAGAACTGGAATACAACACATGATTGAGCTCTTTGAATATGGCAAGGTTCATAATGTTTCGCGATGAACATCCATTGGTTGTACAAAATACTATTTTGATTCAAAATAAGATGTCATTGGGGGAAGAAAATGAGTTGGTTGTTGATTGGATTAGGAGCGGTGGTTGGTGTTGCCGTTCTCATCTGCTATTTCGCACCTAGTTCTAAGGACCGTAGAGGACGAACATCTCCGAGTACGGATACTACTCCACTTGCCGCCACAAGGGTTGCAGAAGAAACTCATCACGCAGCTCGTGTCGGGGCGACTCAGGGGTCAGGACTCGTTGGTGGAGTGGGGCCATTTACAGGGACGATGCCCAGAAGAAAAGATAAACCGAAAAAAAAGAAACGAAAGTAGTTTCAACAAGCCCACCTTCTTCTTGCACCGTGATCCTCAGTTAGTTTTGGTGACCAATATACTACAGCTCTTTGTATTGAACCTGTTAAAGGGTGGTCTGTCTATCTTTCTCTCCTCAGTCATACAATTGCTTCCTCTTGATCAGCAAAAGCATCCAAGAAGTCCACATCCAGACCTATGAAGTCACCAAGCTTCAATAGTTCAATCATACCATCTCGTAAAACACCTGGTTTCAAAGGAATGTCCCATCCCGGGACAATTGCCTTTATTTCTCTCCCTCTTCGAAGGGTTTCAACAACATATGACCAACTGTTCTCCTCAATGAACTTCGATGCTCTATCCTCTAGTCGCTGGTTATCCCTCAGTTCCATTAGTGCTCCAAGGATATGCTCAGGTTGGTACTCTACAGTCATGTTCACTTCTGTATCATATCTGGTGAGATTTAAGCTCCTTGAGAAGAATTCAAAATCAATACTAATCAATCGTTAGAAAAACTCTTCAAGTTTTGCTTGCTCGCCTTCCTTTTGCTTGCAAAACTCCTCGCATAGTACATCAGATATCATTGATTCTCGAATCCTCTTTGTCTTTGTCACAGTGATGTTTCCATTTGCATTTGGATATGTAATCCAACCTATTGAATTGAGTAAATCCAATGATTTCTTCACACGCGTTGTTGTGATTTGGTTTGATTCAGGTCCGGGAGGAAAGAATTTCTCAGCCATCTGGATAACTTGGTCAAAATCTACATCAAATGAAGTACCTGGTGGGTTCCAGGGATCAATAAAAGAACGAAGAACCGAATTGAGAATGAAACTTGATGTGTATACAACAGGAGGATCATCTCTTAGGAAAGTTCGTAGACTGCACCATGAGAGTTGGAATGGAATGGCATCTTTTGTGAGCCACGAATAGTTCGATGCCTGCAAATTATTATGGATTTCTTCAAACTGGAGTTTACGCTTATCCATATCTAATTTGAATCCCCATACTACAATGTCAGTATGCTGATTTGAACACATCTTTTTGATACGACCTTTATCTGAAAGGGGAACAATCAGTACTACTTCATCAGATGAATACCTTTTCTGGAGGTCCAAGTATCTTTCTGTATCACGTATTTCTTTGACAAAGAACTTTTCCTCTTGGGAAACAGAGCCCTTATGTTCAAAGATTACAGATTGTTTCTCCTTTCGACAATGAAAATCTGGATAGCATTCATGCCCATTTTTCTGCTTGCAATGTCCCTCAACTCGTACCTTTACATCCTTGTCTTGAAGAACCTTATCAAAAACAGAGAAGAAATACACTTTCGTACGATAGTCCATTACTTCTGCTTTAACAATGTCTTCGCAGCTCAATCCCATATTCGCACCTTCGTATCACTGGTATAATGTTTCAACAGGTGGAATTGGTTTGAAACTTGCAAAAGGAGGCAATCTTCGAACAATTGAGGTACATAGTTCGAGGAGCGACCCAGATGATGCTTTTAAAAGTGGGACGACTTCGATACCCAATTCAGTGAGATACAAATCAAAACTTGACCCATCTCTGAGATCAGTGGCTTGAAGTGCAACTATTGGATTTTCATAATTTAGAATGACTGAATACCGTTTCTGTATAAACGAACGTACTGAGAGTAAGTCATCACCTGAAAATTCCTCCTCCGCTTCAATTCGTATCCCAAATAACTTGACTCTCCCATCGGTCACCTTCCGCTCACGATTTTTGTATCGTTTGTTCATATGAAGCGCACTATGAACGAAGGGCATAACCACAAATTCGTAGAAGTCACCAAATGACCCCGATAAGAAGCACAAACGACTCTCGGTGTAGACACGCATTCTAATACTTGCAGAACCATCAGCAACACCCATAATACGGGCACCTGTAAATGATGAATCATATTTTTTCTGCAGACTTCTAGCTACATCAGACGAAAAGTTAGCACCACTCACCAACCACTCACGTAGTGTTCCACGTTCGCTTGCCATAGAGAATTCTTCAAGAATCAAATTTCCAAATGTGGGTGAGAGATTTGTAATTAACTCTACCATTTCCTGAGAATCAATGTATGCTGGTTGAATGAGTGGGAAGAAATGATTCTTCACGAAGGATTTCACAAATACATCGAATGAATCTGATCCCTTTCCACGTGTAATTAGCAGCCACCAATCCTTTTCGACTAAGAGAAATCCCTCAACACGTCTAACTTTGACTCCCAATTTGACCCTATAGAGATTATTACAAAGTAGTTTAGCATTGAAGGTAATTCCCCGTTTACCTGCAGCATCTTGAATTTTCTCGACGGTCACATCCTCTCTTGGAAGAACTATAAAAAGATGAACAGGACCGCTTGGACTACGCCCATAGGTCTGAGTTATGTATGAAAATAAATGACCCGTACTTCCAAATTTTTGCTTAAGGAAATCTTGGTCAGTTTCTTTCAATATTTAGTCCCTCGATTGCTTCGCTTACGTCCCTCAGCAGTATTCTATTGAAACTCAGCCTACATAAATCACTATCCGTTCTGTAGTTAGTTTGAATTTTCAAATAAATAAACTTCAGTGTAATGAATGAAGCAATAGCTAATTCAATGTAATTCATTTCTTTCTAAGAATGAGTATGGGGTGGGCGGTGGTGCGTCTAAAGCGTTTTATGTGTTGGAAGCACAGCAAATCTGTTCTAGTAATGCAGTGGAAGAGGTAGTTGTAATGGATATTATGGAGGAAGTATTCAATAGAATGGATAAATGGAGGAATCTCCCCAAATATGGACTGGAGAGACGGGCTGACATTTTCTTTGGAGTCTACCTAAAGACAGCATTAGAGGCCAAGTATAATATTAGAATTAAGGATGAGATAATTCCCGAGTTTCCCGTACGTAAAGCTACCATTAATCCCAATATTCAGAACAATCAATCATCCTTCAATGTAGACTTTCTAGCTTTCTCAGAAGATAACAAGATAGCGTTCCTGATTGAACTCAAGACAGACATTCGTTCAAGACGAGAGGTGCAGGATGATTATTTGAGATCTGTTGCAGACATAGGGTTCACCGAGCTGATACATGGATTGGTAGAAATATTTCGAGCCACTCAAATAAAGAGGAAGTATTTCCACTTGTTTAAGTTGCTAGAGGATGCAGGGATCATCGAACTACCCAGTCAGCTTCAGGCCAAGGTTTTTTCCAAGAACATGAGTGGAGTTATGGATATAATGAAACAGGTGAAAATCATTGAACCTGTCGAGCAGATTAAAGTTGTATATATTCAACCCACAGGTGACGCTGAGAATGTTATCAATTTCAATGAGTTTGGTAGTCTAATAGAAGGAATTGGTGACCCTGTTACACAGAGGTTTGTAGAATCACTCAAAACATGGAGCGATTTCAAGGCAGGAGATAAACCTGACGATCAATCTTCATTACACACTCAGCACTCCGGCTAAATGTTACGAACTGTACTAAACGCGAATCATGGTTTGTTTAGGATGACAAGTTCGTTCTCTTGAGGGATAACGACTGTGGTGTTGGGCAGTTCGTGCTCAACGAGGTCCTTGAATTTCTTGCGTTGTTTTTTGTCACCGTGCACGGGGACAGCGAAAGTGGGTTTCGTGTCCATAGCCATCGCGAGAGCAACGCCTGGGTGACAAGTTGGCGAGGGCGTTCCAGTTGGTAGAAAAGCCACGTCAACCTTCTGTTTCTCAACAGGCCAATAGCCCGAGTCAGCAGCATGAAAAATCTTTAGTCGTCCTACTGACACTCGGAGTTGAAATATCTGACGAGGATGAACCCCTCGATGTAATTTGACTTGAATACCATTAACCTTGAAGCTAAAGCTGCTCATGCCTTGAAACTCCTCTGGTCCAGAGAGAACTTTTTCAGATGGAATTTTCTTGCGGAGGTCATCCACCATGGAGTACTCGCTGATGATTGTTGCTTCAGTTTTCTTGTAGAGGGCAACAGCATTACTGAGGTTGTAGTGGTCGTAATGACTATGACTGTAGGTGATGAGATCGAGTGATTTGATATGTTTCTTCACCTTGGAGAATAGATCTGCGGGGTCAAGGGCGACCACAGCAGTTTTTGTCCGTAGGAGAATACCAGCATATCCTGCGTAGATGAAGGCAAACTCCTTGGGACCTATGTCGGTGTCATATAACTCATCAACACTTTGTGCAAGACTGATTTCTTTTGTCAAATGGAGCTTCTCCTGCTATCCTGAAAGGTCGCGGGGTGAATGAGTATAATGAGGATTTGTGTTTGCGCATTCAAGGGTTACGTATTTTCAGAAATCCAAAAAACAAACTTCCTTAGAAGTATATTGAACATCACCGGTTGCTCTTGCATTGGTGCATGGTCCGCGTCTTTTATTACAGCAATATCTGCTCGAGGGAGAGCAACCTCAAGTTTCTTTGCCACTGCTGGAGGAACCACATCATCATTTTCACCCACGATGACAAACGTAGGTATGTCAATCTCCCCCAAACGGTCGGAGATATCGAAATTGTTGGATGCTGCAAGGTCGCGTTGCATAACCGATGGATTAGCCAAGCGAAGCCGGTCTTCCGCTTTCTTGATCTTGTACGTATCAGTATAATTAGCAAAAATCTCACTCTTGAACAAGAATATCCTGTCCTCTACGATGTCCTTCACAAGACCCTTTCTAAGCTTGGAGACATCCAAATTAGGAGCGGTATCAACAAGAACTAGAGCACGAGGTTTCAGTGAGTTTTCTTTCAGAGTGTATGACATGACAACTCCACCACCCATAGAATGTCCAACAAGAATGAAATCATCAAGTTCTAGGAATCTGACAAGGGCATTGACCTCTTCTGCATAGTGCTCCTCGATAGAGACTTTTCCATCAACGGTTTCAGAACGCCCATGACCAGATAGATCGATAGCAATTAACCGATATTCTTTGGCGAGCACTTGTAATTGGAGCGCCCATGCGAGATGGGAGGAACCTGCTCCATGAACGAGGACAATTGGAATTCCGCTTGTTTTGTCTTTTCGTTTGTCAACATCTACGTAATGGATCATTATGCCTTTGTGCTCAAAGTATGGCATGAACTGATATCTTCTTGTGACGAATATAGAGCTTTGGTGCTCAGAGTCGAGTAGGTAGCTTTTTCTCCTAATCTGTAAGAAAAGATACTGTGAGACCCATGACTGACAAGCTCTTCGGGACAACAGGCGTGAGA
>VAPC011044896.1_pt1 | contig 12153 bp, 13 predicted proteins | sample 3395121 | NCBI WGS metagenome assembly VAPC01 (sample SAMN08290434, study PRJNA428436) | hydrothermal vent metagenome | isolation source: Deep-sea hydrothermal vent chimney | place: Indian Ocean: Southwest Indian Ridge | depth 1711 m m
AAATAGCCCGACTTTAAGCTCTGTCTTCATACTCTATCCCTTCAAGCGATATCGGCCCCAGTGCACTGCCGGTTATAAACTGCTTTATAACAGGATCAGAAGTGTTCTTAATTTCATCCGGAGAGCCGACACCGATAATTACACCATTATAAAGCATCGCTATTCTATCTGCAATCTTATAAGCACTGATCATATCATGTGTAATCGCGAATGACGTAACTTTAAGTTTCTCCCGCATATTTATTATGAGGTCATTAATGGCATCAGCCATAATGGGGTCCAGACCAGTGGTAGGCTCATCATAAAGGAGTATCTCCGGTTCCATTGCTATAGCTCTTGCAAGCCCTACTCTTTTACGCATTCCGCCCGAGAGTTCAGAGGGCATTATGTCGTTTACTCCCACAAGTCCGACCATTTTCAGTTTATTAGCTGATATCTCCCTTATTTCGCCTTCACGCAGATGAGCATGTCTTCTTAAACCAAAGCCGACATTCTCCCAAACAGGCATTGAATCAAACAACGCGGCTGACTGAAACAGCATTCCGAACTTCTTTCTGACCTCATTCAGGTGTTTCTCATCAAGGCCGGTAATCTCAACTCCGTCAATGATCACTTTACCCCGGTCAGGTCTTAGAAGTCCTATTATGTGCTTCAGGAGAACACTCTTTCCTGAACCGCTGCCGCCAATAATAACTACACTTTCACCTTTTTCGATCTTCAGGTTAACGCCGCAAAGTACCTGTTTCGTTCCAAAGGATTTGTGTATGTCAATAAGTTCGATCATTTGAATAACAGGGATGATAAAAAGTAGTCTGAAATAAGTATTGTCATGAATGACAGCACTACGGCTCCGGTTGTCGCCTTTCCGACACCCTCAGCACCTCCTCTGGTGTAAAAACCCTTATAACAGCATATAAGCGAAAGTGCCGCGCCGAAAAAACACGCTTTAATAAGGCCGCTGTATATATCCTGCATCTCCAGATAGTCCCAGGTCATTCTCATGTATGAAGTTTCACTGGCTCCGAGAAATGATACAGTAACCAGATAGCCCCCCATTATTCCGACGATATCAGATATTACCGTAAGAAAAGGAAGCATAACCAGTCCCGATATGAACCTGGGCACAACGAGATATTTTACAGGGTTTGTAGCGAGCGTCTCAAGAGCGTCAATCTGCTCGGTTACCCTCATGGTTCCAAGTTCCGCCGCCATGGAAGCGCCGGCGCGTCCTGTAACTATAAGTGCAGTAAGAACAGGGCCAAGTTCCCTTGTCATCGACAGCGCCACGACCGTTCCAACAAGACCTTCAGCGCCGAACCGCTCGAAACCGGTATAACTCTGAAGCGCAAGTACCATCCCGGTAAACACAGCGGTTATCAGAACAACCGGCAGGGAATTCACACCGACCTCCACCATTTGTTTGAGGATATTCTTCAAGTCTGCTGGAAATCTGAAGATCCATTGAAGCGTGGAATAGACAAGGATTATGAACTGGCCAATTGCTTCAAGCGGGCCTTTTACAAAACTCCCTATGTATTCAATTATTTTGATAAACAATGCTGATTCAAACCCCTGGTTTTGTTTAACAATTATACGACATTGTCCGGGCTTTGTGTATTTTATAGTGCTCGATTACGCCAAACGCAATCGGCAAATAGAGTTTTTCAATTCCCGCGGATCTGCATTATTAAAACTAATAAAACAGCGGGAACCGGCGCATCCTGATATTCACCAGAATACCTATAGCAATGAAATTTGAAAGTAATGCCGTACCGCCATAACTAATAAACGGCATAGGAACACCCACAACAGGAAGCAGAGCAAGGGTCATGCCTACATTAATGAAAAAATAAAAGGCAAGAATAAAAGTAACGCCAAGCGCGAGAAAACTGCCGGCCGGATCTCTCGCTTTTCTCGCGGTTTCAAGCCCTCTCATGATAATGAAAATATAGAGCAAAAACAGAGCAAAACTCCCTACAAAACCCCATTCTTCAGCAAATACGGAGAAAATAAAATCCGTATGTTTTTCCGGCAAAAACCTTAATGGGGCCTGTGTTCCTTTCATATAGCCCTTGCCGGAAAATCCACCTGAACCGATAGATACCTTTGACTGCTTTACATGATATCCTACTCCATGCTGATCGGCATAAGGATTAACAAAAGCTATTATCCTCTGCTTCTGATAACCCTTTAATTCTCCCCACAATATAGTGCCGACAAACGGCATAGACAGCAGCCCGATAATCACGGTCAGGACTATGATCTTTTTTCTGATGCCCGCAGTCAGCACCATTGAAATGAAAACAAAGAGCAGAATCACGACCGTTCCAAGATGAGGCTGCTTTAAAATCAGAAACGCCGGAAAGGCAAAGAAGATCAGAGTCATTTTCGTGAGCTCTTTGACGCCAAGAGCCACCTTCTGATCGAGTTCCGAAAGATACCGCGCAAGCGCCATCACAAAAAAGAATTTAAAGAACTCGGATGGCTGAAATGACATAAATCCCAACGGGATCCATCTCTGAGCCCCCATGCCTTTTTTGCCTGCCACAAGCACTATTATCAGGAGAATAATACCTATAAAGAAAAATACATATGCGAACTTTATAAGCCATCTATAGTCGATACTGACAACAGCGAAAAAACAAATCAGCCCTAGGCCCATCCAGTAAAGCTGTTTCAGATAATATGACTGCTGCGCCGCGTCAAGGACCGGCCTTGTCGCACTGTAAATCGTCATTACCCCGATAAGAGACAGAAGGATCGCAAAGAAAAAAATGCTCCAGTCAAAGTTTTTAAGAAGTCTTCTGTCTATCATATTAAATAAACACAGATGATCGCTGATTGTCAGCACCTGCCGGCTCGCCTCGCTTCGGCGAAGCGGGCCGGCAGGCAGGGATGATCACAGATTTGACTGCGGTCATCAGCATATTTTTAATCTGTGCTAATCTGCGCTCTTTCATTGAAATATTTCTCTATTACTCTCTTTGCTACAGGCGCGGCTGCCGTGCTTCCGTGTCCTCCGTGTTCGACAAACACCGCCACTGCAATCTTAGGGTTTTCTTCAGGCGCGAATGCCACAAACCAGGCATGGTCCCTGAATTTCTCCGGGACTTTAACTCTGCCGTCATCCGCTGTGACTACCTGCGTCGTCCCTGTCTTGCCGCCTATATCTACAATTTCCGACTTCGCCATGTGACCTGTCCCGTCCTTATCTGAGACAACAGCCATAAGCGCCTTCTTTACAATTTCGATATTTTCAGGCTTGATATCAATCATCCGATCCGGATCTTTTCCAGGGTCAGGTGTCGACAGAAGACTGAGATTGAGCAATTTGCCGCCGTTGACTACTGCAGCGGTAAGCCGCGCCATCTGTAAAGGCGTGGCAGACAGGTACCCCTGCCCGATCACTGTGTTTAAGGTCTCACCCAAATACCACCGCTGGTTTTTCTTTTTCAATTTCCATTCGGTAGATGGTACTATCCCGCTCCTTTCGCCTTCAAGTTCAACACCTGTAGGGCTTCCAAGGCCGTAATCAAGGGCGTACCCTGCGAGAGTGTCGATATCAATTCTTCTGCCCACTTCATAAAAATAGACATCACACGACTCAACAATTGCGTCGTGCAGGTTGATAGAGCCGTGTCCCTGTTTTTTCCAGCACTTAAACTTTCTGCCGATATCAATTGACCCGGAACAATAAAACTTTGCACTGTTTGAGACTATCCCTTCTTCTAGCGCGGCCAGTGCGGTAATGATCTTAAAAGTGGACCCAGGCGGATACTGGCTCTGAATGGCCCTGTTGAGAAAAGGCTTCTTAGGATCACCTGCCAATTTTTTCCAGTCATTGATACTGATTCCCCTTGAAAAAAGATTCGGGTCAAACGCAGGCACACTGACAAGGGCAAGGATCTCACCTGAGTTCGCGTCAAGGACTACTACGGCCCCTGCCCTGTCTCCAAGCGCATCCTCCGCCTCTGACTGGAGCTTCAAGTCAAGAGTGAGCTTTACATCACTTCCCTTGACAGGCTGTTGAATCCCGACAACCTCTATTACCCTGCCTATAGCATCGACCTCGAGAATCTTTCTGCCTGCTGTTCCTCTCAATTCCCTGTCATGGATCTTTTCGATGCCGCGCTGGCCTATAAAAGCTCTGACCGGGACATCACTGTATTCGGGATCTCTCACCTGCTCCAGGGTCAGATGTCCCAGATATCCGATAACATGGCTCGCAAGATCTCCATAAATATATTCTCTGCTGATCACGACCTCTACCTGCAGGCTCGGGTAATCCATCTTTCTTGCCTCAACAAAAGCAACTTCTTTCAGAGAAACATCCTGTTTAAGTTTTACAGGCCCAAACGGATCTCCCACAGCCTTTTCAACTCGTTCCCTGATCTCCTCGGATGAAAGGCCGACAAGTCTGCCCAGCTCTTCCAGCATCTCAGGGTCTTCGGGAAGGTCTTCAGTCACAACCGATATATCAAAAGACGGGATATTCTTTACGAGGGGCATATCATTCCTGTCGTAGATAACACCCCGCGGAGCCGGTATCTCGACAATCCTCAGTCTGTTGCTTTCAGCGATTTTCTTGAATTCCTTGCCCTTGATTATCTGCAGATCCCAAAGCCTCAGGAAATAAATTGCGAAAAGAATACCGATAATGTATGCCCAGACAATTATCCTTCTATCCATTCCGGTTCCTTATCCGCTTCTAAATCAGTGATCTCGTTTCCTCCTCAGAGTTTAGAAAAGGATATGCCAGGAGACTAAATCCCGTTGTGTAAAGCACCTGCAAAAGGGGAATATTCATCGGCCTGCTCATAAAAGATATGCCGGCAAATATCTCATAACAGATATGTATCATCAGTATATCAAACAAAGAAAAAATGGCTGCCATCAGGGTGCTTGCAAAAAAGTTCCATTGAAATAACCCCTGCCTGATCGAAGCCACGGCATAACCGATAAACATCTTACTTATAATATTCGGTCCGAAAATAACTCCGCTGGCAGAATCTATCATAACGCCGGTTACAGCACCGTATACCATTCCTTTTTTTGATCCGTTCTTGAGCGAATAAAAGAAAACGAGGATGAGCACCAGGTCAGGCTTTATACCTTTGAAAAATACCGCCTGAATCGAGATAAAAAAAATCGCAGCCAATATATACTTTGAAAAAGCTATCATCTTTTTAGTATTAAAACTTCCTCCACTGTATTGGGATTTTGAGCCGGGGTGACCTCAATTGTCTGAAAGAATTCGCCCGTCTTCTTTTTTACATCAGACACGGCCCCCACAAGAAATCCATCAGGATAAATACCGTCAAGTCCTGAAGTCACGACCTTATCACCAACAACTATGTTAATATCCTGCGGTATGTACTTAAGATTGCATTTGTCATCGCCGCGCCCTTCCAGGATACCTTCAATCCTTGATGACTGGAGCCTGACGGCAACCGATGAATTAACATCAGTTATAAGGACAATATTCGATCTCCTGTTCAAAACCCTGTGGATCCTGCCGACAGCTCCGGAAGGAGTAACCGCGATCATATCCTTAAGAATATTATCCTTCATTCCTTTCCTGATCCAAAGGACCTGAAACCAGTTGGTCGGGTCTCTTGCGAACACTTCTGCCGTCGTAACATAGTCCGCCCTTTTCTGTTTCAGGTCAAGGAGATGTCTTAACCTTTCATTTTCATGCAGGGCTTCCACATATTCATTCCTCTCCCGTTCGACCTCTTTTATACGTTCCATCAGTCTCTTGTTCTCATCTTCCTTACCGGCGATCAGAATATAAGTATTGAAAAGATCAACTATTCCGTCAGTAACATCGGAAATCCCCTGTTCAAGGATCTGGATCGGGTAATGCAGAACATCGAATTTGGCGGTGTCTTTACTTCTCTTGATACCCTGATAGGTAAGCAGGGCAAATATCAGCAGAAGAAGAATTATGAATGTAAGATACTTTTTCCTTGCTAACATCAAAGATTACACTTTGTTGCCGGCGCTCCCCTTGCAGTCAAAGGGCTCGTGGAACAGGCGCAGTAAGTTAAGTCCGGATTAATTGACAGCGTTATAATGACACCCTCTTAAGAATATCCAGATCATCCAGTACTTTCCCTACACCATTCACGACCGCGCCAAGCGGATCCTCGGCAACGATAACCGGAAGGTCGGTCTCGCTTTTCAGAAGAAGATCCAGACCTCTTAATAAGGCGCCGCCGCCGGCAAGCACAATACCCCTGTCAACTATATCAGACGCAAGTTCCGGAGGAGTATTTTCAAGAGCAACCTTTATTGTGTTAATGATCACATTAACCGGCTCGCTTATGGCCTCACGAATCTCATCCTCGAATATCGTAATGGTCTTTGGGATACCTGAAACAAGATCCCTGCCCTTGACCTCGATACTCTTGTCTGATTTGCCGACCTTAAATGCAGACCCAAGATATCTCTTAATATATTCGGCTGTTCTATCACCAATAAGGATCTTTGTCTTGCTCTTGATAAAGCTGACGATCGCCTCGTCCATTTTATCGCCGCCGACTCTCATAGCCTTACTGTAAACAACACCGTGCAGAGAAATGACAGCAACATCAGTGGTTCCGCCTCCTATATCAACTATCATATTGCCCGACGGCTCTCCGATAGGAAGACCCACACCCAGGGCGGCTGCCATCGGCTCTTCGATCAGATAAATCTCCCTGGCCCCGGATACCTGAGCGGCATCCTTTACAGCTCTCTGTTCGACCTGGGTTATGGCGGAAGGAACCCCAATCACGATTCTCGGTGAAATAAAACTTTTCCTGTTATGAACTTTTCTTATAAAGTATTTGAGCATTTCACCTGTTTTGTCAAAATCCGCGATGACACCTTCCTTCAGCGGCCTCATAGCGATAATATTGGCAGGCGTCTTGCCAAGCATTCTTTGAGCTTCGGCCCCAACTGCTATGACCTTTCCGGTATCCCGCAACAATGCGACAACAGAAGGTTCATTGCAGACAACACCCCTGTCCTTTACAAACACAAGAGTATTCGCCGTCCCAAGATCTACAGCAAGGTCATTCGAGAACCAACCAAGTATATTCTGAAACACTTAATCCTCCCTTATCAGCATGTTAAGAGTAAACATCTTCTTTATCCGCTGTGTCATATAAAACAGCTTCACCGTCCGCAATGACCTGCGTATTCGCGATTTCATCACCGAGTCTCATCCCTTTGTTGCTGCCGACTATCAGCAGGCCTTCAAACACAATAACCACCAGAGGAAAGATAAAGCCAATAAGCGGTATGGACATAAGGAGATAACCAACGGCAAAAGTTGAATTCCTTATGATGGACTCTCTGAAACTGCAGGGGCCGCCGGTCTTAACAAGAACAGTTTTCAGTTTGATAAGACGCTTACCGATACTCCTGCCTTCAAACAGCCCGTCACCTATTAACAGATATATCAAACCGGCAAAGTAGCCTACCTTAGGTATTAATTCAAACAAAATACCTATGATGATAAAATCAAGTGCCCTGGCTATTACCCTGTAAAGAATATCAGCCTTTAGCAGCTCATTCTGATCGGAACGTTCGTCAGATGCGTTCATATTATAATATTATGAATTCAGTTCATACTAACAGATAGACTGCTTTATTTCAAGGATTAGCGATTGTTGTCAAATAGTGAATATTAACGGTTTTTTTGCCCTGATTTTCTTATTTACGGCAGATTATATGGAAACCCTTTGCGGAGCTTAATACCCCTAAGCAGTTTCTTCGAATACCCGCTTTCAACCCTAAAATCATACAGCTCTGCCAGATTGGCTGAATCAGCCAGTATCTTCCCGGCTTTCTCTTCATTACCTTTGAGATACTCCAACTCTCCAAAACCAAGCCTGCAGTAGATCTGTCCCCTTGGGTCTTTTGTTTTTCTGAAATATGCTTCGGCATCTTTCAGTTTCTTCCTCGCCAGTTTCATGTTGCCCAGCATTTTATACGTTGTTCCCTCAGCCCAGAGAGTATAAGCATAGCTGACCCTGTCCCCTATCTTCCGGTAAATAGCCGAGGCTTTTCTAAAATATGACAGCGCCTCTTTAAATTCACCCCGCATCCTTGCGGCATTACCAATACCGCAAAATGAATACGCAAGTCCAAAACGGTCACCTGTCCTGCTGAAGATACTGTTAGCTGTCCTGTAATACTTCCCGGAATCCCTGTATTCACACGCAACTCTTGAACAGCCTCCCAGGCCGCAGTAAGAATAACCGGTCCCTGCCCTGTCTTTCAGTCCCCTGAATTTCTCAAGGGCAAAATGAAATGTCTGAATGGCCTTCTTTATGTCGCCTTTTATTCTGTAAGTACCGGCCCTGGCCCAGACAGAATAGGCCTCTCCCTGTCTGTCGCCAAGTTGTTTATAAATTCTTAGCGCTCCGTTAATCTGCACGAGAGCTTCCTTCCATGACCCAAGAGCTCTCTGGCAAAGACCGATGCCTGCCATCGCATCCGCTTCAGACGCCCTCTCATCGATAGCAGCTGCAAGGGCAAAGCCCCTTTCATAATTAGACCGCGCATCAGTAAAATCGCCCCGCGCTCTTAATGTGTCCGCAATAGAAAGAAAACAGTCAAGTATTCCCCGGATATCAGACTTTTGTTTGTAACCACCGAGGGCCTTTTTATACAGCTCCACGGCCCTGTCATACCGGGCTGATTCCCTGCATTTCTCCGCCTGTTCAAAAATGTCTGTTATTTTCAATTTGACCCGGTAAATTTACCCGCATTTTTCCCTGATAGTTTTAACCACTGCGGAATAATCCTTCGAATTAAAAAAGGCACTGCCCATAACCATGATATCGGCACCTGCCGCGGCAACCTCACCTGCATTATCCGTATTCACTCCTCCGTCCACTTCAATATCGGCCTTGATACCTTTTCTCTGAATAATATCCTTAAGCATCCTGATTTTATCCATGGTCTGAGGTATGAATTTCTGGCCTCCGAAACCCGGATTAACAGACATCAGCAGCACCATATCAACTTCCGACAGTACAAAGTCAAGGACATTCAATGGCGTGGAAGGGTTGAGTGAGACACCGGCCTTTACACCGCACTCTCTTATATAATTGACACTTCTGTCCAGATGCAGGGACGCTTCCGCATGTATTGTTATAAGGTCGGCTCCTGCCTTTACAAAATCTTCAACAAACCCGTCGGGGTTTTCTATCATAAGGTGCACGTCCAGCGGAAGTCCGGTAACTTTTCTAACTGCCTTTACCACTGGAGGGCCGATCGTCAAATTCGGCACAAAATGACCATCCATGACATCGATGTGAATAAGGTCGGCTCCGGCCTTTTCAGCCTCTTTTATCTCCTCACCAAGTCTGGAAAAATCTGCAGATAAAATTGACGGTGCTATCCTTACCATAAATACCCTCCGTTATAATTTTCGATTTACGATCGTTAATTGTTTATTTTTAAAATCCTGATTTCTCTGTTAATCATCAATTGACAATGGTCAATAGTCAATGGTTTTATCAAAACCAGAACCCGCTGCCGCGTCCAAGGGTAATCTCAACTGTATCACCTTTCCTGACTATCGCCCCCGCCTCCGGCTTCTGGAAGATTACAACCCTGCCGCTGTCGTAAACCATCAGCTTAAGGCCAAGTACTGCCGCTGTTTTTCTGGCCTCCACAAGAGTCATGTCTGTAAATGAGGGGCAAGTGTAGGATATATCGTAGGGACCTGAACTGACTACAAGACTTATCTTGTTGTCAGTCACATTGCCGGGTAACGGCCTCTGTGTAATAACCCTGTTTTTTTCAACTGAATCAGAATGGACATTTGTTATTTTCCCAATTTCCATGCCTAACTGATTTACTCTCTCCTTGACATCTTCGATATCAAGGCCTTCAAAAAAAGGCACATCATACATTTCACGGCCCATACTTACTGTCACGCCGATAATTGATCCATCCTCAACCATTCCATAAGGATTCACATCCTGGCTCATAATAACTCCCGGCGGAGTCGTGTCATCATAATATTCCGCCCTGATTTCCATAATAAGCCCTGCGGCTTCAAAAATATCTCTTGCTTCTGAAACACTTTTCCCCGTAACCGACGGCACTGTTGCCGTCTTCTCGGTATCGACAACTTTAAACAGCAGAAACGCGGCGACTGTTCCTACAACCGTAAATCCGACGAAATAAATCATTACTCTGAATACGTTTTTCAGCACTGTCACTTCCCCACCGCAAAAAAACCGAGAGCTTCTTTCACCTTCCCAATATCAACCCTTGTGTTAAAACACGGGCCGAACGGCCTCTCGTTGATAACGCCCAGAAGAGGAAGAGGATAAGTATCTATTAGTCCGCTTGACAGATCCCGCTCGCATGCAACCGCTACAATTGCCTCCGGTTTCGTATCTACCACAACCCTTCTCGCTATCGTACCCCCGGTAGCAATAAACAGTTCCAGCCCCAGTTCTTTGGCTATTTCCGTAAAGTCCTTTATACCGCACTTGCCGCACGCCTCACAATTATAAACATTGAACGTGATCTTGATATTGCACTCACTGCGCTGCAGGCAATGCGGCAGGAGCAGCAGTATCCTCTTCGCGGGAGTGGTCCAGGAACGCCGGACAAGACGGTTATTTACATCTATAAGCAGGTTCTGTATCCTGTCTTTCTTAACTCTAAAGACCCAACTGTATATAAGCAGTGCCGGATATCCAAGCTTGAAAAATAATCCCCTAGCCCACTGATTCTTCATCAAATCTCATCCCTTCACTTAATCTTCTTCCCTGTATGAACGCCCTTACAGCCATTTCCGGCTTTCCGGAAGGCTGCAGTTCCCTTATTGAGAGTATTCCCTTTCCCGTACCCACGAACAATTCATCCCCTTCAACCTTATTTATCACACCGGGCTCACCAATGCCTCCAACAGAAACAGCCTTTAGGATTTTAACCCTTTTGCCTTCAATAAAACCATAGGCGCCGGGCCATGGGTTCATTCCCTTTATGAAATTGCAGAGCTCAGAGGCCGATTTTGACCATTCAATCAATCCATCTGCTTTTTTCAGGGCGGGAGCATATGATGCATCTGCTGACTGAGGCACCTGTTTCAGGCTGCCCTGTTCCAGTTTTTCCAACGTCTTTAACAACAGGCCTGCGCCCATCCCGGAAAGCCTGACAGATAAACTGGATGCAGTATCATCCGCCCTGATCTGAGTCTCTTCCTGAAGCAGTATCGGGCCCGTATCCATTCCTTCGTCCATCAGCATAGTTGTTACGCCCGTCTTTTCTTCTCCGTTCACAATGGCCCAGTTTATCGGAGCCGCACCACGATATTTTGGAAGAATCGATGCGTGGATGTTAATACAGCCAAACTCCGGCATTTTCAGTATTTCCAAAGGCAGTATCTGTCCATAAGCTACTACAACTATCACCGCAGGGGCCAGGGACCTTATCTCATCAATAAATGCGGATTCTCTCACCTTATAAGGTTGTAATATTTCAAGCCCGGCCCTTTGCGCTTCCAGTTTGACAGAGCTCAGCGCGACTATCTTGCCTCTTCCCTTCTTTCTATCAGGTTGAGTAACAACAGCCAGTACTTCATGCTCTGAATTCAGCAGTGCCCTTAGAGGCTGTAAGGAAAACTCGGGAGTGCCAAAATAAATAATTCTCAAAAGATCACCTTTCGAAAAGAAGTGGGAAACAGGGAAAGGGCGAAACATAAAACCTTTCCCTGTTGTGTTCTTTTTATTTATTCAATATTTTTTCTCTTGCAAAACGTTTTTTAAACAGCTCTTTTTTAAGCCTTCCTATTCTCTCTATCAGCAAAATACCATTAAGATGGTCTATCTCGTGCTGAAGCACTCTTGACAACAGGCCTTCACTCTCGACCTCTACCGGTTTCCCATCCCGGTCAAACCCTTTAACTTTTACCTTTTCAGCCCTTTTCAGAACTGTCAGATAGCCCGGTACGCTGAGACATCCTTCTTCTGCCTCTATCTCGCCCTCAGAAGATGTTATCTCTGGATTCACAAGCACGATCAGAGGCGTATTCTCATCACTGGAGCTTATATCGATCACCAGCACCTGTTTTAAAACGCCTACCTGGTTGGCCGCCAGCCCTATGCCGGGCGCGGCATACATGGTCTCGATCATGTC
>VAPC010839108.1_pt1 | contig 12109 bp, 13 predicted proteins | sample 3395121 | NCBI WGS metagenome assembly VAPC01 (sample SAMN08290434, study PRJNA428436) | hydrothermal vent metagenome | isolation source: Deep-sea hydrothermal vent chimney | place: Indian Ocean: Southwest Indian Ridge | depth 1711 m m
AAGGCCTTAAACATATTACTAATTTATTTCAAAAATTGAACGATGTTATTAAAGACCCACAAAAAGCCCTATTAGATTTGTCCAATAAAGTCATTAAAACACGTGATGACTTTCTGCAAAATGATAGGGCAAGTATAGGAAAATTACTAGAATCAGACATTGGCCAAAATGCCATTAAATTCGTTAACGATAGTTTTGGCACAAAAATTCCCACATTGCCTCCGGAATTAACACCGGCAACGGGCACGGCTAACACTACAAGCAACACGATAAATAATGATATTAAGATAGATATTGTTACTGATAATCCTTTAGTGGCCGGTAGCGAGGTCGAAAAAGCAATTGAAAATAGCAACCGAAAAGCCTTAAGTAATTTGGAATCCTTGCAGGTGAATTAGTATGGCAATCGAACGCATTATTATAAGAACTGAGCGGGACATTGACGGGGTAAAAATTGACGGTATATTGACTGAAAATACTGATGTAAAAGTAAGAGTAACAACAAATCCTATTGAAAGTGGCGCTGATATTATTGACCATGTAATAAAAGTACCCGTGAATTTGACGTTAGAGGGTGTTATCACTGACACACCTTTAGGTGCTGCTGCATTTGCTAATATTGGCAATGCAATAGGTGGTGCCATTGATTCGTTAACTGGTCTAGTCGGAAGCTCAGAAAGCCAAGGTTTATCCCGGTCACAACAAGGGTATAAGATGCTCGTTGATTTATTAAAAAAACGTGAGCTCATTAGTATCAAAACAAAACTTAGTGAATATGATAATCTTGTTTTCCAGTCCATTATCGTAAACCAAGACAAAAATACCTCCAGAGCTGTATTTTTTACCGCAACATTTATTGAAGTATTCTTAGTTCAATCCGGGCAATTACTGAATGTTGACAGAAGGAACATATCATCAGACGATCAAGCTAATACATATAGCGATTATGAGGATGATGGGCAATGGGAAACTGAATCGCCAAGTGCTAATACCATCACTCGCATTGAAAATGGTGGGCAAATATGAATTCATTTATCATAAAAATCCCGCTGTCAAACGTCATTAACTACCGAGATATACAATTAGAAGGGTATCAGGTTAGGCTTTGGTTTGCCTTTAATCTAACGCTAAACCGCTGGATATTGGACATTGAAAACAAAACACTAGAAACAAAATCATTAAGTATTGTAATGAACCAGGGTACTGATTTGTTAAATTCGAGTGGTCGTTTAGATTTACAATCCATGGTCTTGATTAATTCTACGCAAATACCAGGCCTGGAAGCAGATGAAATTAATATTGGTAATGAGATTATTTTAATGTATATGGACTTGGACACCTACCAACAATTTATTTTGAAAGGTGCTATTGGTGGGCGCCGAGTGTATAGGGTTAGTGATAATGTCTAATAAATTTAGTCGCAAATACCTGCTTGAAGTTGGCAAGACAAAAATCACAGATCTACGCTTACGATTTAATATTGAATATGCTTTAGCTGGTTTTATTCCTATTTGCGAAATTGATATTTATAATTTAAGCATTACAACAATAAATGAGGTGTTAATTGCCGGCACTCCGTTTACCTTTCGTGCCGGCTATGAAAATAATTATCCGATTTTATTTCAGGGTGAAATTCGGAATGTATTTAGTAGCCGCAATGATGTGGATGTTATCACTAATATATTAAGCGGCGGCCTGGATCATTCGCTTAGAGAAAAACGTATTAGCAAAACATTGGATAATCCTAAAAATGTATTAGAGATTATACAGGACTACTTAAGTAATGTTGATATATCGATTGGCGATATTAAAATAAAAAACAAACCAGTAATCGGATCCTATAGTACATCGAGCCAGTTTGTCCATGCAATGAATAAGCTAAGCAATGAATTTACCTTTAACTGGTATATATACAATAATTTATTTTATGCTTATGATAATGAGCTTTATCCTAATCGAAATATTTATCGAATATCGCAGGATTCGGGACTACTGGATACACCGGTGTTGACCGATTTAGGTATAGATGTACGCATGCTATTAGAACCAGGTATTCGACCACAGGATCGGTATGAAGTTGTTAGTAATTATTTGTCATTGTCACAAGATGCAGCGCCACTGGTAGCGGCTCGTGTCAACGTAAAAGGACGCCAATCCGTTTTACAAGTAAGGCATATTGGTGATACTCACAATGATATGTGGTATACAGAATTAAGAGGGATTAAAGAAGGGAGCCGTGCCAATGCTTAAGACCACCGATCCATTTACATTAGAATCCGTAATACGAAAAGCAATAAACAAATCATTAATGAGCTTGCATACGGTACATCCGGCCAAAGTAAAAAAATTACGTAATGATGGTACCGTTGATGTTGACTTAATGATCCATTCTGTTTTTGCTAATGGCTCAAATGAGTCGTTGCCATCAATAACCCAGTTGCCGGTATTGTATATGGGCAGCAATGATTATCAAATATCATTTCCAATCCAAGAGGGTGATGAAGGCCTGGCGTTGTTTGCTGAACGCGACATTAGCCGTTTTATTTCAACCGGAGAAACAGGATCACCCAATGCGCTTAGGCTTCACGACCTATCGGATGCCATGTTTTTGCCCACGCCAATTAGTGCGCCCAAAAGAATTTTTCCGCGAAATAACGTTCTGCTAATGTCAAATAACAGTACCGAAATCGAAATAAGCAATGGTGTGGTCAAGATTACCGGTGATTTAGAAGTGACAGGAAAAGCCACTATAACTGATGATATCGAAACATTGACTGGCGATGTTGTTGCAACAAGTAAAATTGTACCTGGTGTCCCGATAAAATTAACAGACCATCAACATCTTGATTCTATGGGTGGGCAAACAACACCTCCAGGGGTATTGCCTTGAGTTTATTCGGCATTGCGCTTGATCCATCCACACATGACCTGATGTTATCGGATGGCATGCTTAACATGGTAAATGATGATGATCTTTTGGCCCGCAACCTAAAAACCCGATTGCAAATGCTCAAAGGCGAATGGGTTTTAGATAATACTTATGGTTTTGAATATAATGTGATATTTTCTAGCCGTATTTTAGACCTACAATTAATAGAAACATCGTTAAAGAATTATATCTTGAATACAGATGGCATTACCAAAATTAGCGTCTTTAAATTAGACTTTATTTCAAAAAATACTCGGTTGCTTTCTCTTACTGTGTCAGTACAGACTATATTTAATAGTAATATTACTCTGGGAGGATTAACCATTGGCTGATTTTGGCATTACACCTGATGGCTTTAATATTAAACGTCTTACTGATATTAAGGCCGATCTAGATGCGAGGGTTGGTGCTGCATTAAATAATCAATCCAGCCTATTGCCTGACTCGCCTGAAGGACAATTAATTGGTCTATTTTCAATTTTGTATACCCAGCTATGGGAGGAACTAAAACTTGCCTATGATGCCTTTAACCCACAAGCGGTCACCGATCAAACATTAGACAATTTAGTCCAGCTAAATGGCCTAACCCGATTAACACAGCGTCCGTCCACCGTTGAATTAACCTTTGTAGGCGTTGCCAGTACCGTAATCCCTGCAAATTCTATTGTGAGTAACAGCTTAACACTAACACAATGGTTGACTGATGATGATATCGTTATTGATAATAATGGTGATGGCTTAGGTAATGCTCGTTCTAAGGATTTCGGGGAAATTTCAGCAAACCCTTATGAATTAACCGTGATTGAAACACCAATTAACGGTTGGATATCTGTGACCAATCTTGACAGTGCTATTGCTGGTCGCCAAAACGAAACCGATTCTGAGCTCAGGGTAAGGCGACAACGTTCCTTGTCTCTCTCTGGGCAATCATCATTGGGCTCTATATTTACCGCTGTAGGCGCACTTGGCGGCGTTCTTTATGTAAGCATTACGGAAAATGTAACCGACACTATTGCACCTATCACCAATCTTCCGCCCCATAGTTTTAGTGTGGTGGTACGTGGTGGTAGTGATCAGGATATTGGCGAATCCATTTGGAATAAAAAACCAGTGGGCATTTTAAGTTATGGCGATATTGACGTAACCGTTAAAGACATTCAAGGTGATAACCACATTGTTAGCTTCCAGCGTCCAATAGGGGTTAATATTTGGGTAAGAGCCAACATTACTTTCTTTTCGTCATTAGTGCCAGAAGATGCAGAAACCATTTTAGGCCAGGCAATTATCGATTATGTTGAAGGACGTCTGGTGCCAAATGCTGGTTTTGAGGTTGGTAATGATATTATTCATTCGCGCCTTTATACGCCACTTAATTTAACCTTTCAGGGTCATACAATAAATTCATTAGAAATTAGTTTAGATAGTTTTTCGTGGACTGTGCTAGATATTACTATCCAATTTAATCAGCTTGGCATTTTTGATCTATCACGTATTGACATTACGGTGGGTTGATTCATTATGCCGCATGTCATTGACATTATCAAAAGAGAGATAATATCTCAATATAACGAAAGCATTACTTTTGTTGATTTTTTGGAGGCATTAGCCAGTGAGGGTGAAGCCTTTAGCCTTGCTGTTGAGAACGTCAACAAGTTTCGGACGCTTGCGTTTTCAGAAAGAAAGAATCTCGATGTCTTAGGCTTACTTGTTGGTCAAGGACGTGAGGTTGTTGATACCAATATTCAGGTATTTTTTGGTTTTGATCCGGATCCACTCGCGCTATCATTTACCGATTTAAATGACTTAAGTTTGGGTGGCCGGTATCGTAGCGCATCAGAATTGGAAATTACAACAAGACGTTTGAGTGACGTTGAATACAGATCAGTTATCTCTGCTGCTATAAAAAGAAACATTTCAAATTGTACTCCCAATGAAATAATACAAGCGGTTATGTTTGTTCTTGGTTTGCTTGGACCCGTACCAAAGGTAGAGCTAATTGACGGTAATACTTATTACCTGATCTATATAGGCCGCATACTTAATATTGAAGAAAAGGCCTTTTTATCAACGCTAAATCTATTACCTAAGCCTGCCGGAGTGCGTGTCGGTTATGTTGAATATGATCCTATTGCCGGTTACTTTGGATTTATTGAAGATGGTCAAGCTAAAGGATTTGGTTCAATAAAGGATCAATTATTAATTGGCGTTTCTGACTTAATTAATCCTGGCATTTTAATAACGCAAACTTTTCGTTTAATTATTATTGATGATGAGCCTACTGGCTATTGGACATTTAGCGAAACACCAGGATCTCCAGTCTCAGTAAATGAAATGAGTGGTCCTGATGCCAGTAACTCGCCTATATCTCAATTTTTGCTTGGCCAGGTAGCATTAAAAATAGGAGATATAACCACTAGTATTAAACACATATTGCCTAGTGGTAAATCAGAAATATCATTACCACCGAATAATCCATTAAATAATCTAATTGAATTATCGATTGAAGTTGTTTTCATGATCGACTCATCAGAAACAGCCTCAAGACGTACATTAATCAGCCATCAATTTAGTGCGATACCCGCTGATAATAATTATTGGCTTTACATCGAAAATGATAATCAAATTGGTATAACAATATCCAATCTTTCATCGGCATTAAGCCAACCAATTGCTGTAGATACTCCCCATTACTTAGTATTTACACGACATCAGTCAGGGGCAGTCTTTATCTACGTTGACAATGTGTTGATTCTAAATGCTGGCGTTTACCCCATTATTAATAGCTTAGGCAATATTTTTGTTGGTAATGATTTTGGAACACGAACAACACCATCATTATTATTTATTTCCGATGTGGCGATTTATAATAGCGTCTTAACACTAGGTACAATTAACGATCATTACAATGCTTTCTTTGGTGATTTATTGCGCTTAATTAGAGATTACGAAACGGTAACGGTTGCTCGGTCAAATGTTTTGTCAGAAGAAAATGGTATTGGTTTGGATAGTGTTGCAGTAGTTAATATGCCGATTATAAGTGATTACCAAGGTGCTATTATTGCCGATAGTCCTATATCATATTGGCGTGTAGGTGAAATTAATGGAACAATTGCAATTGATGAAATGAACCTACAAGATGGTAATTACGTAGGTTCACCTGCGCTAGGGTCGGTTGGGTTAGTCCTCAATGACCCGGATACATCCGTTGGCTTGAGTGATAATCGATATGTCATTATTTTAACTAATCAGCAATATTCATTTACTGATGGTATTAATGATAAACCTTTTTCATTTGAATTATTGATACGTTTAACGTCTTTGACAGATGATGTTGCCCTTATATCTAAAACAGGAACAAACTTTTTTAACGAAAACGAATATTTATTCAATGTTAACATTGATGGTAGTCTTAGTATGCGATTATACGATCAAATTGGATCTGTGCAACATAATTGGACGACTCTACCAGGAACTATTGTTGTCGGTCTTGTTTATCACGTCATTGCAACATACACCGGATCAACAGGTAGTGGTTTAATATATGTAAATAGCATACCAAAACCACTAGTTATTGGTGGTACTGGTTATTCGTTTATGAAACCAAACACGATGGATGTGACTTTGGGTATTGGTTTTATTACGGATGGTTCTTTTCCTGTAGGTTATTTTAATGGGTTGATGGATGAAGTGGCGATTTATAACTACGTGTTGACACCAACACAAGTGCAAGACCATTTCAATTTAAGCTTAGCGCAACAATCACAAACATATCAAAGTTTAATTCTCTCAGATAACCCGATTACTTATTTACGTTTAGGCGAATTCTTAGGCAGTGATGCTATCGACGAAATGGCATTTAATAACTTTCTTTACAGAAATACTCCAACACTCGGCGTTCCTGGTTTGGTTCTAAACGATCCGGATACAGCGGTAAGATTGTTTTCCATCGGCAGCCAACATTTAATCCATGTCAACCAAGTCCCTGAATATTCGTTTACCGATGGCGTTACTGATTTACCCTTTTCAATCGAGGCCTTGATTAATTTAACATCAATGCTTAAAGCAAACGTTATAGCCAGCAAGACAAACATACCTGCTCAGCTACATAACGAATATCAATTTAGAATTGAAGCGAATGGATTACTTAGTGTCTATCTATATACAGGAAATACATTTACTCATCATCGATGGGAGACGGCTCCAGGTATTATTACCCCTAATCAAACATACCATGTTGTCGCCACTTATAATGGCGCTATCAATACAGGCCAAATTTATATTAATGGCATCGATATACCAGTGTCGTATATTAACAATGGCGTGTACACGCGCATGATGCAAACGGTATCATCATTGAAAATAGGAATAGTCTTTCCAAATGACACAACTTTTGAAGATCTTTTTAATGGTGTTATTGATGAGTTCGCAATTTATAATTATCAATTGACTGCAGCGCAAATTGCCAATCATTATAATGCTGCCAACTTTGTACCACCACCAACAAACAAAACCGAAGCCATCTTGAGATCAAATCCCGTTAGTTATTATCGACTAGATGAGTCAACCGGCACAACCGGTGCTGATCAATTGGGTGGACCCAGTGTTTACCACTCAATACAAGTTGCCGTTGGCGCTCCAGCCATCACCCCGAATGATCCATCATTAAGCGCCGGATACGAATCAAATACATGGTTACAAAAATCAGTCATTACCCCAATTGCTACCGATGCCATTAACATATCAGGTGATATCAGCATTGAATTTTTGTTTGTTATGAATAGCAATGATCCGTTTCAGGATCGAACCTTATTAACGCGGATAAGCTCGGCTGGATCTTTTAGTATTGATTATTATTTTTATATATCAGGCAACACATTATTTGTGCAACTACCGGATACTGCATCATTAGTATCATCGCCTAATGATTTAATTCCTGACCAGGCCTATCATATTGCCGTAACCATTAATGCGACTACTATGGCACTATATCGGAATGGGGTTTTGTTAAATTCTACTGTGCTTTTTGGGCCACGTGTTCCAACAATTGATCCAATTTATTTTGGCAATGACGAACAAAACTTGCCATTGCTTGGACGGTTATCCGATGTTGCCTTCTATGATCGTATTCTAAGCAATAGCGAAATTATAGAACACGCTAATTTCGGGTTGGGAGGTTAATAGATGTCATATTCCAATGCAGTCTATTCCACTGGTCCATCAGGGTATTGGCGTTTTAACGAATTTCGCGGCGATTACACCTTTGATGAGATTAATGGAATCCCATTAACCTATGAGGCTATCGGTGGCGGTATCCTTAGCCAGCAACAACCAGGGTTGATCAATGATCCCAACTTCTCGATTAATGTTTTAAATTATCATGCAGATGGTATTGTGCCCCATGATAATTCGGGTCCTGGCTCATTTGCGATCTGGTTCAAAACCACGACCGTGGTGTCGGATCAAGCCACATTATTAACAAATTACCGAAATGATGATGATTGGTCTTTTAGGTTAAAAACCATCAATCTCGGTGGTCAAATTACATTAGAGTTGCATACAACACAAGGCTTGATCAGTATACCCGCAGTGGGTATTGATTTTAATGATGGTCAAACGTATTTTGTAGTAATGACATATGACGGATCAAATATCTTACTATATGTCAATTCGGTACTTGTGGGCTTTCGCTCAAGTATTTCAATAATTGATTCAATTACTGATTATTTTGCCATTGCAAATGAATACGAAGGGACATTAGAAACACAATATAACGGTTTTATTGATGAAGCTGCTTTTTACAATTATGCATTACCACAAAGTGCCGTGTTAATGCTCTATAATGCAGGCCTACTCCCACCAACTATTCCAACGGTTGGTGGTTTATTTGCTAGTCTTATTGACGTGCAATCATTTGTTGTTAATCCAAAATTATAAGGTGATCTTATGGCAGCGGAACCAAAACCAGCAACACGGCCTATTTGGGCTGAAAGTGGAGATACAACCTCTCCAGCTGATCCCAAAAAATCACTAGGTTGGACATTAGAGATCCCACCTTATGAATATTTTAACTGGATATTAAATGCACTAGCGCGGTTTGTTGCCCATGTCAACGAATCAGGTGTACCGGAATGGGATGCCGCAACCTCTTATGATGTTGATGCGTATTGCAAGGGCAGTGATGGTGACTTGTATCGATCTATCACCAACGGCAATGCTAATAATGATCCTGCGTCGGTCCCTGGAAAACAATTTTGGCGCAATGCTTTAGTAGCAAAAATCACTAGCCAAAGCAGCATAACCAATAATGGTTTTGCTCCGATTGACATTAATGACATTTCAATATTACTGAGTAATGGCGCCGGTCCTTTTCAGCTAACACAAGGATCATTTACGCATCCAGAATTAACAACCATTAGAAATGATTTAATTTCGCAATGGTTGGCCGAAGTGGAGGCCCCATAATGGCTACAGCAAAACCTGATATGTCTGTGATTTGGGCTTTAGCGGGCTCTAGTGTTAAGCCACCGGATACTAAAATCCAAGAGGGTTGGCTTGCTGAAAAACCGCCCTTTCAGTCGGAGAACTGGGTACAACAACGTCAAGACCAATATTTAAAACATATTGACGAGCGCGGAGTTGCGGAATGGGGTAATCAATCAGAATACGAACAAGGCGCTTTAGCATGGTATAACAATTTGATTTGGGAATCCCTGCAGCCAGCTAATTTAGGTAACATTCCACAAAATGGATTAGGGTTTTGGTTATCACAAGATTATTTAGATCGGCGTGGCGACATTATGAGTGGAGGATTAGTATTAGAGCAAGGCCTTAATTTAACCCACGATTTGGCCAAGCCTGGAAGCGAAGCTATCGAATGGTTTTTGAACGGGATAATTCGTGCAAAAATTGGCCGTTCGATTACGCCATCCAATACTGACTTTACCATCACACTGGCTGACATAAATGGCGCCATTTCAAATACTTTAGCATTAAAAGAAAACGGCACAGGGTATATTGACGGTGGCCTAATCTGGACCCGAACAAATGACGGCCAGGGCAGTGGGCTTGATGCTGATCTGTTGGACGGTCAACATTTAAGTGATATTTTAGCCAGTGTTTCACGTGGATCAATTGCTTATTCGGTACCTGGTGTTTATAACTTTACTGTGCCGCCTTCTGTTTATACCGTGTTTATATCATTGAGTGGATCAGGCCGAGGCGGACAGGGTGGTGGTGATCCTACTAGTTGTCCTAGTATTTCAATACCTGGAGGTGATGTCGGCCTACCCACAATTATTGCTGGTCAATTAAATACCTTAACAGCAAATGGTGGTGATGTTACTTTGGCATTAATTGAGATGACATTAACAACCGCAACATTATCGTCGACACAATTAATTAGTTTTGGTGCTGAACTTGCTGGATATAACCCACCGGGCACCAACATTGGAGGCCTTGGGGCTAACACACCATTCGGCATAGGCGGCATAGGCGATAGTAGGCTGGGTGGCCCGTTTGTTGAATGGACAGGTGTTAGAGGAGGTGGTGGCGCCGGTGGCGGCACTACTGGCAATGAACCATCTTTTGGCGGTAATAGCGGCGCATTCGCAATACTGGTTCCGTTTCGATGTGTGCCTGGCGAAATACTCACAATTACAATACAAGATGGTGGTGCCGGATCAGTAGGTTGCCGGTCCACTGGTGGTTTAGGCGGATCCGGTTATGCTGAAATCAATTGGTAAAGTCTTTGTTGTTGGTGTTAATGCATAAATTTAGCATTGCCGTTTTTAAATCGATTTTTATTTCGCATGCTTTCTTTTAGGCGCCGAATTCGCTGCCGGACCGTTGCCCTTTGTGCTAATCCCACTTTAAGTTGGCATTTATAATAATCAAGACATTCAAAAAAATCAACATCTTTGGGATCACTCGACTCACTAAATATTTCTTTAATTTTACAACGTATTTTATTATTATGTGAATCTAGTATTTTTAATAACGCTACATAATATTTATGCTTTAATTTCATGTCAAAATTGTACGGTGGCCCTAGTATATTCGTTGGTACTCTTAGCGATTTATCAATTTTCAAGCCGATTCCTTTTTTTGTTTTTTTTAATGATGAATATATTCAAACCTTGGGTCGCCATCAGGTCGGCGCCTTCCTGTTTTTGGATTACGAAACCAGCCTGTTGGCTCAAGCTCTACAAATGGATCCCAGACAATAAAGGCTACTAAACATTCGACAAACGATGAGTAATACCAACAATTATTAATAAAGTCAGAATTGTCGATGTAAAGGATCCGATACGAATTAAACGTCATTTCCTCCAACGCAACAAAACAAGTCGTGTAATTCGTAAAATAGTTGTAGCCTAGCTGAATAATATCTTCATTTGTGAAAGAAACTGATTGACCCTTAGTTTTAGGGTTTTTTGCTTCTTTTTGTATCTCTTTCTCTCCAGTAAGCCTCGCTATTTCAGTTTCCATTAGTAAAGTCACTAATTGACTAGAGGTCGCTTGATTTAATTGGTGTATGCATTCTTTCGCATGGGGTACTACTCTCAAAACCAAATTAATTAAATTTTGCTTTTCTCCCCCAATATTCGCAGCTTTTTTTGCTTTATTTTTATTGTCACCATCATTATCGTTCGGGACCTTGGCCATAATTATATCCTTTTTGTGCAGGCAATGGATTACAACAATCAATAAATGTAGGCATAAGCCTACAAGCGGCTTGCAACTTAGTTTGTTTACTTTACGACCGATTTGGTCTATTGTGATTTATGATAATAGTTTAATTCATCGTTATGTCAATGTTTCTAATGTTTATTATTATAAGTCAAAAGGGTAAGTCTATGAAATATTTAATATTTTGTATTTTTCCAATCGGCTGTAGCGATGCACTCGATGATGTAAGAACTAATGGCACACCATCGAATCATAAAATAGTGCTCGATTTGGGATAGTAATATGTGGAGCCAAAATTGAAAAAACTATACGCAGCCTTAACCGACGACGGAATTTTTGCCATACAACAAGAGGGGCAATGGTATCCATTGGTTTTTACTGAAAAATACAAGATAGTCACAGCAATCAAGCATCTACAGGCATACTCGGATTTTGCAAAAGTAGAAATCACACTCGCTGAATTCAGCGACCGAAAAGACATTATGGTCATTA
>VAPC010964217.1_pt1 | contig 12108 bp, 10 predicted proteins | sample 3395121 | NCBI WGS metagenome assembly VAPC01 (sample SAMN08290434, study PRJNA428436) | hydrothermal vent metagenome | isolation source: Deep-sea hydrothermal vent chimney | place: Indian Ocean: Southwest Indian Ridge | depth 1711 m m
AGACGCTATAATCCATTATGCCCAATCGGGCAGGAAGGAGGATGTGTGCCAATCCTGAGAGTGACTGTGTGGGACAAGAGCGAACACAAGAAGAGGAAGATCATCTGCGGCTCCGACGCGGCGTCTCTACCGGAGGCGCGAAAGGCGCTGTCCGCTGTCATAGGGCGGTTCGACACCCTAGACAAGATCTTGGGTAGCCCGTCCCTGCTCGTACTGGACATAATCCGCGCCAGGGCCGGGAAGGACTACACCCCGGCGGACTGGAACTCCAAGAGGAGCCTGAGCCAGGACGCGTGACGCCGCCCAAGCCGACATGCGCCTGGCCGAAGTGCGATAGCGAACCGAGAATTAGTTGGCTCGGTCGATGGCTGTGCGGGACGCATTGGCGTTCCGTGTGTGGGCTGTTGTCGGTTGGCCGCTCAGGTTTCGACGAGGCGTACGACGCGATCTGCGTCCAGAAAAAATGGCGTCTAAGCGAACGCGCGAAAGCGGACGGACTTGACGACCTGCCGGATCCTGATTTGTTCGATTACTCAGCTTGAACTATCTCTTGCATGCGGTTTGAGCCGATTTTGTGCCACTCCTCAACAAGCTCGTATCCGATGTAGCTCCGTCCCTGCCTTTCGCATTCGACACCAGTGGTGGCCGTCCCGCTGAACGGATCCACCACAGTCCCGCCGGGAGGGCAGAACCCAAGGACAAGCTGTCTGGCCAGCTTTTCCGGATATGCCGCATAGTGCTTGAACCGCGCGCGCTTCTGACCGTCGGATATGAGTTCCAGCAGGTTGCGCGCCGCCGCACCCTTTGGGTGCGGCGTCCACTCGGCTTTCTCACCACTGTACTCCTTCGGGTGAGTCTCCATTTTGTGTCGGTTGAATCTCTTCAGCACCCCGTCTTTGCGCATGTTTAGCAGCGATCTTTCGCTGTACGGCACACGGAACACATCCAAATCCACCCATGGCTTGCCTGGTCTCCTGAAGTACAACTGTATCCACTCTGTAACCTGCCCAAACCTGTTCACTATCGGCTGGAACTTTTTCTTGTGCCATGTCACAACCTCCCATGGCGCAAACCCGGCCGCGTGCATGTCGAGCATCAACCTCTCCCGCCAAGGGTGGTATTCCCCCCCAGTTATGCGCGGCCCGACAACTAGCGCGGCCACGCCGCCTGGCCGCAACACCCTAGCGAACTCCAGTATCTTTGGAGAGAACCACTTTGACACACTGTCCGGATCCGGAGAGAACTTTGCGAGGTCGTCGCCGTAGTCTTTGGCGTCCGCGTACGGCGGCGAGGTGATGATTGCGTCAACAGCGCCGTTCTGCACTTCACGCATGTCTTCGCATCCGCCCAACACGAGCGTGTGCCGTCCTACGGCTGTGGCACGACTGTTCATGCTAGCCGATATTGCGGTAACACAATAAAAGATTGTTCGTTTGGACCTGAGTGTGTCCGGTTGTCGGAAGTGCGGCGCCAATCGGTCACGCACACCCCTTATTTGCGGAACAGCATCCTGCGGTCGCGCAGCATCATCTGCTTCAGCAGCTCTGCCTTGATGTTTATCTTCTCCCTGTGCGCCATCTGGTCCTGGAGGCCGAGTACCTCGTCCACAATGAGGTTGGCGACATAGAAGCTCGCGTACCCGGTTCGGACCTGCTCCATCTCTTGGTACACGTGATGGTCGGCGTTGACATAGATCATCATTCCGCGGTACCCAAAACCCTCGGCCAGCAGTGACGCGGGGCCGTCCGGCCCCAGATGCTCGATGGTCACGGCCACGAAGTTCTGGAAGTCGGCGTCCGCAGCCCCCTCGGAGTCCCCCTCTTCCTTCGGGTTCAGGTTGGTCGGAAGCACCGTGTCTGAGAGATCCGGCGGCGCCGCAGCAACGGCCTTCTCGACCGGCACCACGCTCCCAACTACTGGCGGCCTGATCCTCAGCCTGTTCCCCGACGACCTCCCGAGCTGGTCGTTCCCTAGGCCGAGATTCTGGTCGCCAGCCATCGTGGCGCCACCCGTCAGCAAGCCTTCTGCGCCATCGCCCAGAATGCCTGCGCGGGCCTTCTTCTCCAGCTCGTGCCTGACGAAGTCCGTGACGGAGCGTATGATCTTCTCCGTGATGAGACGCTGCGCCGCCTCCAGGTCCTGCTCCTCCAGGACGCGCCCGGTAAGAATGGCGTTGATGTCCTCGACAAGCGGCGCGGCGTCGTCGCCGAGGAGCTTGGTGATGGCGTTCACTATGTCGGAGTAGCTCTCTGCCTCATCTAGATCCTCCGGCGATCCGTCAGACAGCCGCAGGTCGCTGATGGCGTCCCTGATGGCCTTGATTACCCTGTCGAGGTCGGCCGGCGCGGCTGTGATGTTCGCCTGCATGTCGCTTTCCGGCTGTAGCTCGGCCACGACCTCGGCCTTCATCTCGTCCGGAGGCGAGGCCAGCTCCACCGGTATGGAGTCGGACAACGCAGCCTCCGGGAACGCCAAGTTCGGGAACGCGCGGAGCACCGCAGTCACCTGCCGCACCGCCCTGTTCAGCATCTTCGACTGTTTCTGGGCCATGTCATTGCTGCGGCTCAGGTTCTCCTTGTCTATGACCTCGCCGAGAACGCGGAGCATGGATTCCTCGACAGCCTCTAACTGCGGAGACTCGGCGAAGTCGTTCCTGTCAGGCGTTATGAAGTCGTTCAGGAACTCGGCGTCGATGTATCCGGTTATCTGTCTGGATGTCTCGTAGTCGTAAGCGTCGCCGCCGAACAGGCTCCTTTTCACCATCCTGCCGCGCACCTGCACCCTCACGCCGACCATGCTGCCCAATTTGAATGTGTCCGGCGCGGCTATGATCTCCCCGGAGATTTTCCCGTACTCCGTGTCCTCGTTCACGACATACCGCGCGCCGTGTATATACCTCTCCTCGGCCAGGTCGGAGTTCACATACACGTCGAACTGGTTCTTGAATGTGTGGCTCAGCCTTTCGATCACCTTCGCCCGGATCATGTCCTCGCTGAATGTACTCCTGAGCTCCTGTAGGACGACCAGGACCCCGGTGCCGTATTCCTCGACGGAGTGCTGGGATTCCTGGTCTTGTGGGACGCCCGCCGCCCGCAGTTGCGACTCCCATTCGTCCTTGGTTATGTGAGTTATCGGGATGTTTATGTCGTCGAGAAGCGTGTCGTCCCCTATGGCCCGTCCGTCGAACTCTGCCCGGCAGTACTCGATATGGCCGCCAAGGTCGTACGCGCCGTAGACACTGAACTTGTCGGCCATCGCCAAGATGGCGAACTTGCCTATCCCGAACTGGCCGATCGGCTGCCTGCCGAGCTTGGACGGCGCCTTCACGCTTTTTCCGAGCGTGAAGAAGTTCACAAGGAGCGCCTCGCCCATACCGCTGCCGCTGTCGGCCACCCTTATCTCGTCCGGCTTGACATCTATCCGCACGGAGGTGGCGTCGGCGTCGTAGCTGTTCGACACCAGCTCGATTATGCCGGTGCTGGCGTCCGGGTACAGCCTCGGGCCTATGGCCCTCAGAAGACCGCTATTCGCCTGTAGTTTGGTCATAGCCATTTAGGCAGCCTCCACTTGGCGGATTCGATCAAAAAACAAAACAACTACGGGCCTTGTATCGTTTTGACGGTTCCAGGCACCACATGCCGGTGCTGCGCGAACAGCTAACAAACCCGTCGTACGAGCCGACACTCCGCCTCACGGCCCCGCTGGAGCCGGAGGACGAGGCCGCCCAGCCGCGGACGGAGGACGCCATGTCCGTGGCCTTGGGGCTGAAGGTCTCGGCATCAGTGTACGAGATATGGAGATCCACCGACCTGTGGCACATGGCAGGCGGCGTCAGACACCCGATGTCCGCGCTCGCCGCGAAATTCGGTCGCGATGTGTCCGCCCGCGAGTTCACACTAGCTGTCTCCGGGTCGGTGAACGCCATGATCGGCTTCGACGGGTGCCGCCCGCTCGGAAAGGATAGAATCCGCGCGGACGGGTCCGACACCGTGTCCCTCATAATCGACAGGCTCCTGAAGAAGCACCAAGGCAGACAGGTGCTGAACGGCGTCTTGGCCCGTCTGAAAGGGGAATGACATGCCGAAGTATGTTTTCAGGTGCGCCAACCAGGAATGCCTTGTGAATCTCCCAGAGTCGGACAAGAGGGTGGCGAGGGCGATGTCTACCTTCGGCGAATCCTCGCCAGCCGCCGGAAGCGGCACCGATGGCGACATCGAGGTCGCGTACCCGACATACGCAGCCATGCGGGCCGCAGAGGATCACGGCGAGCCGCGTTGCAGCATGTGCAAGCAGGTGACGAAACGCCGTCCGTCAGCCCCCGGCATAGGCACGACCAGACACACCACGCCCGCGAAGAAGAAGCTGGACTGCGCGGTCGGGCAGAGCGCCGAGAGGCAGTGGAAGATGATAGACAGGGACCGCGAGACATTCGGAGGCGACACCGCCAGTGCGGACAGGATCGACAGGTTCAAGAAGGAAGACGCCGCAGCGAAGAAGCAGGCATCAGAGATGGTAAGGGACAAGTCCCTAGTCTCCAGGAAAGGCAGTGGATCGGCATGATAACGCCGTTCGTCATGGTGGCGTTCGACAGGCTCGCAATGGGCGAGGCTCTCTTGGACATTGCGCGCAGCGCCCCAACGCCCCCGGACGAATTGTACACCGACCGCTTCATGCAGGAGGCATTCCGGCTCGACGCCGACATGGGGTCGGCGTTCGCGAAGGCCATGCTCGATGACGCCTCATCCCCGCCGGAGGAGAACGAACCAACAAAGGAGGAGATGTTCCGCCATGTGTTCGAGCAGATGCTGGACGGCATAGAGTCTGGCGAGACATCGTCCGCCAAGGCGGTGTCCGAAGGGGATGTCACGAAGCTCATGCACACGATCAAAATGCTCCTACAGAAGATGCTACAGGGCGACGACCGCGAGACCAAGGCGACCGGGATGCGGAAAAAGCTCGAGGAGTTCGGAATCGGACTGTCCAAAAGCGATACGCGCGACTCCACGGCGAAGGAGGTGGCGGCGTTCGTGCAGGAGGCTTTCAGCGGCGAGATTGAGTGGCTCACCAGATCGTATTGGTGGTCCAGAGTCCGCATGACAGGACAACGGAAATCCACCCTTCTGACGCAGGAGGCTGGCAGCAAGGCCAAGGCGCAGGAGTTGGCCAGGCTGCACATCTTCAGCATGCTTCTCGAGGGTACGCGAAACTCAATCGAGAAGGATCTGTACGCCCAGAAGCCGAGCGACGCAGCTACGCTCGGCGCGATAGTGAAGGGCGTGTGGTACCGCATAAGGAACAGGAAGACTGGCGACCAGTACGACGGCGAGGTTGCCGCTACATCAGGCGCCGAGGCTGCTAGGAGCAAGTGGGGGCAATACATAGCCCCGTTGCAGGCCACCGGGAAGTTCGGCGACAGCGGCTCCCTCGACACCCTCGGCATAACAAGGTTCCTTAACGAGCATTTCCTCCGGAGAGACCTCGACAGCGGGGAAGCTATCGAGGCCCCGCTGCCCGGCGGCGGAACCATGACTGCACCGTCGTTCAAGACAGAGCTCAAGCACTTGAAGGTTCACATGTGGGCGAAATCGGGATTGCCTGGCGTCAGTCTAGAAGGGCCAATGTCAGGCGACGACGACGCAGGGTCGATCGCCGATACAGTCGGCGCGCCGGACACGCCGCGCGCCGAGACGGAGGAGGGCATCGTCGAGTGGCTCGAGTCCCCCTCGGAGGCGGATCCAGCAAAAACGAACCGCGACGCAGTGCGTGAGGACATCCGCGGATGGGTGGACGAGGCGATGAGGCGCTCCGCCGTCATCGATTCAAACAGCTCTGCCGTGCATGACATTCTGCTCGTCAAGTTGGGGTTCATGTCGTCGGAAACCGAGAGAGCCGAGTTCCTGAAGAAATGGCTGGCCACGGACATCCCGAAGTTCCGGGCCGATGCAATCGCCGCCGACATCTGGGAAGAAATAGGAGAACCGTTCAGGAAAGTAAGGAGGGGTGATCCAAGATACGATCCAGAACGCAAACGACGACCAAGCGACGAGCCGCCGTACAGCAAGGAATGGGAGCAGCAGGCCCTGGTGGACAAGGACACCGGGAAGCAGTTTATAGGTCGCATCGACGCGCTGAGGAAGGAAAACCAAGACAAACTAGAGGTTGTAACCAAGGTACACAAGGTCGGCGACGATGCGAACCCGCAACACATGTTGAATTGGGTCGCGTACAGCCAAGATGATCGGAAGGCCGACCTGAACCGCGCCTTGGATGTGTATGACGGAGAGAAGTGGTTCGAGCAGTCAGTGAATGAGGATGTCAGGAAAGAGCTGCAGCAGAGCGACGAGTCGCTCGCAGAGGTGCTTCGGAAATTCAACCCGGAAAGCATCTTCAAGGCAGTCGCCAAGCATTCCGACACCGAGCTTGTCCGGGCGATGGGGCATGTGAAGCCATCGGTCTCGCTGGAGACAGGTAGAACGCCTTTTCAGACATATCCGGCGATCTATCCCGACATAAAACGCGCCATCGGGAAGCTTGGCGAGGTTATGGTCGAGGAGTCCAGGGGCGATGTTGGTGCGCTCCAATATCTCAGCCTGAAGCGACTGGGCCGTGTGGCAGGCCGGATCGATACCGAGACAATCGTATCGTCAGTCGTGTCAGACATCGCGTGGTCCACATGAACACCACTACGGACATATCGGCTGGCTCCGTAGAGTGCTGCGACTGCCGCGCCGGCCTGGCGAGGCTAGACAAGGGCTCGATCGACTTGGTCGTCACCAGCCCGCCGTACTGGAACCTGAAGCAGTACAGCCAGTGGCCAGACTACGAATCCTATGTCCGCGAGATGGAGGAGGTCTGGTCGCTGTGCGTCCGCGCGCTGAAGCCAGGCGGGAAGCTGTGCATAAACGTCGGGTCGATACCCGTGTCGAAGCAGGTGTCGGGGTACAGGCACATGCTTGATCCGCTGTCCGACTTCAGCCTGTTCCTGAGACGGGATGGACGGGCGTACCTGTTCGCGCAGTTGGTCTGGGAGAAGGTCGCGTCGCCAAGGGTCACCGCCTTCGGGACATACCCGTACCCGCCGGGCATGCTCGTGTCGCATAACTTTGAGCACATATGGGTGTGGAGGAAGCACGGCAAGATGCCCCCAGCCGACAAGGTCCTCCGGGAGGAGAGCAAGATCACGAAGGCGGAGTGGGCCGAGTGGTGCGCCAACAGCGTGTGGAAGATTCCGGCGGCGTCAGGCGTGTACCGGGACTGCCCGAAGGAGCTGCACGGGGCGCAATACCCTCCGGAGGTGCCTTACAGGCTGGTGCGAATGTATTCGCACAAGGGCGACACTGTGGTGGATCCGTTCGCCGGGTTGTCCACGACGGCGCTGGTCGCAGCCCGCTGCGGCAGGCGGTTCATCATGTTCGAGAAGCACGCACCGTATGTGGAATGGTCACGCCGGAGGCTGTCCGAGGCGGCAGGATCGCCACAGACCTGTTAAAGTCTCCATAGAAACCACCCGTGCGATGGCCAGGCAGAAAAAGACCAAATTACCTCCAGCCGAACCAACAGGCATGCTGGAGGCGACGCTCTCCAGCGCGTTCGACGGGCTGATATCGCAGGTCGAGAACGAGGTCGACGTCATCACCTTCGCCGAGAGCAAGAGATACCTAAACCTGCCGAAGAACCCGGACACCGGGAAGGGCCTGAACCCGCAGCAGGCCTTCATACTGAAGTGCTACTACGGACTCAAGCTGGACGGCGAGGAGAAGACAATCCAGGTCAGGCACTTCCCGAATGACGAGGGCGGGGACTGGATGACCGAGGTTGGGTATGCCAAGTTCCTCATGCGCCAGAACAGGTGCAATGTCACCGACGACTGGATGGAGAACCCCTGGAGGCTGCAGGATCTCGTCTTGGCGTGCGGGCGTCGAGGCGGAAAGTCCGTGCTCGCGGCGGTCATCTCCTGTTACGAGGCGTACAAGCTCATAGTGAAGGGCGACCCGCAGAAGTATTACGGGGTCATGCGCGGGCAGCTAATCAAGATAGTCAACTTGGCCACATCCGGACCGCAGGCCCAGGAGCTGCTCGACCTCATAAAGGACATGGTCTTCGCATCCGACTGGTTTTCGCCGTACATAGACTCGTCCACCACCACCGAGGTCAGGCTGAAGACGCCGGAGGACATACGGCGGGAGGGCCTCGCCATCAAGAGGGGGATACCGGACAAGGAGTACCGGTCGATACTGATCGAGTCCCTGGCCTGCTCCGCGTCCGGATCCCGCGGCGGGACGGTAATGGTGGTGATCCTGGACGAGTTCGCCCACTTCACGGACGGCGGCGGGAACCGGGCCGGCGGATCCATACTTGAGGCGATCGTCCCGTCCACGGCGACATTCGGGATGGACGCCAGGATACTGTGCCTCTCCAGCCCGTACAACCGCGGCGGCGCGTTCTACAGCAGGTTCAAGAAGGGCATGGGCGACCCGGACAAGGGCGTGCCTCCGCTCGAGAGGCCGATAGGCGAGGACGAGGGCGGGATAAGGTGCTTCCGCATCCCGACTTGGGAGATGAACCCGCGCATAGGGTTCAGCTTCCTCAACGCCCGTATGCAGTCATCCGACGGGGACGACTTCGAGTGGGAGTACGCGGCCGAGTTCTCGACCAGGGTCACCGGGTTCTTCAAGTACCCGGAGAAGATAGACATCATCATGAAGCTGTCCAAGGAGATGGACAGGCACACCACGGTCGGATTCCAGCGTGTCAACCTGCCGCACTACATAGCCGTCGACCCGTCGACCGTCGGCCACGGGTACGCACTGTGCATGGCACATGTCGAGATGTTCATGACAGAGAAGAAGGTCGTGAACGGAGGCCGAGAGAAGGTGATCGAGGCACCGGAGGCGTTCGTCGTCGTGGATCGGTGGAGGAGGTGGATGAGCGACGACCCAGACTTCATCGATTGCGCGGAGACGGAGCACGGCGTGAAGATCATAGACCCGAAGGTCATAGAGGCGTACATCATCAACGAGCTTATCCCGGCCTTCCGTGTATCGAAAATCTTCTACGACCAGTTTGAGTCGGCCGGCAGCGTGAACGAGTTCGCGAAGCGAGGCATAAACTGCGTGCGCAAGCCATTCACGACAAGGCACAACATGGCCATCTACTCGGCCCTGGAGAACCTCGTGTACGAGGGCCGCCTCCTGATAGCCAACGACAGTGGCACCGAGCTGGGCCTGGAGGAGATGAAGTTCCTACAGAAGATACGCGGGAACAGGAAGACCTTCCGCGTCGAGGCCCAGAGGGAGGGCGATGTGACGACGGACGACCTAGCGGACGCGATAGCCAATGTCTCGTACCACCTCATCACCGACAAGGCGCTGCGCGGCACCGCACAGGCCGTCGGACTCAGCGGAAGCGGAAAGCCGGTCGGCGGCCAGAAGGGCGACCGCTCGCGCCGGAACCGCCGCTCCCCGTCGAACATGGAGAGGGCCAGGGCCGCCGACCCGAGGTACGGTCGTTGGCGGCAGGGCGGCTGGAGGGGTGGATCCGGCGGCTGGGGTCGACGGAGGTGATTTTGTGTTGCTAGAATGCGTTGGTCTGTTTAGGAGTGGACGATGGACACCAGTGACGCGATGCGCGCGGCCGAGGCTATCGGGAGCCAGGCGACCGACATGATCCAGGCCCTCGATGGCATAAAGCCACCTGAGAGCGGCAACCCGCTGTCCGGTGTCGCGCGGTCCGCCCTTACCAGGTGCCGCCAGATAGCGGAGCAGATGTCGTATCTCTCGGCCGAGGCGGCGGGGCAAATGCGCACATTCGAGAACAGCGAGAGGCGCGGCAGGGAATTGGCAGAGACGCGCTTGGCGGCGAAAAGAAGGCATGCCGACACATCCGTGCCTACGGCTTCCAGGCGCGCAACGACGCCAGCCATGGACGACGGGGAAGAGGAGGACCTGTGGGACGACGAACTGTAGACAAGAAGACTCTGATCACCATCCAAGCCGATTTGCGAATCGCAGCGGAGGCACTGAGAGCCGTGTCGGCCAACCTGTCGCCGATAACGAAGGTGGCCGAAGATGAGGAGCCACCAGCCGAGACGGGCGGCGATCTGGGCGACGACCTCGGCGACGACCTCGGCGACGACGATTTCGACGAGGGTACCACCGGCGAGGAGGGCGGCGAGGGAGATCTCGGCGACCTCGACGACATGGGCGACGACATGGGCGACGACATGGGCGGCGGCATGGGCGACGGCCTGGGCGGCGGCATGGGCGGCGGATTCGGCGAGGACGCAGCGCCGGAGGGCGGCGGAGACGCCGCCGCCGCCGCGGATATGGAGCCTGCGGTGAATGCCCTGCGGACAGAGATGGACGCAGTGAAGCGCACCATGGTGGACATCTCCAAGGCATTAAGGCAGATACGGAACCCGCTGGGTGATCCGGCCAGCGGGAACGACGCCATGCAGTCTGTGTAAGGGGGTATCGCGTGGCCAGTGGTCGCAAAAGACGACAGAGCAGGAGATCCGGGTCGGTGGACTCCGCCTCCGACGCGCGGACATACCGGCAGCGCGCGATGCGCGCCGTCAAGGAGCCTGCCAGGAGCCTGAGCGACGACCCGCTGTACATCGGCCCCCGCCGCCGACACGACAAGAGGGCGCTTCGCATGGTCCAGGCATCGGCCGGCGGCGTAAACATACAGCAGTCCGGCCCGTCGTTCTACCATCCTGACTTCGAGCCGTCATCGATTCTACTGCCGCAGGACCAGTTGGAGAAGAACGCTTGGTGCAGACATTTTTACAAGCACGACCCTATCGTCGCCACGGCAATCGACCTGCACGCCGAGCTTCCGCTCTCGAAGATCAAACTGTCGTTGCCGAAGGGGAGGGACAAGGAGAGGAACCGCACCATCCTCGAGTATTTCGTCAGGATGATAGGCAACCAGGGCTGCGACCTCTTCGACAAGCTCCTGCAGATAGCGCTCGAGTACAACAAGATCGGGAACGTGTTCGCCTGGGTGCAGCTCTCCGAGGACAACAGGTGGTGCGAGTCCGTGACCCTGCTGGATCCGGACTATGTGACAGCGGAGAAGCTCGAGTGGGTCAACAGGATGACCGCGGAGCTTGTCCCGAACGACAACATCAAGTCGATCGTCGAGGGCGGGCCGGATCATCCCAGGACAGGCCCGCTGTACAGGGCGCTCCCGCCAGACATACGCGACACGATCGCAGCGCAGAGGAACGTCGTCCTCAACACGGATCCCAGACGGGGGTCTCATGTATCGCACCTGGCGAGAAAGATGAGCGACTTCGACAAGTGGGGCGTGTCCCTCGTTGAGAGGTGCTTCAAGAACCTGGTGTACAAGGACAGGCTCCGCCAGGCGCAGGACGCCATCGCGGCGCGACACATGACGCCAAAGCACCTGATCTACGCAGAGGGCGGAGGCTCGGTCGATCTCGATCAGCTCCGCGAGCAGGTGGACGCCGCCATGAACGACCCGGACTACGCGATCATCTCGAACTACCAGATCGTGTGGGAGCTGATCGGCTCGGCTCAGAGCTTCCTGAATGTCGAGGGCGAGTGGACCTATGTCAACGACGAGATTCTGATCGGCCTCCAGATGTCCAAAGCGTTCCTGCAGGCCGAGGCGACATACGCTGGCGGGCAGACCATGCTCGCCATCATGGAGCAGAGGTACGCGATGTTCCGCACCGTGGTCGAGGACTTCGTCTACAGGAGCATCTTCACACCAGTATGCGAGGCGTGCGGTTTCTACGAGATCGACCGCGACGAGTCGGGCGCGGAGATCAAGAACTACCTCTACCCGCAGATCAGGTGGAACCGGCTGAACCTCACCGACGACACGCCGCACAAGCAGATGCTGGCGCAGATGGTCACGGAGGGCAAGGTGGACGTCGGCACATGGCTCGAGACATTCGGCCTCGACCCGGACGTGGTGTTGGAGAACATCGAGAAGGAGCAGTACACCCCGTTCGACGCCAACTTCCAGGCCCTCCAGCAGGCCTTGTACGCGTCCATAGCCGAGCAGATAGCCCCCGCCATGGCGCAGAAGCGGGCGCTGGAGATGGGCATAGAGCTCGACACCGGAGGCGACGAGGGC
>VAPC010266073.1_pt1 | contig 12077 bp, 8 predicted proteins | sample 3395121 | NCBI WGS metagenome assembly VAPC01 (sample SAMN08290434, study PRJNA428436) | hydrothermal vent metagenome | isolation source: Deep-sea hydrothermal vent chimney | place: Indian Ocean: Southwest Indian Ridge | depth 1711 m m
AAGCATTGGGTGATGATATTTCAATGCTCCCGACAACTATCGATGAATTAGCTGACACTATGGATTCATGGGTCTGTCTCCGCTGTGGGGCCCCACTTGCTATTGACCAGGTAGAAGAAATGGGAAGACGGCTTCCAATTCGTTGCATTTATTGCACATCAACATTAACCATAGCCCTCTATCTTCATTAGAGGTAGGTATTTTAAGAACTTCATCAACTGAGGAATAGTTTCACCGCCGCGCGCCTGATGGAGGAGAAAGCGATTTTCACTTGTAAGAAATGCAAAGAGCCATTCTATGCTCTAGCTGGTGAATTGAGAGGGCAGGCACTTCGTGTTTATTGTCAATGTCTGAATGGTCACAAAGGGAAACGGGATATTTCAAGACATCAAGCAGACAGTATGGCCAATGAAGTCTTCAGTGGAATTTTCACGTGCATTGAATGCGGTTCAACAATGTCGCTCATGAATACTGATGTTGGTCGAATGAAGGCTGAATATACGTTCATTTGCCCAATTCATGGACCACAAGAAAGATCAATTCCTGCCTACTACCACACTGTTGTTACAGGGTTACAAGGAAATGTGAATAGCTCAAAATCCATTCTTGATTCATTGAGCTGCCCGAAATGTGGTGAAGTATTTGTTGTGCATGATATTGATGAAAAGAAAGGGGTTCTCGCAATAAAAGCTAAATGTTCTAATGGTCACAAAGAGCTGCGTTACATTCCGAAGATTGCTGATGAATCCGTCCTCAAAACTGTAGTGAAGCGACTCATCCATTGCGATGAATGTGGTCTACCATGTCAAGTATTAGAAACCCAACCTAAAGGTAACAAAGCTCGTGTGGAAATTGTATGTCCCGCCCATGGTAAAACAAAGAAGGAACTTCCGGCAGAGTACGCGTGGATGTTTGAATCTATCGTGGAGGCGATGTCTGAGGGAAGTATTGTACGCTCGATGCTAAATTGCCGTGATTGTGGAGATCCCCTTTCAATCAAGAATATTGAACTTGATAAGATAAAATACAAACTCAAATGTACCTGTAAGAATGGTCATGGTGTTGACCTCTCACAACCTGTAGATCTGGACGAGGAGGCTATTGACTCTATTGTCAATGGTGTTTTGAAGTGTAATAAATGCGAATTGGTCACTGATATTATTGAATCCGAAACCAAAGTAAGTGGGAATAACGTAGATTTGAAATTAGTTTGTCCAGTGCACGGTGATTTCAAGAAAGGTCTTGTTGTTGGTATTTACAAACATCTTGAAGAAAGAGACAGACACATTGATCGATTAGCTTCCACTGAAGAGAGTCTGAAATGTGAAAAGTGTTCTTCTCCAATGACAATTCGTGGATCTAAGGTTCGTGATGATATTGTTGAACTAAAAATGGAATGCCAAAATGGTCACGGAGCTGATAGACATTTGCATATTGGAGCTGTAGAACCCGTAATTGAGCGATTCTATTGTCAATTGTACGAATGTCACAAATGTCACAATCCTTTACGGCTCTCTTTGATTCAAGAAGAAGGCGACAACTCAGAAGTATTCCTCGCCTGCGATAATCACGGCGAGAGTAAAGTGGAAATTCCAAACGCGCACGCTGCAGCCGCTCGAGATGCATATATCTCTACCAGAAGTATGTCCGATTTAGAGAAAATCCTTGAAACAAGGTTACAAACTGAGAGAGCTGCAGAGTATCAGATAGATGCAGATGCTGAAGTTCAAGAGATGCTTGATATAGTGAATGATGTTATTGAACAGCAAAGTGTGAAGTTCATCGGTGAAAAGAGTGGGACTAAGAATGGCGAGGAATCTTGGTACTATGGAAAGGCTCTTTCAGGCACTGAATACGTTGTGATTGGTTCCGTGTCAAAAGAAAATCTGACAATGCGGATTTCTGTTGCAAGTGATGACGAGAACAAAATGGAACTTCTGTTATCAGAGATGCGTGATAATCTCCGAGAAGTTCTGCTCAAGCTCCAGGCAAAGACTGGTGATATTGCTCCTAAGAAAATCGAGTGTGCTGAATGTGGTGCTGCATTACCTAAACGAGCCTTGCCAGGTGAAACTTTAACCTGTGACCACTGCGGAACGCCATTGCATTGGAGTTGATTGTCTAAACTAAGATTCGCCTGTCCATTTTGCAGCTGAATCTTTGGAAATTCCCAAGTGAGAAAGGACTCTCTCAACAACTGAATCCACAAGCTCTTCAATGGTCTTCGGTTTTGCCCAAAATGCCGGGCTAGAAGGGATTACAATGGCACCTGCTTCTGTCACAGCTGCCATGTTCCTAATATGGATCAAATTGAGAGGGGACTCTCTAGGTACCAGAATAAGCCTACGTCTTTCCTTCAAACTGCAATCTGCTGCACGCGCAACGAGATTTTCTGCGTATCCATGAGCAATGCCTGCGAGTGTCTTCATAGAACACGGAATGACTACCATTGCATCGAGAGGGAAGCTACCACTGGCTGGTCCAGCTGCTAAATCATTCTCGCTATATGTGAAGTCCGCATATTTGCTCAATTCTTCGCTCGTCATCCCAGTTTCATACTTCAGGGTCTCTTCTCCCCACTTTGATACAATGAGATGGACTTCGTAACCTTCAGCATTCAGTGCACGCAACAATCTAACGCCATATATCGCACCACTTGCTCCAGTCAAACAAACGAGGACTCGCTTTTTCATAGTTCCAACCCATTATCTAGTTTCAATGATTTCATACTTTTCCATATACTTCTATCGAAATGGTTCAGAAGAGGAATGCTAGAAGAATGTAGAGGAGAATCGATCCTCCACCAACTCGGATACCCGCCTTTTTTGCAATCCTTGCGGCTTCTGCGATGTTCTGTGTCAGAATATCGAACCCTTTCTCACCGAATGTTCTAAGCCCGTCTGCTTTACCAAAACCTAAACCAACTTTGACAGGTTGAATCCCCTCTCGTGCCTTTACTGAGGCTGTTATGATATGTTCTAGGGTTTCATCGGGTTTGTTTCTACCAATTGGTGGGTATCCCTTGCTGGAAAGAGAGATAGCATTCACAACGTGCGTATCCGTGGTTATTGCCTCCGCATCATCAAATCCCTGACTCTTCATAAGACTCAATATTTTCTCCCTGAATCCTGATTCCATATTATTTCCATCAATCGAAATAAGGCCCATCTCGTGATCGCCATGTTTCATAACTACTGCGATTATTCCACCTGGTCCAATTCCTTCAGTTTGACTGATGTCATCTGGAATCACTTGGTGCATCCCAAGTTGAAGACGGGTCTTTGGTTGATTAATCGCTGAGAAAACCGCTCCTGAAACAGTTCCCACATACTCTGCCGCTTCAGGATCCCCCTGGTTAATAGAAATTGCACTATCGTCTATGCAGTTGTGTGCGTCAACAACTGCTACTCCTCCAACCTGAGGCAGACGTTCTCTAATCATGTTGGCAACATCATGTCCCACGTCAAGAGAAATATCATCCGTGAACTCTGGTGCACTAGTACTGATTGTCATCACATCATTACCCACAAAGAGTGTCCAGACCTTGTATTTGCCTCCATCAGACCAGTGCGGACCAGAAATCTCGTCATAGACTTCTGTTTCTTCAATTAGTCTGTCAATCTCAGCCAGAATAATTGGATAGTCCTCTTTTGTGGTCAAGTTCTGTTGATGAGTGCAGCTTCCATGCATCACGAAGGCTGGAATGTCATGTGTTTCTTTGATGTGTTCAATGATAGTTGAAGGTAGGCCACTGCTTCCTATGTTTCTGAATGGACCCGGGTGAACGTATTCAATTACGCCACAAGCAACCGGACCATGTTCATCCTTGAAGAGGATTATTTCAACAGGAATATCTTGTTTGGTAGCAATTCGTGTCAGAATCTGTTCTAATGGTGCTGAATTGCTTGCTAAATAATCATGACCGAATGCTCTCAGGAGTTGTGGGCCATTGATACCCAGGTCCCTCTCAAAGGGAACACTCACAGCTCTGTAGATATAGTGTACAGTTGCAGTTCCAATGACAAGAGAACCAATTATTGGAATATACCACAGTGGTGGAAATACCGGGAGTGATGCGTTTTGTGGGGCAATCAGCAGCATTACTAATATCCACAAAATAGGAGGCATTAGAGCAGCCACACTATTTCTGATAGGATGATGGTCACTAAGTCCATTCACAAGAAATGCGAATGCTAGGTATGCAATCGCTACTCCAAGAATGGAGAATCTGACTTCATACACATTGGAACCCAAAGCCGCATCAATAATCCCACCGACAATGCTGAGAACGATCCAGAATATGAGTCCGAACTGAACCAGACCTCCCGTCCGTCGGCCGTCAAGGGGTGAGTTCTTCTCTGTTGCAATGATGTAAAGAAGCCCTGAGCCCAAAAACACTGGAGCTCCTAGGATTACCAAGTAAGAGATGAATGTAGTTGGAAGAAGATCTTTCAGGACACTCAAAAGAGCTGATCCAAGAACTACGAGTAGGACCATTCTCAAGACTATCTGGCGAAATGTAGGTAATTGCCATACCTTTGAGTACAATCTGACTGTTTCTTTGACCTTCGCCTTCTCTCCCAAGATTACTCACTCACAATTTTGCTACAACGACGTCAGAGGTCTTATCAAACTTCCTCTAGACATCGGATTGTCATTTCCGATGCCTTTATATCGCATTCGATATCAAATAATATCGTATTCGATAATCGTATCCGATATTATTGAAGGTGATCATCACGAACGACACTGAACAAAAGGACTGCGAGCATCTTGAAATGCCACAATCTGTACCTAGAGGTCTCCTTCGTCATATCATTCCTCGTCTACTCAGAGACAGAGATATGACTGGTACAGAAATAATGCAGACCCTTCATAATAAGACAGAAGGTGAATGGAATCCAAGTCCCGGAACTATCTACCCTCTTCTTGCATCCCTCGAGGAATCAGGCATCATCAAGACGGTCAAAACAGAAGGTCGCAGCAAGACCTACAGTCTCACTGATGAAGGTCGTGAACATATGGTGATGATTATCAAAAAAAGGAAGGGCGCTGTTGGGCACAAGACTCGTCTTGGTCCCAGACTATGGGAACAACTATTAGATCCATCAGATAGGGTCGTATTTCACATTCATGGAATGCAATTCACCATCGATGCGTTGGAGAACATAGCTAGTTCTCTCAAGACCAAGGATCAACGAAGACTGCTCAAACATCTTGAGAAGATGAAGATCAAGATATCCTCCCTCATTGACTCACTACAATCCGGAGGAACATAGAATGGCTAGGAACAACGGCGGTAAGACTATTGCAAAGAGCCCAGCGAGATATATGCTCAGTGGACTTGCGAGAAACAAAGGAGTCACAACATTTGCTCTCATTCTCACCGTCATTTCGACTCTACTTGTAACAATTCCCTCAATCATAATTGGGATGGCTGTCAACGAATTACTCCAAGCTGACGGAATAACACCTGCTCTCACACTCACTCCGTTATTCGTGACGTTTGTCTGGTTAATAATCGGACTCGCTCTCCTATACATGGGGCTTTACTTTATTGTGGGATACGTATGGGCAATTCTGACATTACGGTGGGAGAGAGATGCTCGACAAGATTTCTTTGAAGCTCTTCAGGACTATAGCATGACTTTCCATGACGAGGTCGATAGTAAACGACTCTTGTCTGTCGCCATGCAGGATATTTCATGGGTTCGTTTCTCTTTGAATCCTGCACTTCGGAATCTTGCTGGTAGTTTCATATCATTCGCGATTACGGCGATTATTCTGATTCAGATTGATTTCGGTCCAGCTCTTGAGAGTTTTCTAGTTTTGAACCTAGGTGGTTTCTCCATTCCAATTTACGGATTCACAATTATCATGCTCATTGGTACTCCACTCTATCTTGTATTCTCTTATCGATATGCAAACGCCGTTGAACCAGTTCGCAGGAAACGCTCTGAAGATATGGAAAAACTTACCTCGATAACCCAAGGTGTGTTCACTGGCATTGAGGTTGTTCGAGCATTTGGGACTGAAGAATACGAGCAGACAAAGTTCCGTGATGTCAGCAAAGAATACGAGAAGTCAATTGCTAAAGAAGGAAGACTTGCTGCCTTCTACATTCCAGCTCTTGTTCTAGTAGGCATGGTGTCCATTGCATTTCTCTATGCATCCTATGCAGTGATCAACGGGGCTCTGACAGCCGGGGACCTAGTCACCATAATGGCACTTCTCATGGCCCTAGAAGGCATGAATTTCCATTTGCCCAGAATGCTCCTTGTTTTGAGAGGAGGATATGTGAATGCTCAACGAATTGTTGATATTTTGAAATGGGAAGAAACACTCATTGAACCTGAAGAAGAGGTCACTGAGATAGACTGGCTTGGCGATATAGTATTTGAAAATGTCAGTTTCAAATATGGTGCGAATGATAGCGAGAATGATCATTATGCCCTGAAAGATTTCAGTATAACCATACCGGGAGGTTCCCGTGTCGCTCTCGTCGGAGGTCCTGGCGGTGGGAAGAGCTCCATACTAAAACTGCTCCTTCGTCTTTACGATCCAACTGAGGGAACAATTCGTGTGGGTGGCGTAAACCTTCGAGATGTTTCAACTAAATCTGTCCGGGATGTTGTTGGTCTAGTGGAACAAGATATCTTCCTTTTCCGAATGAGTGTTAGCGATAATATCGCATTTGGCAGACATGATGCTACCCAAGATGAGATTGCGGAAGCTGCCAAACGTGCTCAGGCTCATGAATTCATTGTAGACCTCCCGGAGAAATATGACTCGATGATTGGTGAGCGGGGAATGACTCTCTCAGGAGGACAGAGACAACGTCTAGCAATTGCGAGAGCAATAATTCAAGATCCAAAGATTCTGCTCTTGGATGACTCAGTAAGTGCGGTTGATGCTCAGACAGAGTTTCTCATGAGAAAGGCGTTGGACGAAGTAATGGTCAATCGTACCAGCATAACTGTGACTCAACGACTCCGCACACTGATTGAATCAGATTTAGTAATCATTGTGGATAAGGGAATTATCATCGCGACGGGTTCTCATGAGAACTTGATTCGTGATTCAGAACACTACCGAAAGATATTCGAACGACTTCCTGGAGCACAGTCACTTCTTGCAGCTGCTTCTGTTGAGGGAGATGGTGCATAATGGGAATTCACATACGAAGAGGCCCCGCATCATTGACTGGTCAGAAACAGAAAAGGAGTCGACCGATAAGAGTCTTACTTGGTAAGATGATTGAGTACCTAGGACGATTCAAACGCATTGTCTTCATTGGTGCAATTCTGGCCCTTGCAGCTACAATCATTGCCGTCGTTGACCCTCTGATCTTCTCATGGGCTATTGACTCTGTATTTGTTGAAGATCCAATTATTGACACTATTATATTCTTGATTGGGCTCTATGTGATTTTCAGGGTAACCTCATGGACGATGAGAAGTGTAAATACTTGGATTCTAGCTGGTGCTCAGGCAGGGTTTGTGCAGAATATCCAAGAAGACCTCTATACAAAACTCATTGGAGCTGATTTATCTTATCACAAGGGTGAACAGAGTGGCAATGTTACCTCTAGAGTAACATCAGATACTGTGGAGCTAGGAACAGGAGTTCAGGTACTGATCGATTTCTCGAGCCAAGCACTGATGTTGGTTTCATCTTTTCTGATGCTGTGGTGGGTAAATCCTTTCATTGCATTGACTACACTTGTGGTTCTACCAGGTGTGATTTTCATCGCAGTCCTCTTTGGAACAGTCGGTCAAAGAATTATGCTTGCTTCTCGAAGAGCTTCAGGTGCAGTATCAGGACAGATAGCAGAGAATCTCAGTGGTATCCATGTTGCAAAAGCATTCAATCGAGAGAATGAACTTGCAGAGGACATGATGGAGCTGAATCAGAAATCCTACAATCACGGTTTCAAATTTATGATTCTAATGAGTGCAATGCAACCCCTTGTTAGATCCATTGGCCAGTTTGCTTTAGCTGCTATGCTTTTCGTTGCAGGTGGTCTGGCAGTTGGTTCAATACCACTCCTCACTATCGGTGAATTGTTCTTAGGAATCACTCTGATTAACCGGTTTCTCTGGCCACTGCTAGCTCTCAGCATGATGTTCACTCAGGTTCAAACCTCGATGGCTGCGATGGACCGTGTTATGGACGTCCTCGAATCCAAACCTGCGATTGCAGATTCTGTTGATGCTCTACCACTTTCAGAAGATAGTGATGGTATCTATTTCCAAGATGTGACGTTTGAATATGTTGAAGACACTCCTGTATTGAACAATGTGTCATTCGAAATCAACCCAGGTGAAATGGTTGCGATTGTTGGGCACACTGGTGCTGGAAAGACAACCATCGCCGCCCTTGTCAATCGGTTCTATGATCCAACTGAGGGTGGTATCTTCATTGGAAGTCAAGACCTTCGGTTGGTCACGCAGAAATCATTGCATGACTCAATGTCCTTGATACCTCAGGAACCTTATCTCTTCGACGATAGTATTATTGAGAACATTCGTTATGGACGGTCCGATGCAACTGACGAAGAAATCTACGAACTTTGCAAAATAATCGGAGCAAACGAATTCATTGAAGTCTTAGCCGATGGTTATGAAACTAGTATCATCGAAAGTGGCAAGAACCTCAGTGCGGGTCAACGCCAGATGATTACAATTGCTCGAACCATGCTGGCTGATCCGAAGATTCTCATTCTGGATGAAGCGACAAGCAGGTTGGATGCATACAGTGAATCACTAGTTCAAGATGCCCAAGAGCGGCTTTTTTCCGACAGGACCACAATCGTGATTGCACACCGTCTGACAACAATCGCTAATGCCTCGCGTGTCTTCGTATTTGACCATGGAGATCTTGTTGAGCAGGGAACCCATGAGGAACTTCTTTCACTTAATGGAGTCTTCAAGTCACTATACGACACTTACTACGCACATCAAGGTATTGATGAAATAACAGAAGAGATCGCTGAAGTGGCTAAATCTGAGGTGGAAAAACACGGTGGTGAGGAGCCCGTTCCAGCAAGTAGCGGAATGATGATGGGAATGGGTGGAGGTGGAATGGGTCATGGTGGCATGGCCGGTCATATGCCATCTCCTGAGATGATTGAAAAAGCTAAGGAACGGTACAAGTCTGATCCTGATTCAATACCTGCACCAATGCGAGATATGCTGAAACAAATGATTGAAGCTGATGAAAAGGCCGAGAAGAAAGACAAAACCAAAGATGACGAATACAAAAGAAGCAAGACCATGCAGCAGGGACCTATCGGGTCTGGAAGACCCTCCCCTCAAATGTTAGAGGCAATGAAGAAAAAATACAAAGAAGATCCCTCTTCCGTTCCTGAACATATGCGTGCTCACCTTGAGAAAATGATCAAGGAAGACGAAGACAAAGAGTGATTCATTCCTCTACGTCTTCGACCACGTCATAGACTTTCTCTAGTCTACTCGCAGCGATGATTGAGGCCCCTATCAATACATACGCCTCTATTGCCATAACATAGTCGAAAGGTGATCCTGGCGCATAAGTGATAAAGCTCCAGAACAGGTTTCGGATGAAGTAGAGGAACACTCCAAGGAATAACAGAATTAGGGGTTTCGCAATGAGGCCACCACGTAGTGTCCAGAGTAATCTTCCGAGGGCAATCAAGATGATGCTGAGTCCCACAACCATAGGAACTGATATTCCTATGAGGAGCAGACCACTACCGGGGATGAATAGCGTTTCCAGAACAAACAAACCCAGCCCAGCAATTGTTCCGATTAGAATGACACGCGGCCACATGTTGTTTCTAACAACTCCTAATGCAGAGTTTGATGATTGGAGATATCCTAGAACTCCCAATCCCCAGAGCAGAAGCGCTGGTAGCTGAACGAGACCAATTGTGAATAGGATTTCTGTACTACCAATGGTATGTAAAATCACTCCCCCAATTTCTGAGAGGCTGAACACAACCAAGCCCAATGCTATCCAAACATTCAGTGAATGGAACCGGTCATCTTTGACTAGTGACTCACGACCAAAGGCGTTCAAGCCCGCAACTCCCAAAAAGAATGCCGCAAGAGGAGCCAAGAATGATGAGAATATTGAGAGACTGAGGGCGTCACCACTATAGTAGAGGATCACTGAAACAAGAAGGATGGCAAGTCCTGTCAAGATGATAATACCTACATTCCGCCATCCTGATAGTGACACTTGTTTTTTGCTCCTCGTGAGTGGTGACAAAACGATTCAGCACCCCGTTTTGTATATTGTGCTGATAGGGCAATCAGAGAATCACACTGACAAAGTTTCCCATTCGATTTCATAAGCCGTACTTGGATACTTCTGTTCGATTTCCTCTTTTGTGTTAGATACAATCTTGTTGACAGGACTTGCTCCAATGAGGTCTTTCACTCTGCGAGTGATGAATTGCATTATTGCTCGAAACCCATCATTGAGCACATCCGGTCCAATTGTACCCTTTATCGTAGCAGCTGTGAGCGAACTTCTCATTTCAATGTCAACACCCTCTTCAAGTTGCAAATATGCCAAGTAAGGATAATTGCCAACCAGCTCATTCCTAGAGGCCAAGAACACTTTTCGCATCGCATTAAGCCCGACAATCTTCGCGCTGTTTCTCAGAAATGATTGAAGTGCTGCAATGTATCTGACTGCGACAGCATGAGCTGGAGTGACCAGTTCAATCATTTTTCTTTTTTCTAGAAGCGCAATATCATCAAGAAACCTTTTCAGATCGGAAGTGCGTAGTTTCTCAGCCGCTATAGAAAGGGGCGTTTCGCCATCAATTTCTGTCAAGACTTTTGCTGAACCTGGTGAGAGGGTTTCATTCGATTCATTAGATCCAGTGAGAGCTGTTACTTGGTAGATGTCACCAGGTTTTACAGGATTGTTCACAGTGATTGCGTTTTCCCAGAGAGCTTCCGCTGCTATATTCAGCGCGACTTCTATTGGTACTTCTAGAAATTCAGCAGCATCTTTTACAGAACAAATAGATGGAATCAACCGTAGAAAAGATATGACATCTGGTCGTTTTGAATAATACTCCCACTCGGCGCGAACCGCCATTATTGTTTCAGGATCTATCTGATCTCTAACGAATTCATCAATCACACTTGCCTCAAAGCGAGTGTGAATGGCAAGGTCTATGTCAACCCACCTTAGAACATTGAATTGCTCCTCGAATCGATGAATCATACGTTTCAGTTTATCCCTAATCAGAACACTGTCCTCTTTGGTCGAGATTGCCCCAAGAGTCCATTCACCAAACTCGACAATAATCTTGTATTCAGATCCCTCGAAGGCGCGAGCTTGTGATGTCACTGAACGAGTGGCTTCGTCAAAAAATGATGTCATTGCAACCAGAAATGATGAGAGAAGTTGTGGGTCAAACCCTGACTCTGTGAAATCTTTGTGATATAAGCAGATTCCAGTGTCTCTGCGAATGATATACAGGCTGTTGATTTGCATGGGGTCTGTACCTCGAGTCTATTATGGCGAACTGTAAGTCTACATCCTCTCGCATCCCAAACCAAGGTCTTGGCGCGCTTAGTATGTTTAGAATCTTTGTTACTTTTGAGCCTTCTAGTGATGTATATCCGAACGTATGATTTTGTCGGACGGTCACCCTTATAGGATTTAATCGGTCCCACCAGACTTGATTGGCATGTCAGAGAAAGAAGGGCTCGCAATTGTCTGTCCCTCATGTGAGGAAAGTACTCTCAATGTACGCTCCATACTTTACAGTATTCCCTTCTTCAACGAGCTAGCAATGTTCTCGATGAATTGTCCCTCTTGCAACTTTGGTCATACTGATGTCTTTTCAGCTGAACAAAGAAAACCTGCGAGATTCACCCTTGAGGTGAATGATCCAGCACTACTTCGGGCACGCGTCGTCAGGTCCGGTTCAGGCACATTTAGGCTTCCTGAGTTTGGAATCGATGTAGAGCCAGGACCAACTGCAGAGTCTTTCATAACAAATGTTGAGGGTGTACTCACTCGAACAATGTCCGTTGTTGAAACTGCGATTAATTTCGCTGATGAACCAGAAG
>VAPC010858027.1_pt1 | contig 12068 bp, 9 predicted proteins | sample 3395121 | NCBI WGS metagenome assembly VAPC01 (sample SAMN08290434, study PRJNA428436) | hydrothermal vent metagenome | isolation source: Deep-sea hydrothermal vent chimney | place: Indian Ocean: Southwest Indian Ridge | depth 1711 m m
ATATGCGCTGCTGATCGTTATTTCCCGACAAGTCGGGAACTGACGATCATAATAAGAAGCTAAAATCAAGAGGACAGGCAGAATATTACTATCTACCAGACAATGTTTACCGCGTCCTCGACAACTTCTATCTGAACCGGAAGAGTACCGAAATAATCTCCGTCTATTTGCACGTGTACATATTCACTGGAGGTTATTTCCATTTTTGGATATTTTCTATATATTACGCCGTCAATGTACAGGTGTTTTTTTCTTATCACACTTAATATAAACCTTAAAAGACTTATTCGTGTTTCGCCCTGAAAAAGGCACAGATCAAGGGTTGGCTGGGTTACGTCTGCCTCAGGTGTGATCATGAATTTCCCGGCATAGTGCCTCGCATTACCTATGACAGCGGTAAAGCCTTTAAGGGTTTCCTCGGGAGTTTTTATCCGTATCAGCGGTGGGTCGTATTTTCTCAGCGCTTTAATGCCGGACAGCATATAAGCGCCTTTTCCATATCGTTCCTTTACTGCTTCATTAACGCCGTATACTGCAGCGGCGTCAAAGCCGATACCGGCCATCAGCGAAAAATAGTAACCATTTATTCTTCCAAGGGATATTTTCCTGGCATTTCCTTTCAACGCAAACTTTATGGCCTCTTCAATGTCCAGCGGGATGCTGAGTTCCCTCGCCAGGACATTTGTCGTACCCAGAGGAATTATTGCGAGAGGCGTTTCCATAATTTTAGGGCTGTTTGAGGAAAGTATGCCGTTGATAACCTCGTTAATAGTCCCGTCGCCCCCTCCTATCATTATCAGGTCAGTGCCCGCAAGTTTTTTGGCGATAAGCGCTGCTTCTCCTTTTTTCCGAGTTGTAAAGCTGGTGAGATTGACTCTTTTTTTTAGAAGCGTCTCAATTTTTTTGATCGCGCCCGGTTCCCAGTTCCCTGACGTGGGGTTAGCGACCAGGCTTACGTTTAAGGATTCCATCCAGTGTAAGAGTTCCTTTGCACGGTTTGATCTGATTAATCAGTACAGGCGTTTTCTGAAGGTATTTGATCAGGTCCTTTACTTCTCCGCCGGTAATAAAAAAAGCCCGGCCTCCATACGGAATCCCCCGTTTCTTGATCCGGGGCAGTCTGATATAGCCATATTTGCGGGTTACTACATATCCGGTGGTATAACTGGGATCGTCGGATATACACAGCTCCCCAATGATCATTGGATTCTTGTGAGCCTTACTGGCAAGAATTAAAGCTTCTTTTACAGTATCATTATTCAAGTCTATTTTTGAAAGTTTTCTGGAAAGAGTTGCTGACGCCTTTCCGGTTATTCCCATTCGTGTAACGCGGACTCCCCTGAGAAGGTCAGGTTCAAGCCTGACGCCGTCAATATCCATGAGCATGGCGCCTCGCATGGTGATCCCGATGTTGAGGGATTTATATGCTTCTTCAACGGCCCTCTCTGTTATTCCCACTGAAGTAAGAATCTTAAAGACAGATTTTTTAACGTCCCGGGGATCTCTGGTGCTCAGTGTACATAAAGGAAGAGATGATATTTTGTGTGTTTTTTCTCTGAGTTCCTCAATAATGAGGTTGATTTCATCGGCCCTGCCCTTTTCATGGAAAAGTGCTCGTCTGGTATACATCTGAACGATTTTTGATATGTCGGATCTGCTGTGAATACCCTCGGCGCCTGAGATATGAAGTCCCTGTTTTGACGCCCTCATCCTGACGCTGTATTTCTTTATCCGGGGCATTATATTTCAAGCCCCAAATCATTTATCATCTGCAGGTCCTGTTCCGGAGACCTGCCGGGTGTTGTAAGGTAGTTGCCAATCAGAAGCCCGTCTGCGCCGGCTGTAAAAATAAAAGATACAAGATCTCTTAAAGCCGCCGGCCTGCCTCCGCACACCCTGATCTCGCATTTTGGAAGGATAAGCCTGAAAACCGCTATAATTTTTAAGGCTTCCATCGGACTGACCGGTTCTTTTTCACCCAGGGGCGTTCCTGCCACGGGCGCCAGAAAATTAATAGGGACCGAGTCAACCTCAAGGTCTTTGATGAAAAATGCCAGATCGATCCTGTCATGCCACGATTCTCCCAGGCCGAAAATGCCCCCGCTGCAGACAGAAAGGCCGAGAAATTTGGCTGCTTCAATGGTTCTTATTTTATCCCTGAATGTGTGAGTAGTGCAGATTTCTTTAAAGAACGATTCAGAGGTTTCAAGATTGTGATGATATCTGTGAAGTCCGGCGTCTTTAAGGTCTTTAAGCTCTGATAATGACAACATGCCCAGCGTGGCGCACGGTTTAAGCCCGATTTTTTTTATTTCAGAGATGAAATTACATATTGTGGAGATCTCTCTGGCGGATGTCTTCTTTCCGCTGGTTACAATGCAGAATCTGGTAACTCCGTTTTCTTTTGCCGATACAGCAGACTCAAGTATCTTTTCTTTGTCCAAAAGGGGATAAACAGAGGCATTTGTTCTGCTGTGTGATGACTGTGAACAGAATGAGCAGTCCTCCGGACATGCGCCTGACTTGGCATTTACTATTGAACACAGGTCAATTTTATCGCCGTGAAATCCGACCCTGACTGAATTAGAAAGGCTGAGGAGTTCAAATATATCCTTATTCTGCAGCGTTAAGAGACTAAGGACAGACGCCCTGTCAATGCCGCTATATGTTTGATCGTATATATGATGTCCGGCATCCACATGCCGGAATCCAGCAATTGCCATCTGTTATTATTAATCCTATTGTCACTCTTGTCAATACCGCTGTATACCGCCGTATAGCAGGTAAACATAAAGTATTAGTTTAAGTATTGTCTATATTACGTCAATTTCATTGAAAATATAGAGTATCGCCGACTTCAGTACGCTACTTTCTGTTTAGGCGAATGAATACCGAAAACAAAAATTGACACTTGTCTCACAGAAATTGATTTTAAAGAGAAAATTTTCTTTAAACCGCGTCCCGAACAAAGAGGAGATACACTGAATTATCACTGTCTCTTCCGGCAAAAGGAAAGAGAGGTTAGATAGCGGGGAACTTATTTCTTGTTTTTATGTCTGTTTTTCTTAAGGAGCTTTTTATGTTTGTGCTTGCTCATTTTCTTTTTGCGCCATTTTGAGACACTGCCCACTTAATCACCTCCATTTAATTATAGATAGAGCCTCTTGCAAAAATCTTTGTTCGTCATTCCCGAGGTTTTTATCGGGTCGAAGCGACTCTCGCGTAGACTCGCATCGAGAATCCAGTAGTCTTTAAAAAACAAAGAGTTCTGGATACCCGCCTACGCGGGTATGACAGCAAAAGTGATTTATCAGGGACTTTTGCAAGAGCCTCAATAGTATACAGTAATTACATAATTTAAGGCAAAGGCCCGTTAATAAAATAAATTCTTCTCTATTTGGAATCTGTATTGAATTCGTGTACCTGGTGCATAAACGCTTCAAGATGAAGGTCAGAGCAATTTGCTTCAGCTCCGTCATAAGCCGCGCTCAGGCAAGGTACTCCTGTGTCCTGCTTGAGTCCTTTTAAGAGAGCGCTGACTATAGTTCCAGGCATACATCCGAAAGGCATGGCGCTAATTATGCCGGAAGAGCCGTGTGCTGCGTAATCAACGGCCTTTCCAAGGCTTAAAACCGCTTCACCTTCAAACGAATGATGAAGGTAAGGAGATGCATTCTTAAGGAGTTCCGAAGTGGTCGGCTCTTTCAGTGTCTTGAGATAACCCTCAAACTGTTTGGAAAAATCATGGTCTATCTTCTTCTGGAATGAACGCGAAACCAGCAGGCTTAACAGGTTCTTGAAGTCCTGAATGGAAAACGGATTCCTTTTCCAATTGAGAAATGCCCTGCGTGCCGCAGTGAAGTTAATATAGTAGATCCATTCTTCAAACGGTGCGAGCCATACCTCTCCGCCCAACTCTTCGACCTTTTTGATAATGTCTTCATTTGAAAAAGCATTCTGCCTGACGAAGATCTCTCCGATTATGCCGACCATTGGTTTTTTGCCGCTGTATTTTGGGACATTCGAAAAATCTTCTTTCATTTGTTTCAGAAGTTCATTTGGCCCGCCGTTTTTGCCGTTCATTACCTTGCTGATATTTCCAAGGTATTCTGCGTATAGACCTTCGGATTCTCCTGCGCAGCGCTCGTAAGGCCTTGTCTCATGGAGACATTTCATAAGCAGGTCTACGGCAAAAAGGCCTTTCCAGGCTTTTTTTGTAAAGTCTCTTCCGATTATTCCCAGATCCTGATAAAGAGAAGCATCCTGGTTCGGCGCATATATGGGTATGTCAGGAAATCCTATCTCATCCAGAATGAGCCTGTGCAGAATACTGTATTGGCCGAAGCGGCAGGGGCCTGTACCGGAAGGCATGAAAAAAACAGCTCTTGACGGATCAAAACCGCTTGTCATGGTCTTTTTTACCATGTCGCCGGCTGTTACCGCGCAAGGGAAACATTCTTTGCCCGATACATAGCGGCTGCCGATCTTTACGGTTTGTATGTCAGACACAGGCATAACTTCCGCGTCAAGGCCGCTGGATTCTATAGCAGCCGCGAGACCAAAGGCATGATCAGACATCCTGGGAATATATACAATTTTGTTATTGGTACCCTTTCTTATAGTAAGAGGCCTGACCTTTTTGGGTTCATTTAGCGGAATATCTTTCCTGCTCATTATGCTGTCAAGGAATGCCTCACACCTGGTAATTACACCTGCGTCAGCGCTGTGCTCATCGATCTCGATCTGAAGGAATGGTTTGCCTGCCATACTTTCCTTGAAATACCTGTGAATGAATGAATCAGGGCCGCAGGAGAAATTACCTATATACAGGGCAAAAAGATAAGGATTATCCCTTATGATCTCCGCGGCTTTCAACAGGTTCTGTCCCGACCTCCAGTACATATTGGGCCATGTTTCAGTTATGTCAATGTCTTCGATCGGAAGGAAATCCATTGGGATGGAAAAAACCCCTATATCAGCCAGTTTTTTCGGGATCTCAAGATTTACACCCGGATCAAAAGCATTGTAGGAACGGCCTGTAATGACAATAGTTTTTTTCTTGATCTGTGACAGGACCTCTTTGCCTCTTCTTTTAATTGACGATATAAACTCTTCCTGTGACTTCTCGGCTTTTTTAAAGGCCCTTCTGACCATCTTCATTGAAATGCGATACGGCTTCAGTGATTTGTAAATCTCTTTCAGCAGATTATCCAGGCCCAGATCCTGATTTACTACCGGCATGAGAAATTTGATTTCGCCGGGGGAAGAGCCGTTCCAGTTGAAAGTAACGTTTGAGATGTAAGGCATGCTCTGGGCATAAGGACATGCGGCTCCACGGACACCGTCAGCCGTATTTAGATTAATAAAACTCGGAGTAAGTATTGCATCTACTTTTTTATCGAGCAGTTCCTTAATATGTCCATGAGCTACTTTGTGAGGGAAACAGCTTTCAGCAAGAATGCTTTCCACCCCTTTATTAATTATCTGTCTGTTTGTATCTCCGGACGTCTCTACTTCAAAACCAAGCTCCCATAATAACGTACTCCAGAACGGCAGGTAGTCCTGGAAAAAGAACATTCTGGGAATGCCGATTCTCGCTCTGAAAGATTTATTGTCTGTTATCAAGGGTCTTTGATATTTAACGGTTCGGGGCCTGTTATCTTCTGATATCTCATCCTGACCTGCAGTTGGGCTCAGCGCATCAAGATAGCCCCGGTGAGCTTTGGTTATCAGGGCTTCTCTTTCAGCAAAGAGATCCGGCATTTCCTCTGAAGCGGCGGGGAACTTCTTTCTGCGCTTTACATCATACTTTTCACATCTGCTTCCGTAAAAAAGAGGCCTGTCCTCACCATCAATTTTGACTCTGTTTATCTCGCATAGATTGTCGCACCCCTTGCACTCAAACGAATTTATTTTGTACTCCCTTTTGGACAGGTCAAACCCTTTGAAAGTCGATTGACTGTCTACGACTGATCCGTCGGTTTCGCATGAACTAAGTGCTTTTTTATTTTCTTTTGCCATGAGCGCCATTCCGATAGCACCGGTTACATCGTGATTGGGCGGAGCAATAATCTTTTTATCAAGGTAGCTTTCAAACGCGGCGATAACGGACTTGTTAAATGTCACTCCGCCCTGAAAGAATATTTTATCACCTATTTTCCGGTCACCTACGACTTTGTTGATATAGTTCTGTACAATGGAATAGGCAAGGCCGGCGACAAGGTTTTCCTTGGGTACCCCGCGCTGCTGTCTGGCCAGAAGAGAGTTTTCCATAAATACTGTACATCTTTCACCAAGAGAGGACGGACAAGGGGATTGAAACGCAAGTCTGCTGAAATCTTCTTTAATGGATATCCCGAGTTTTTCCGCCTGCTCTTCAAGAAATGACCCTGTGCCTGCGGCGCAGGCCTTATTCATCTCGAAATCAACAATGACCCCGTCTTTGATGGATATAAACTTTGAATCCTGCCCGCCGATCTCAAAAATAGTGTCTACGTCCGGGTCTATCTCTACAGCCGCCCTGGCCTGTGCCGTAATCTCATTTTTGACAATGTCAGCGCCTACAAAATCAGCTATCATATATCTGCCAGAACCCGTGGTGCCGACGCCAAGGACTTCGATTTTGTCGCCGACCTCAGATCCGATCTCATCAAGTCCCTGTCTTACAGCTTCTATTGGACGGCCCGCCGTCATAAGGTATCTTTTTGCGAGAAGTTCTCCATTATCATCGATAACAGCCAGGTTTGTGCTTATAGATCCAATATCAATGCCGAGATAGGCTTTGACTTTTTGAGAAGATGAGAGCTCCTGACCTTCCAAACTTCTTATCTTCTCAACTTCAGCTGTTTGGCTGATGATCTTAATAAGGGGTTTATGGCCCTCTTCCTCACTGTTTTGAGAAGAGACAAAAGACTTCAGCTTCTCAATATCGTAACGGTTTTCAATACCGTCTTCCATATTCTTCAATGCCGCACCGATCGCCGGCATTATAGCGAAATGTTCCGGGATTACGAGGACATCCAGATCAAAGATATCTTTAAAAGCGCGTACAACTCCCTTGTTGGCTGCTACGCCGCCCTGAAAACTTATCGGTGGAGACAGGACAATGTTACGGCAGATACTGCCTTTGAAATTTCTCGCAACGGCAAAGCAAAGGCCTGCTACTATGTCCTTTAACGGTGTCGCTATCTGCTGAAGATGGATCATGTCGGATTTGGCAAACACACTGCAGCGTCCGGCTATACGGGGCGGATTTTCTGATTCCAGGGCGATTTCACTGAACTCTTCGATAGTAAGCTTGAGCCTTTCAGCCTGCTGGTCGAGAAAAGAACCTGTGCCTGCCGCACATACAGAGTTCATTGAAAAATCTTTTACTTTTCCGTCGTTAAGAAGGATTAATTTTGAGTCTTCTCCGCCTATCTCGACGATAGACCTGACATCGGGATACAGCTTCTTTGTCGAGTAACTTTGAGCTACTACTTCATTAACAGGTTTAATGCCCAGTATCCGGGCAATGAGCTTGCCGGCCGATCCTGTCAGGCTTAAAGAAAAGGCAGGATCAAGTTCACGGAGAAGCTCATATGTAACAGTGAGGGGCATGCCTTTGTGTCTGACATATTTTGAATCAAGTATATTGCCGCCGGAATCCAGGATTGAGAACTTTACGCTTACTGAACCAGCATCAAGCCCTACATATTTTTTCATGAATCTGATTCCTTTTTCGCTTTTGTCTTATCAAATAAGCCCTCAACTCTTATTATCAACCATTTATTGGATGGTTTTTCAAGTACGATAGTGATCAACTGCGGTGTTCCGGCATCTCCCAAAATATAACCCTTCTCTTCACCACTTGAAACCAGTACACGAACTGAAAGTTCAACCTCTGCAAGTGTATAGTTTATCGATATGTTTTTAATAGTCCTTTCAATGTCAATTATATCAAAATTTCTAAATACTGATTCAAGACTTTTCTTCAATCCCAGGTAACTGTTTCCATACTTGTCCATATAATTAAATGAGACGGAATCCATTAACCCGTCAATATCTTTATCAACGACAGCTGCTTCACTTTTGGCTATTAGATTCCTTATACGATCCTCTTCAGTAACATAAAATATTTTGAACCCTATTATACCCAGCAATATCGCAGCGGCAATTAAAATGTATGTTTTCATGATTGGCCGCCCGGATTCTCAGGATAATTTATTCTTTTCTTTTTCATATGCCTTTTTGCCGGCATCAATCGCGGTACCCAGGATAGATTTATTTTCGTCAATAAAGTCCTTTCCCTGATCGACAGATGAAATAATAGCATCTTTTGCCTGATCGACATAATCGGTGGTTTTTTCCCTTATATCGTCAGCGATGTCTTTTATCTTTTCTCTGGCCTCTTTGCCGGACTGAGGGGCCATCAGAAGTGTAGCTCCCGCCCCGACAATACCGCCTAGAATAAAAGCCCAGAAAACGCTTTTTCCGGAACATCTGTCATGATCGCTCATTGCTATACCTCCATATAAGTGAATTATACATAAACATTCAGGAATTTACGTCTGTGTCATCGGAACTTTTAAGAATCTCTCTGGCAAGTGTGCTCATGGCCGTCTTAATACCGATTATAAAACATGAGGTTCTGACAGAGACCGAAAATCCCCGGTTTTTGAAAAATTTATTCAAACTCTCCAACAGTGTTCCTGTATGTCCAACGGCGTCCGTCAGCTTTTCAAGGTTTCTGACAGAATTCTCAATTCCCATGGTTACACTGTTCAATCTTTCGGCACTCTGTTTGATCTCTGACAAAAGAGGCGTTAAAGTCTGTTCAGTGGACCTGATGAATTCGTCTGCGGACCTTGTTGTTTTCTTAAGCTGTATAACAGCCGGGACTATGACCGCGCATAAAATTATCATGACCGCAGCAATTATTCCCAAAAAGATATGTGTCAACAATATGAATGCTCCATATACTGTTTGATCTTATTTTTCATACATCCCCATGGTCCCCCGCTGCTTCGATTTGTGAAGCAAAACGGCGGGGATCAGGATTATCCCTGTTCCGAAAGCTACTGCACTTCTTTAGGTTTTGCTCTCTCATCTATGATCTTCTGCATAAGGTGGGCCGGGACGTCCTCGTAATGAGAGAACTCAATAGAATACATTCCCCTGCCGCTGGTAAGAGAATTTAACTGGTTGGCGTAAATGAGCATTTCGGCCATGGGAACAAGGGCTGATATACTCTGGTTGCCTCCTGACTGAGGCTCAACCCCCTGAACTTTTCCCCGCTTACTGTTCAGGTCGCCTATTACATTTCCAAGGAACTCATCGGGTGAAATTACTTCAACTTTAAGTATAGGTTCAAGAAGGACGGGTTTTGCGTCCTGAACTGCTTTTTTTAGAGCCATTGACCCCGCTATTTTAAAAGCCATTTCAGATGAATCAACAGAATGATAAGACCCGTCAAAAACAGTTGCCTGCAGATCGACCATCGGGTAACCGGCGATAACTCCCGCATGCATTGTTTCTATTATTCCTTTCTCAATCGCTGGAATATACTGTCTTGGTATTACGCCGCCGACAATTTTATTAACAAATTCAAAATCATCCCCTCGCACCAAAGGCCTGATCTCGATGTGACAATCGCCGTACTGGCCGCGCCCGCCGGACTGTTTTTTGTACCTGCCCTGTGCCTTTGCGGATTTTTTAATGGTTTCTCTGTAAGGTATCTTCGGGGTTTTCATAAGGACTTCGACGCCGAATTTCCTTTTGAGCTTTTCAAGAGTGACTTCCAGATGAACCTGGCCCATACCGGAAAGGATCATTTCCTTGGTTTCATTGTCGCGGTGGAATCTCAAAGTAGGGTCTTCATCCAGCATTTTCTGAAGGCCCAGGCTGACTTTGTCCTCATCACCCCTGGTCCTGGGTGCAATAGCATAAGAGATCATGGGGTCTGAAAACTTGATCGGCTCAATGAGCATGGGATTGCCTGTATCAGTGAGCGTGTCGCCTGTTGTTGTTTCTTTGAGTTTTGCGACAGCGGCTATCTCTCCAGGGCCGACCTTTTTAACGGGTACCTGCTTCTTTCCCATCAGGTAGAATATGTTCCCGATCTTTTCCTTGCAATCGCGTGTTGAATTATAAATCGTTGAATCGGACTTTAGAACTCCGGAATAGACTCTGAAGATCGTTAGTTTGCCGGCAAAGGGGTCAGCAATGGTTTTAAAAACAAGCGCTGTAAGAGGTTCGGATTCAGCAGGTTTTCGTTCTAAACTTTCCCCGCTCTTGGGATTTGTTCCGGCGATCGGGGTTATGCCGGCTTTCTCAACAGGAGAAGGAAGACACATGGTAACAGTATCAAGAAGCTGCTGAATTCCAACGACCCTGGTCGCGGACCCGCACACCACCGGGATGAACCTGCGTGTGATGGAGCCTTCCTTTATTCCTTTCAATATCTCTTCCTGGGAAAGTTCGCTGCCCTCAAGGTATTTTTCAAGAAGGGCGTCATCTGATTCAGCAATTTTCTCTACCAGTTTCTTGCGGTAACTCTCAGCGAGTTCGGAGTAATCATCGGGAATACTTTCTTCTGAAGCGGATCCGTCCCTGAATCTGACGGCTTTCATACTGACAATATCTATAATCCCCTCAAATCCGTCCCCTGAACCCATAGGAATATTAAGAGGTATCGCGGATGATTCATAAGAACTTTCAAGTTCTCCTACGGCTTTTTCAAAATTAGCATTTTCCCTGTCCATTTTGTTGATGAATACTAAACGGGGTATTTCAAATTTACACGCAAGCTGCCAGATCTTCTCTGTTTCAGCTTTAACACCGGATAATGCGCTTACTATAACTACAGCGCCGTCAGTAGCGTTCAGACAGGCCTTGGTGTCCTCAAGAAAACTGATATATCCAGGTGTGTCTATCAGGTTGATCCTGAAGCCCCTCCATTCACAGAACGCCGGAATGGATGAAATTGATATCCTGCGTTCGATTTCTTCAGGCTCATAATCAGTGACAGTATTTCCCGAATCGACCTTTCCAAGCCTGTCCACAGCCTTGGAATTAAACAGGATTGCTTCCACGAGTGATGTTTTACCGGCACCTCCATGGGCGATTATAGTGACGTTCCTAATCTTTTCGAGATCAAAGTTTGGCATCCAGCCTCCTACAGTAAATTATTTAGTTATTAAGTCATCGAGTCATTTTTTAATTACCTGATTACTTATTGACTTAATGACTCAGTATCAAGTATTTCCTCTATGACAGGCTTGTACTCTATGTTTGTTTCAGTCTTTTTGCTCCATGCCTTTACGATCAGAAAACCTGATGCAAGAGCGGCAAAACCAATAATAACCGATACTACATCCGAATTCATATTTTTCAGGTAAGTTTCGCCGATGTTCTTTCCAAGAATTGCCCCGGCTATAAATGCAACAAGAGGAAGGCCGTAAACGATAAGTGTTCCTTTAAGGTACGCCTGGGGCTTGATGGAGACCTTGACGGTTTGTCTTTCTTTCGCCCCAACAGGGTTTAAGGCCTCGATTTCCATGCCGCTTTCAGACGGGCTGCAAACTCCGGAGGCGGCGCACCCTTCACACGCACCTTTCTTCTGGACAATAACAATGGCCATTATCCCCTTAACCTGCTTTATTACGCCGATTTCTTCCATTAGATTTGCAGATGCCTGTATCGTGAATCATGAATCTTCACTTATCCTCTCAGTAACTTGTATTCTATACTGTCAACAAGCGCCTGCCAGGACGCTTCGATGATATTTTCAGATACCCCGACAGTCCCCCATTTATGCTCATTGTCTCCGGATTCCACCAGGACCCTGACCTTTGCGGATGTCCCCTCGCCCGCGGCCAGCACTCTCACTTTATAGTCAATCAGCTTGACCTGTTTAAGCTGGGGATAGAATTTTTCCAGTGCCTTTCTCAGGGCGTTGTCAATCGCGTTGACCGGTCCGTTGCCAGTGGCTGCTGTATGCTCCATTTTTCCACCGACCCTTACCATTATTGTTGCTTCACTTAAGGGCGTTTCCTTCCCTTCTCTTTTTTCGTCTATAACGCGGAACC
>VAPC011104451.1_pt1 | contig 12066 bp, 10 predicted proteins | sample 3395121 | NCBI WGS metagenome assembly VAPC01 (sample SAMN08290434, study PRJNA428436) | hydrothermal vent metagenome | isolation source: Deep-sea hydrothermal vent chimney | place: Indian Ocean: Southwest Indian Ridge | depth 1711 m m
AATGATTTTTTCACTTTCCCCCAGATGGTAAGGCCAGGCGGTATCGATATAGTTTATCCCCCGGTCAATGCCATAACGTATGATCCGCTTCGATTCTTCCAGGTCCGCTCCCATCAGGCTGAATCTGCGGGACGGCAATCGCATACAGCCAAAACCCAGGGCTGAAACTTCCCAATCCAACGAACCCATTTTACGGTACTGCATGATTGATCTCTCCTCTAATCTAAGTACTCGAAATTATAGCAGTGACCTGGGATCCTCGCTAAATGGTTTCTTAATTGTATTAATCACTCGATCATATTAAAATCCCTGATCTTTAGGTTCCAGGAATAAAAAAACCGCCAAAAGATAATTTGGCGGTTTTTCACTTGATATTCGATGTCAATCAGGCCGGGTCATTAAACCAGAAATAACCATATCCAACCGTCAGGAACAGATAAACAACAACAATTCCCCAACCCAGCCAGTTCAATACGCCAGACAAGACAGCATAAAGGGTAATAATCAAGCCAATACCATCATAGATGAACAAATCGAGGATGATGGCCCGGCGAGCAGAGGATTTTCCGGAATCTTTCGAAAACCAAGACAGTAATAAAGTTCCTGCCAGGGAAGCTCCGTATAATCTGGCACTGAACAGACCCCCTGGTCCTAATTCAGCGCCCATCAATTTCAGCAAGAACCCCGGAAAAACCAACAGCAGGAATCCAAAAGTGAGGCAAACAACTGCTTTTATGATCATAAGGGTTTTGAATTTCATCTTTATTCTCCTTTAAATTAGTATTTTACAGGTCCTTAATTAATGACTATTTATATTGGCAAGCCGGTTCACCTCCTGTATCAGAATTCTTTGATGTTTATTCCCGGGTATTTCTGGAAACCCAGATCCACTTTATCTTTCTCAATACTCATGTCCCCTATCATCCGTTTCCACATGAGTAGAGCTAATATTAAAAAGATGATCTGAAGATTCAGGAGCCGGTAATATTGATTTTTCATTTCCTTTCCTATCACAGCAGTATGGCATTTGTCTGTATAATAGATAACGACCGTTAAAATATCGCTAAAAACCAGTCCATTTTCTTATGAAAGGAATAATTATCCCGAGAGGTTCATGTTAGAAATCAAGACACTTGGAAATCTCACCATAAACAAAGATGGGAAAGCTCTCGATCTGCCAATCTCTACTCGAGGGCAAGTATTACTTTGTCTACCTGGCTTTGGAAGGTGGAAAACATCACCGGAATAGCCTGGCAGCCCTATTCTGGCCGGAAAGTTCAGAATCCAAAGCAAAGACAAGCCTGAGAGTGGTCCTTACAGAACTTCGTAAAATTATTGGCGATTATCTGGAAATCAGCAGGACAAGTATTGGGATGCACTCTGATCGTGATATTTACCTGGATGTATTCAATTTTGAGGATTTACTTGATGAAGGAAATCTGGGAAAAGCACTACAGCTTTACCGAGGCGATTTTTTATCTGGAATTTATATAACCGGAAGTTCAGAGTTTGAGAACTGGCGCCGTTGGGAATGTGAAAGAATACATCTGCTAGCAGTCAGGAATCTAGAAGCTGCAATTCTCAGGGAACTTGCCCTCAATAATTATCAGGAAACAGAGTATTATTCCCTGAAGCTCCTTAAATTGGACCCAACCAATAATATTGCCAATCAAAATTACATTATCGCCTTAGCTCTAGAAGATCGTACCTCCGCTGCCATAAAGCATCTTCAAGAATACCAGGTACTGCTGAAGGAAGAATTGGACCTTGATCTGCCGCCAGATATATCCAAAATCCAAGATGTGGTCAAAATTGGAGACTTATAAAATCGCTCCTGGCAATGATTACTCCACCAAATAATCTCCCATCTCCGCAGACCAAGTTTATCGGCCAAGAATCAGATATAGCCGCTATATCTGATCTAATTGTTAATCCTGATTGCCGCCTGATCAGCCTAGTTGGACCAGGAGGTATCGGTAAAACACGTCTGGCTATCAGAGCTATCCGGGCAAATATCACGAAGTTTCCTGATGGCGCCTATTTTGTGCCATTAGAAGATATCAAATCAGTTAACGAAATAATTCCTGCAGTAGCCAGGATTCTCCAATTTAAATTCGGCACCATTGTCACTATGATGGATCCTCAAACCCAGTTTATCGATTATTTGAGGGATCAAAATCTAATCATCATCCTGGATGGAATTGAGCATCTCGCAACCTCCGGGCAATTGATAATTACGTTATTAAGCGAGGTGCCCAATCTTCACATTATGGCTACCTCCCGCCATAAACTTAATTTACCGGGAGAATGGGTTCATCTATTAAAGGGTTTGCCATATCTTGAAACCGCTGAGTCAGATGAACACCCTGAAGCTCTATCACTTTTCCTTACGAGAACAAAACAATACCATCAGGAAAATAACATCAATATAAAAGAACTTGAGGATGCTTCCCAAATCTGCAGAGTAGTGGAGGGTTTGCCGCTGGGAATTGAGTTAGCAGCAGCCTGGACATCAGTACTTAGCTTCTCAGAAATAGCCGAAGAAATCCAGGCAAACTACGGTTTCCTAGAAGACCGCCGCCATGAGACGTCTAAAAAACACCAAAGCATGCGGGCTGTTTTTAATTCTTCCTGGAATCTTCTGGAGGATCTTCAAAAGGAAACCCTTTTAAGGTTATCGGTATTCAGAAGCGCATTTTCCCATCAGGCGGCAAAAGAGGTGTGTAATACCACCTTATCAAACTTATCTTCTTTGCTCGATAGATCAATGCTGCGAAAAAACTTCCGGGGAAAGTTTGACATCCACCCAATGGTACGTCAATTCTGTCAGGAGATATTAGCCGGGAAAAATGAAGAAAGGCTGGAGATAATTCACAATCATTACCGCTACTATAGTGAATACCTATCTGACCGGATGCCAGGCATTTATGATTTAAATCCCAACAATTCCCGTTCAGAAATTCAAGCCAATCTGACAAACATCGTGGCCGCAGTTGAATATGTTGTGTTACATCCAGAATCCGATCCCGACCTTACTATTATTCTGGATATCTTCTCTTTCTTCCTGATCCAGGGATGGCATGAAGGCGGATTGGTTTTTCAGAATCTTGCTGGCCTATTAGAACCTCAAGAAGATATTAACTCGAAGGAATATCCCTTAATACTTGCTAGGATCCAATCCCAACGAGGTTTCTTTTACAGCAATCTTGGTTTAGTCGAGGAAAGTGAGGAAATCTGCCAAAAATCGCTTCCTATCCTCGAACAGGAAAAGCAGATCAGGGAATATGCGCTCTGTTTGAATAATCTTGGTGTAAATGCTATCTATCGCGGAGAATATGAACTAGCTTTCAGCTTTCTTGAAAGGGCCATTCAAATCAGTCAGGATAGTATTTGTTTTTCCTTTCCTTCATTTCATTTATGGGTTGGATATCTTCATTTTCTATTAGCAGAATATGAAAAAGGGTTGGAAAGTCTTCATACCAGTTTGGAGCTATTTTCTAGGGACAATAATCACTGGGGGAAAGCATTTGCCTATTCAAAAATTGGACTGGCCACTGATGGCTTAGGCCATTTTTCAGACGCTAAAAAATATCATCAGAAGTCGCTAGAAATATTTCGGGTTACCGGAGACCATGCTGGTCAAGGCTACGCTCTCAGCAGGATGAGTCTCGGTGCTTTACTCCAGGAGGATTTCCTTGCAGCCCTCCAATACGGGGAGCAGGGGTTGGTACACTTTAAGGAAAGTGGTCACCGCTGGGGAATTTGCGCATCGTTATCAAGGATAGCTTATGCCAAACTGGGTCTCGGAAATATAAAAGATGCACAAGATCTGTTTAAGGAAGCTCTCGAATTTGGTCAGAAATATAAACTGGAGCTTCTATGTTTACATGCTTTAGCAGGATTTGCTGCACAAAAACTTGTTACAGGCAATAAGTCCAAAGCAAGAGAATTGATACGGTTTGTGAATCATCACCCCAAAACTCCTCCCATCTATAAGGACCTGAGCTGGATTTGGTTTAAAAAGTATAAACATTATCAGAGCACAAAACCAGCCAATCATGGAGCACAAGACCTCGATCAGGAAATCCTGAAAGTCCTTAATGAACTGCCATAATTTAATGATCTGCTGCCAGAAAACATGCTGACAGGAAACATATGCCCAACATCATCCCGGTAGATTTATCCGGTCACAAGCAAGTTGAACCGTTTCCGGTAACTCTCCCCCATTTTCTCTAACCAACTCAAAACTCAATGGCATCTCAACCATAAAAGGACAGTTCCCATTAACGCCGCAGCTGCCGCAGTCCTGAACGGGAGTGGGGCGGATCTTTCCTTTCCTGATCCAAAATTCCACCATGCTCCCTACCTGTCCCGGGGAGATCTCCAATTCCCGGGCTATCGTATTGACAGATATCCCACCCCTGGAATTTTCAAAATAGTTCAGTACCTGCCGCAATGGAGTGATTGACATAGGAAAATGATTTTCAAATATAGAAGTTTATTCCAATTTGGAAGACAAGCACAGCAGCAGCCCAGGCCAGAACCAGTGTGTAACCGATTTGAGCCCACATCCAGCGGGTGCCAAATTCATGGCGCATAGCCGATACCGCTGAAACACAAGGCACATATAACAACACAAACACATTAAAGGCAACAGCGGCAATCGGGGCTGCTGCTTTTGAACCGGAAGAAACTTCGTAGGAGTTGACCAGGGCACTTTCCAGCCGTGTTGTATCAGCTATATCTCCATCACCCGGGAAGAAATTCACTGCGCCAATATTCACCAGCGGAACCAGGTTAATGATACGCGGCAGAATATTGATTGTTTCTTGAACTGTCAGCAGGGCGGCCCGGCTGAAATCCACTCCCACTGAAACCAGGTCTTCCCAAAAGGTAGCAGGCAATTCCTGGTTCAGATGGCTCTCCGCCGCATAGATCTGGCTCATGGTACTGATGATAACTTCTTTTGCTAAAATGCCGGTCATTAAAGAACCAGTTGCCTGCCAGGTACCAAAACCTGCTGGTTTAAATGCGGGGGCAATCAAGCCGCTGATTCGTCCAAATAGGCTGTCACCAGCCTTGACCTGGTTAAAGGGGCCAGTATCAGGGTGAGCAGGAATAGCCATTAACAACCACAGAGCAACCGAAACACCCAGGATCACTGTCCCTGATTTCACCAGGAAGCCCCGAGTGCGCTCCCACATCTGGTTCCAGACATCCTTTGGGCGTGGCATACGATAAGGGGGCAGCTCCATCACAAAGGGCGCTGGTGGCTGGCTTTTATAAACAGTTCTCTTCATCACAAACCCAGTCGCCAGGGCTACAAAAATGCCCAGGGCATACATACCAAAAACCAGGTTTCCTGAGGTAACACCAAAGAAGGCTGCGCCGAAGACCACGTAAACTGGCAGCCGGGCGCCGCAGCTCATGAAAGTAGCCAGGAAAGCGGTCAACTTGCGGTCTTTTTCGTTCGCCAGGGTCCTGGTGGCATAAACAGCCGGTACAGTACAGCCAAAACCAACGATCATCGGTAAAAAGCTCTTGCCATGTAAACCCATCCAGCGCATGACCCGGTCCATTACAAACGCCGCTCTGGCCATATAACCCGAATCCTCCAGGACTGCCAATGCCAGGTAAAGGAAGAGCAGCACCGGAATGAATACCAGCACACCGCCCACTCCAGCTATAATTCCCTCAGTGATCAAGGAATAGATCCAGCTTCCTCCCAATCCCAGCGCATCCAGGGCGATCCCTGCCCATTTATAAATAAATTGGTTAATAAACACATCCACCCAGTCCAGGAATGGGCCACTGACACTGGATGTAAATTGGAATACAAACCACATCAGGAGAAAAAAGATAGGCAAACCCCAGATCCGGTGGGTTACTATATCGTCAATTTTTTCTGAACGAGTGATGACAGTTTCCCCGGGGCGCTCCATGACGGAATCTATAACCTTATCCACAAACTGGTAGCGCTGATCAGCAATCAGTATCTCAGGGTCTTCTCCAGTGTTAATTTCAATTCTATCCCGGGCATTCCGGGCCGCCTTCAATAGATCCAACGCTCCCAGAGATTGCAGTTTATTAACCAGGTCCTGGTCATTTTCAAGCAATTTGGTTGCCAGCCAACGCGATCGGTAAGATTCCCTCACCAGATCATGCCCCTCAATTTCAACCTGCAAGTCCTCAATTTCCTTTTTCAGAATCCCACTGAAGCTGGTTTGGATGTTTCCGGTATGAGGATATTCTAAAACCATTGTGATCGCGTCAATTAGATCCTTAACACCTTCGCTGGTTGTGCCCACAGTTTCCACAACCGATATCCCACCCAGGCGTTCTGATAAACCTTTCAATGAGATGGTTAATCCTCGCCTCCTGGCGACATCTGTCATATTTAAGGCAACAATAACCGGGATATTCAACTCAATTAACTGAGCAACCAGATAAAGATTCCGGTCCAGATTTGCGGCATTTACAACTGCAACCACGGCGGTGGGTTTCTCATTGACGATAAAATCACGGGCAATGATCTCTTCTATGGAATAGGCCGTCAGGCTGTAGGTTCCCGGCAGGTCCACCACCAGGATCTCTTCCTGGTTGATTTTGAGTCGTCCCTCTTTCTTCTCAACGGTTTTTCCGGGCCAGTTGCCGACATGCTGCCGGGAGCCGGTCAGAACGTTAAAAAGGGTGCTTTTACCAACATTGGGGTTGCCTGCCAGGGCGATAGTCTTGGTCATGCAAATATTCTGCTCCTTATTTTGATTAGAAAGGTTTAACAAAAATGTGCCTGGCCATGCCTTTGCCTAAGGCCAACCTGCTCTCGTCGTCAAGGGCAAGGATCAAGGGACCGGGAAAATCATTTCTTATCACTCGAAGGTTAACACCGGGATCGAGGCCTAGATCTCTAAACCTTCCCCTTAATTTTTTTCCACCCCGGGTTTGGATAACCACAACAGTCTGTCCAGATTCACACCTCACGAGGGGCAGGGTCAATCCAGAAACTGGTTCCGCCTCTCTCAGCGGGATCGACTCCCCAATAAGTTCCACTTGAATTGTTTTAGCTTCAGACATTCGCAGAGTAAGGTGATAACCCCTCACTCGATATTCAACAGGATCGCCCAAAGGGGAGACTTTGATCATCTCTATCAATGCCCCACTGGTCAAACCCATATCCACCAGCCGCCGCCGAATAGGCCCTCGCCCACCAATTTTTTTGATCCTGGCCGATTCTCCCGGGACTAATTTATCTAAAGTAATAACAGCCATAAAATCCGTCTACCCTGTTATCTCTTCCTTTATTCCAAAGTTGTCTTATAATTAATTATAAGGTATACCATAATATATCTCGTGTGCCAAGCTTCACATAACTAAAAAGGGCTCATAAAATTGTTTTTAAGGTAAACCATAAAATTTTGTCTCTTTTGATTGTATAATGTATCCAGAAGAACATCCGCCCTGGAGAGGAAAAAATGCCTGAGTCAGAAAGCAGAGAGATGTATCTCAAATCTATTTATGAGCTGGCAGACGAAGGAGAGCTGGTAGCCGTTTCACACCTGGCTAAAAGGGTAGGTGTCTCACCGGTCTCAGCCACAGAAATGGTCAAACGCCTGGAAAGCCAGGGATTGATCAATCATACTCCCTACAAAGGCGTTAAACTTTCCAAAAGCGGTTTAAAGCGGGCCTTGATCCTGGTCAGGCGACAGCGTCTATGGGGCCGGTTCCTGGCAGATCATCTGAAAATTCCCTGGTCCCAGGTTTACGATATTTCCTGTCGATTGGAACATGCCACGGACGCGGCTGTGACTGAAGCTCTAGCTGAATACCTGGAACACCCGACAATATGTGTTCACGGGCATCCCATTCCAAATGCAAATGGTCAGGTTGAAGAAATTCCGGCCTTTCCATTAAACGAAATCAGCTGTGAAGTGGAAGTAGAGGTTATCAGAATTGAGCAGCCAGAATTACCTTTGTGTGAATATCTCGAAGAAAGGGGGATATACCCGGGTACGGTCCTTAAAATCATTGATGAGGCACCCTATAACGGGCCTTATACAGTGGAGCTAGATGGTAGTGAGATCGTCCTGGGTAGGGAAATTTCAGCCCGGATCCTTGTCAATCCGACAGATTAAATAACCATTTGCGTAAATAAGACTCCCGGAGCTTTAAAAGCTCCGGGAGTCAATAATAACAATGATTTGATCATTCGAGATATCGAACGCCTGTCAGCTCCTGGGAGATCTGCCACAATTTTTGAGCATACTCCAGGTTCTTAGATGGTTCATTTGAATCCACCACGATTGGATATCCTGACTTTTCTCCCACCCCATCCGGTCCATAGTACTGCCCTCCCTTTGCTTCCTGATCGACAGCGGCCCTTAAGCTGGGCAAAGCTCCCATGGCTGAACTTTGAAATAATAATTTCATTACCATTCTAATGAGCCAGGTCATCCGATGTTTCAAGAAATGATCAGCTAATCCAGTTGCAGATATGCCGGGATGGGCAGCCAGGGCTATGATATCCAAATCCTTCTTATCAAAACGGCGCTGAAGTTCATAAGTGAACAGCAAATTAGCCAACTTGGAGCGGCCGTAGGCTCCCATAGGCGTGTATCCTTTTCCGTTCTCGTACAAAAAATTGGAAAAATCTATCTCTCCACCATAATGGGCGTTGCTGCTGACGTTCACAATCCGGGCGCCTGGAGTTTTGATTAACTTGTCAATCAACAGGCCAGTTAAAACAAAATGACCCAGGTGGTTGATGCCAAGGGTATTTTCAAAACCATCTTCTGTTTTGCCATAGGGGACCAGCATGATCCCGGCATTGTTCAGCAAAATATCCAGGCGTTTGGATCTGGAATTGAATTCTTCAGCGAATTTCCTGATTGATTTTATGCTGGCTAGATCAATTTCTATAAAAACAAGTTCAGCATCCGGCAATTCTTCCCTGATTTGAATAATGGCAGCTTCCGCTTTGTCCTGGTCCCGGCTGGCAAATATCACCTCTGCACCATTGCGGGCAAATTCCCGGGCGGCTTCGTACCCTAATCCGCTGTTTGCACCGGTGATGATGACGGTTTTACCATCCAATCCGGGTATATTATCTGCTGTCCAATTTCCATTCATAAATCATCCCCGTAAATATCCCTGGAATCATTTTATCCATGGACATTTATAAAACCAATTTGATTATTCTACCTTATTATGCTTCAACAAGATAATTACGCATCATGCCCATATCCTCATGTTCCAGGTTATGGCAGTGATAAAGATATAAACCCGTAAAATCTTCAAACTTGGCCAGGATCTTCACTTTCTCTCCCGGAAAGACCAGGACAGTATCATGCCAACCTTCATCGACAAGTCCATCACTGAGGGATTGCCAGCCTTCCTGAGTGGAAGGTGCAGTTATTCGTTCGATAACCTGAAACTGTAATGCATGCAGGTGGATAGGATGAGGTAAAGACATTCCTCCCATCATACCCATGCCGCCCCCTGGCAGATTTTCGAATTCCCACACTTCCAGATCGTTGAGTTTCACAATTTCGTTCGGCGCGACCTCTTCCATCTCAAATGTTCGTCCATTCAAGGTCCAAACCATCCCCGATGCTATAGCCAGCTGAAAAGAGCGGGGAGACAAATGATTAACGGCATCTTTTATGTCATGCATCTTGTGGACAGATAAAGTATCGGGCAATGGAGTGCCTGAAGAATCTGACTTAACGACTGTTACCTTTGCCACTGAATAAGTTACCTGGCCCCCATATCCATCAAAGGGTAAATTGATCAGGTTTTTACTGCTGCCAGATCCACCCTGGCCGAAATCCTCCCAAATCTCTATTCGCTGGGCCGGTGCAAGGGTAATAAATTCTTTTTCCACGGGTTTTTCCAGTAATCCCCCATCGGTACCAATAACCATCAGCGGTGAACCATCATCCCAGGCCAATTTGTAAATGCGTGAATTGGACCCGTTTAACAAACGCAGGCGATATGGTTGAGACTTTACCTGGAGATAGAAATCGGGTTGTCCGTTGATCAGTATCCTGTCACCTAAAAACCCCATCATCTGATCCATCATGCCCCTGCTGCCGTAGACCAATTGATTCTCAGAATCAAATATACGATCCTGGATCACCAAGGGTATATCATATTCACCAGACGGCAAATCAATCAAATCCTCATCCTGGTCATGAATAATAAACAAACCAGCCAATCCGGCATAAACCTGGCCTCCAGTACGGCCATGAGGATGGGGATGATACCAATAGGTTCCAGCCCGGTCCATTACCGTGAAGTCGTATTGGTAGGTTTCACCGGGATCAATTACCAGACGCGGATGTCCATCGGCAGCCGGTGGAACATGTAAGCCATGCCAGTGCACTATTGAAGGTTCAGGCAGCTGATTGTGAAAATGAATTCTGATCCTTTGGCCCTTGTACACATGAATAATCGGACCCAGGTACGAATTAGGAATTTCCTGCAGTGCTGCGGAAGGTCCTGACATCACTTTTCCTTGATATCTCCAAACCGTTGTTTTATTACCGGGCAGGATCTGAACTCTGTCAGGAATGGCAGTTAGAGATAGTTCAATATCAGGGGATTCCCCTTCGGGAAATCCGGCAGGAGTCGGTAAAGGGAGCTGCAACTTCTTGGGGGCACAGGCACTTAATAACAATGATACGCCGCCAATTTGGGCCAGACCCAAAAAGTCGCGGCGGGTTATTGATTCTTTTGTCATGGTGGTTCCTTTCCTAAATACATCAGCTCAGACGTGTCGTGAACGAGATATCTTACTTATGAATTTATATCAGACTCAATAACTAAAAAAATAAAAACCGCCAACAAGGGTTGACGGTTAATCTGAATGATCAATAGTTGAGGATTGACGTTAAGGCACCATCTTTCTGGAGCTAACTATACTTCCGGCAGTGTAGAAAAGCAAAGATTCCAAATTCTGTCCGGTAAGGTTGGATACTTCCAGGTGCGCAAATTTACCCTTCCAGGACGGGCGCATATTTTTCAATTCTCTGGCAAGATATTCCAGCCCTTCCGTGATATCTTCCGGGGTAACCTCCAACTCTCCTTCCCGATCAAGATGGGTGCCCAACAGGATAAAATGGGTGGCGTCGTTCAGCAGATCTCCCACCCCATCGATCCAATACACCAGGTCATGGAAACTTTCCCGGGTTATCATATCATAAGTAAACAAGACCACATCCAGACGATGAATAGTGGGACGGAAAATATCAATGACTTCCTCAAAGGACCTGCCGGACGGATCACCCTCGCCTTGTTTCTGGCCCGGAGGTACCAGAAATTGCATGGTGACGGAATAATGGGTATTTCCGATCACCTGCTGGGTAGTGATAAATTCAAACTCCATGTTATTGGTCTTTTTGATGGATTTCAGGACACCAGTTGTCGGAATTTCCCCATTGTTGAATAAGTCCAAAACCCTGGCGACAGTTGTCTTTCCAACCGCGCCATTTCCAACCAACATAACAAAACCAGTAAGTCGTTCAACAGTAGTTGCTTTCATACAGGTCGGGAAGGTCGATGGGAACGGTATTCAAATTGACCATCGTGTCTCACCGGTATCTCCCTTAACTCCTTTCCGCAATAATGTCGAACGTAAAACCGATAATTAACGCCCCCCATAGCTCTCTCAACCACAACACCTCTTTCGATACGAGGATGGGTCCTGACCAGATCAGGAATAGAATAACCCACATCTTCCCCGCAGATCTCACAGGCAACTGAGTAATCTTCCCGGGTCATGGCCATCACCTTACGGGTTGGCATACCCACATGTTCTGCAAACAGGCTATAGGCTTTGTTATCACTGAGTCCCTGACCAAAAATGTCGGAAAATAGATTTCGGTTAAGATAAGCCAGGGTCAACACAAAGATCGCCCCAAAGAAGAAAACTGCTGTGACTATACCCTCCAGGGTAACTGAAGGCACCAGCTCAATTCCCAGGAACATCAATGCCGTGAAGGTGTAACCAAAGAAGAAAAAGGCAATTAATACAGTGAGAACGATCCAGGAGCGGGCTAATCCATAAAT
>VAPC011023113.1_pt1 | contig 12064 bp, 15 predicted proteins | sample 3395121 | NCBI WGS metagenome assembly VAPC01 (sample SAMN08290434, study PRJNA428436) | hydrothermal vent metagenome | isolation source: Deep-sea hydrothermal vent chimney | place: Indian Ocean: Southwest Indian Ridge | depth 1711 m m
TACATTATCAGACATGCTAACGAAGCTTGAACATGAAATTGAGAGGTTTGATAATACCCCGGGCAGCGAGGATCTGGTTGCCTGGGTACGGGTGACGGCGCTTTCATCATTAACTGACACGATAATTTTTATGTATTACGGAAATGCGGGAGTATCCAGCCAGGAAAATATAAATGAGGTATGGGATGCTGATTATGCAGGTGTCTGGCATCTTAAGGAAGAACAGGCAGGGACAGGCAGTTTTGACCTCTATCAGGATTCAGTGAGTAATAGTAATGATGGTGGTGATGACTATGTTTCAGCGACAGGCAAAAGCGGGCAGATCAACAGTGGTCAACAATTTGATGGGGTGGATGATTATGTCAGCACTTCATCTATAGAACTTGCTAACAGCTCGTTTACAGTAGAAGCCTGGGTTAATCCAGACATAGGCCCTCCCGGACAGCAATGCTGGTTTGAGGCACATACAAGTTTTGCTGTAACAGGAGGAGAATCTATACATTTGAGGATTAATAGTAATGGAAGCATTAGATTTGGTTATTATTGGGATGACCTGGATACAGCTGCAGGAGTCGTTCAATTTGGAGCATGGAACCATATTGTTGTTTCTTACGATAATAATACTGATGAAAGCAGTATTTATTATAATGGTGTTCTAAACATAAGTGGAAATCAGGGGCCATTCATAGGGGCATCCCCAAGAATATCAATAGGTAAGTGGGATACACAGTATTTCAACGGAGCTATTGATGAAGTCCGTGTCTCCAATAGCTTGCGCTCCGCAGACTGGATCACAACTAACTATAATAATCAAAACAACCCGGCTGGATTTCTGACTTTTAGTGTTGAGGAGATGTTGTAATGTATTATCAGATTGTGATAAAAAAACCGTTAAAAACAATTTTATCTGTCTGTCTGATCCTGGCTTTTGCCTTAATTTTAAATAGCTGTACCGGAGGCAATAAGTGGGCTGTTCCTCAGGCTTCATCTAATATGTCTCCGACAGCCGTGATCACAGGTCCTTTGGCAGGGAACATATCAGACGAAGGAACGAACGTAACGTTCACCGGTTCAGCGCAGGACCCGGAGGACGACGCATTGACCGGGGCCTCCCTGGTATGGACATCAGACAGGGACGGTCAGATAGGAACAGGCCTGACATTTAATATAGCAGCGCTTTCCCGCGGTGCGCATGTGATAACACTTACGGCAACTGACGCCAGCGGGGCAACAGGGTCTGCCTCAATTGCTGTAACAGTAAGGACACCGTGGCGTGATCTGCAGTGGGGTTATCGCCAGCAGATAGTAATAAGCGCGGCCATGGCACAGACAGACCAGGGGAACTTTCCTGCGCTGATAAAGATAACTAACCAGACAAACCCGTTGTTCGGCAATGCCCTGTCAAACGGGGATGACATATTATTCACAGACATGGACGGGGTAAACAAGTTAGACCACGAGATAGAGCATTTCCGGGACACAGGTTTAAAGGAGCTGTATGCCTGGGTAAGGATACCGAATCTTTCTTCCTCTTCTGACACGATAATATATATGTATTACGGAAACGGCGGTGCTGTTAACCAGGAGAATGCAGATATGGTGTGGGACAGCAATTATTTAGCTGTCTGGCATTTGGCAGAGGACCCGTCTGTTTCAACTGACTGTGACGGCGGTGCGGGGACAAAGGAAGTGTGCGATTCAACATCAAACGACTATGACGGTGATTCCTGCAGTATATGGAATTGCACTACAAAGATGAGCTCAGGAGACCAGGTGCCGGGGCAGATCGGGGGAAGTCTGGATTTTGATGGAGTGAATGATTGGATAGAATTAGGAACTTCTCTGGTCATAGATACTAATTTCACGATAGAGACATGGATCAACTTCAGAAATCTTGTACCCCCGGCCAAGCCGTCTATCATTGGTCACGCATGGGATTGGCATTTCCAACTCTTGGATTCCGGATTGGATTCTGGAAGATTATGGTTTAGAAGATGGAGAAGCTATGAGGGTAGAGCATCAACAACTGTACTTTCAACGGACAGGTGGTATCACGTTGTTGTTACACTTACCTCTGGCACAACTAATAATTTGAGGTTTTATATTGACGGTGTGCTTGATCCAATAGAAAGTATGGTAGCGCCAGTCAAACAATTTACTACCTGGAATCTCAGAATGGCCAGGGAACAGCAGCCTCCTGATATTGCCGACTATGACGGATTTCTGGACGAAATGCGTATGTCAGACACTGTTCGTTCGCCGGAATGGATCGGGGCTTCTTTCCTGAATCAAAATGATCCGGGCACAGGAAATCCACTTGATCCTGACGTATATACGACATTTGAGGTGGAAGAAGTTAATTGAGATGCAGAGACAAACGTATATGAAATCAGAAATGCTAACTAAAACTAAAATAAAAATAAGGAGGAGGTAGAGCAATGAAAGGTTTTTCAATAACAATTATTGTTTTTTTACTAATAGGTCTTATGGTGTTGATCGCGGCACCGGCAATATCACTGGCTGAAGGGCCGATGATCGAGCTTGATGTCCGCTCATGGTACACAGATCTTGAGTTTAACTCAAGGCGCTCAACAGCTACATCTGACGGCAGTGAGCTGGACTATAAAAAAGACCTGGATATCCATGATAAGACAATGCTCGACTGGAGATTGACATGGTACGCAAACTCTGATCACACCCTGAATCTTTCCTTTATTTCAACGAGTCTGGAAGGGAACGCGATTCTTACCAAGAACGTGACTCATGAAGGTGTTCTGTTCGCCCAGGGATCGTTTGTCCATACGGATATAGACCTGAGCCTTATGGAGCTTGCCTGGAAATGGTGGTTTTATAATGAAAAATATATCAAGGTCGGCACTCTTGTTGAAGTAAAGGGGATAATGCTCGATGTTGAACTGCTCAGATCCGCAGGCACTGTCAAAGGACAGGAAGAGCTTTATACAGTTATACCGCTTTTCGGTATTGCCGTAAGCTCATCACCGTTTGATTTCATAGAGTTGTTTGGTGAAGCTTCCGGCATTTATGTTGATCAGAAAAATGTCGGACACGCATATGATGCTGAAGCAGGGCTGAGAGTCTATCCATTTAAAAATGTGAGCCTCGGCGGAGGATACAGGATAATCAGAATAAATGCCGAAGATGCCCCTGATTACGCTGATTTTGAAATCAAGGGGCCTTTTATAAGCGCGGGGGTCAGGTTCTGATCCATTACGAACGTGAAAATTATAAAAAAACTGACTCAAATATCAGGTGCGGCTGTCCGATTAACTCTGGGCATTGGCGGGGCGGCGCTGATCCTGCTGGCAATTACTGACGGAGTGAAAAAGCGTACCTCTGGCAGATCAGCATCAAATGCACGCAGTGCGCGGCGTTAAGTATGCTTTCGTTGAACAAACCTGATCTTTTACTGTAACTGTGAGAGGAGCTCCCAGAAGAATTATCACGCTTGTTATTTGTATGTAACTTTTTTAAAGCTTTTACTCCCCCAGAACGCGTATATTGAATAAAGATATTTCCATGCCCTTTTCATAAAACTGTACCGGACAGGATCATAACCAAGATGTGAAACGATATTCTTCATTGAGACATCAGCCGGCGCGTGAATAATACAAGGTGAAGAGTCAGTGAATACATTCCTGAACCGGTCTTTTATCAAGGCCAGGTCGGTTTCACGCCTTATGCAGGTGAATATCTCACATCTGTAATCAATAAAAACCTTTCCCTTAAGATATAAGTATGTGAAAAAGGTCTGATCGTTTGTTGAATTCTTTATTGATGGATTTCCGAGCAGGTCAAGGGCGTAACCTGCCGTAGAGATCCAGGCCCCCGCGTTTAAATACTTATATCCGGTCGGTGTAGAAGGGTATATGCCGCTGCTATTGAAGATCTTTTCATATGCAGCGTTCCATACGGGACTTGCGTGCTTCCTCTCAGCCGCGCAAATGATCGGTTTATTAATATGTTCGAACTTACGTTCTATTTCTGCGGAATCAGAAACAATGAAAGTGTCAAAGCCATCCAGGATCAGCACCTTTTCATCTCGAGGCAATGACCTGAAGAAATCTTTAAGAAGCTTCAGTTTCCATCCGAAACCTCTCCATTTTTCTCCCCAGGCCAACACAGTAAGATCGACCCCGTTTCTTAAGCACGAACTGGAAAGGATCGGGAAATATCCCTGAGAGTGAGTTGCAACAGTTATGATCTCCACAATAGTTAAGAACCTCATAATATTATCAGATAGTTATATATGCTTTAGCAAGATTTATTTGTTCTGAAGGGACAGGATAAATTCTGAAGAGAGTTAATGCTGCATCAGACAAAAGATTGTCTTTGGGTAATAATTTAATAGAGGTGTGTTTCTACTGAGAACAGAAACGTACGTTGTGCCTGTTAAGGTTTTGAAGATACCTGTTTAACATGGACTTTGACAGACAGCCGTTTTCAATAAAGTATTCACCCAGGGGTTTCTGAACCAGTCGCTGGTAGTAAAGGATTGTGTTTACCTGAAACTGACTCAGGGCATGCATCCTTGCCGACGCCTCTCCAATAGGCTCGAAGATGTTTCTTTTTGATAATATCGTCCTGATCCCTGATTGTGTCAGGTAACGCCAGCGTTTCGCAATGTCACCGAAACGGGGCCGTTCTTTTCTCTGCAAAAACACCGCGAGTGTAAATGCTTCCCATGAAACAACATGTGAATAATAAAGGAACTCTCCGAAGAGGAGCTTGCGGCCCGGAACGGACCCGTCATAGAAATTCATTTTTCCGGAAGCAGTCTGCCGCTCCTTCTTTCGGTGCTTCTGCTCTGTTTTTCCCTGAGGCTTGTGTAAAGTTCTTTTAGTCCGGTGATATGAAACGGACTTTTTCTCCCTTTCCTTAAAGAACTTGCGGATTTGGTCATACGCCCATTTTGTTTCGATAAACAGACTCGTATTTATTTCCATAGAACGTTTATCTGATGGACAGTAGCGGTCCGGATGTGTAAGAAATGCCTTTTTTCTGAAAGCGCTTGCTGCACCGGCAGGCTGAATATAGTAGAGGAAATCGCGGTTAATGACAACTTCAGAGCCGAATAAGATCCTGCATGCTCTGTTTAATTCTTTGTCTAAAACAAAATCCATAAAGTTTCTCTTTAGTATATGGAATTTTGTTTTAGATGTAAAGATGTGTTGAAGCTCTCTGCGCTCTTAATAGAGATCTAGTCCAGCTCGTTTGCGTTGGTCATCTGATCATAGTACTGCGTAACCTTATTCTTTTTGTCGGATTCCATATGGGCCATTGCGGTTCGCGGGTGCTGGTTCAGGGCGCCGGTGACCATATAGGGTATATAGTACCCCCAATCTATTTTTTCCTGCCACGGAAGGATCTCGGACTCAATGGCTTCAATAAGCGGTCGCACTTTGAACTTGGGATTTTTCAGGAACGATATGAGAAGTTCAAGGCAGCAATTGCCTGCTCCCCGTCCAATGCCGTATAAACTGGCATCGAGATAATTAACTCCGGAAATAATCGCGGATATTGTATTGGCAAATGCGAGCTGTTGATTGTTATGACAGTGGATCCCGATAGTTTTTCCAGGAAGGCGTTCCATATATTTTTTCGCCAGCATTTCTATGTCCTCTGAGTAGAAAGCGCCGAAGCTGTCAACCAGATATATTATCGGCACTTTACTTTCAGACAGATCGTCAAGTGCCTCATTAAGTTCACGCAATCCCACTGTCGAGACTGCCATAAGGTTAATTGTTGTTTCGTATCCTTTGTCAATACAATGATTGACCAGCTCAATTGCTTTATCAACCTGGTGGGCATAGCACGCGACCCTTATCATGTCCAGTGAACTTTCAGATTTGGGCGGGATGTCATCATACTCTATCCTTCCAATATCTGCCATTGCGGAAAGTTTGATCTTTTTCTCATTATTGCCGATGATGCGCTTAATATCCGCTTCAGCGCAGAATTTCCACGGTCCAACTTCATCACGCGAAAAAGCCGACTCAGAGCTTAAATAACCTATCTCCATATAATCGATACCTGCCACAGTCAGAGCAGTATAGACTTTACTGACAAACGTGTCGTCAAACTGCCACTTGTTCATTAAACCGCCGTCGCGAACCGTGCAGTCTATTACTTTTATTTCCGGTCTGAACATTTTTTCTCCTTTTATAATCTTTGAGGCTTGATTTGGAATTAGTATTATAATTTATTTATTACAATCCGGGCAATGGGTAATGAATTTTTTGACATTTTGCGCGATCCCATCAAGGTCATGATCCATCAATGCCTTTTTACCGAACAGTGAAGAGCTTGCCCCTACCGCACTGGCCCCGGCAGCAAAATACTCCTTTATATTGTCAATGTTAACGCCGCCCACTGCTGCCAGCTGTATCTGTTCGTAAGGCCCGCGAAGTTCACGTATGTACCGTGGTCCGAATATGCCGCAAGGAAATATTTTTATCATGTCAGCACCGGCAGACCATGCGGTGTATACTTCGGTCGGAGTAAGAGCTCCGGCTACGATCGGGACAGAGTTTGCAACGGCGTATTTAATTACCTCAGTGTCTGCATTTGGCGTAACCAGAAACATTGCCCCGGAATCAACGGCTTTTTTTGCCTCCTCAATACTGCGTATGGTTCCCATGCCCAACAATTTCCCGGACGGAACTTCTGATATGCTTGAGGCTACGATATTCGAGGCATTTTCAGTGTTCATTGTCAGCTCTATCGCCTGCAGGCCTGAAGCGAACGAAGTGTCCATTACTTCTTTGAAAAAGGCGCCGTCAACGCCGCGTATGATTCCTATTATCGGGACATCTAATTTCATCTTACCTCCTGTTTAGCCGCAGTATATGAAAATATATATATTATCAAAAACTGCGAATATTGTTGGTTCCGACAGGGTCTGAGGCAATATTCTATTATATAAATGCCAGGTGTTATCATTAAACTATGAATAAATCGAAAAATATATTCGTCTCTGCGCTGATTGGCACGATCCTGACCGCGATCTGCTGTTTTACGCCTGTTCTTGTTATAGCGGCTGGTGCCATTGGCCTGAGTATGCTGATCCCATACCTTGACCTTGCACTTTTTCCGGCATTAGGTATACTTTTTATTATAACTGTGGTTTCATATATTAGATGGAAAAAGGCGGACAGGAAAAGATAAATTGAAAGGAGAACTTAATGACCGTTAAAAAAGTTGTTGTCTATGGCCAACCCGGCTGAATGTTCTGCTCTATATTGAAAGAGTTTCTTTCACAGAAAGACATTACATTTAATGAGTTCGATGTGACCAAAGATGAAAATGCCATGGCTGAACTCAAGAAGTTAGGCTATATGACCACTCCTGTTACGGTCATTGACGGCGAGGCAGTTGTAGGCTTTGACAGGTCAAGACTCGTGAGGTTATTGGGAATCCAAGCTGAATAGCATCTTTAGATATTTATTGCTTTGGGGCTGAGACGCCGATTTTTACAGTGATAGCGGGATGTACAGCAGGTTATATTTACGGTGAAGCCCTTCCAGGTTTTACGCCGGCGTTATTAAGCGGGGCAGCTGGTCTGTTTGTTTTTGCAGTGGTGTTCTATTTTCACAAGGAAGTTACCTGAAACCTTTCATGAAAGACTTCATTGATTATTTATGCCTCTTATCGTGCAGATCAAAATAATTAATTTATTCCAAGTCTGGATTCTATGATATATATGAATTATGAGCGGATAGATAAGGGGGGTGGATTGAATGCCGATCACGTATGATGTTTACAACGACGGGCATTTTATACATGCTGTAACCGGAGGCACTGTTACGGCTGAGGAATTCATTGACTATGAAATAGCTCATGCAACTGACAAGCGTGTCAGGCCTCCTGTGGCTGAACTGCTTGAGATCAGGCCGGGCGCGTGCGAAAACATTACAAAGGATGACTGCATAAGGGCGTTTAATAAAAGGAAGGATCTGGAGAATCCTTCCACTCCGCATCAGTGCGCAATTGTCGTTCCATACGGGGAAACCCGGTCATGGGATCTGGCGAAGTTCTACGAAGGAATGGTTGCCTTGCACTTGTCGGGAAGGGTTATTGTTTTTGGCGATATAAACACGGCCAAGATCTGGCTGGGAATTGAGTAACAGCACGTCGTTCTCCAACTGGTTCATCGTTTGCGGTATGATAGCGGCAGTAATCTTTAATCCGGATAAAAAATAGAAGCAGGTATTTTGCCGTATATGTGAAGGCGCTGATATTAACATATATTTAAATTCTAAAAAGGGGGACAGTCGAATGAAAATGAGAAGTATTGCAGTTATTTTGCTGGTTATGGTTTTTTGTTTTACAGGAGTACCTGTACTTTTGGCTAAAGAGAATGTGTATAAATACGACAGCGGAGATTCGATAGCGGTTGTTTTAAAAAGACATGAGGGAAAAACAGTCTATATAATGCTGGAAAATGGAGTAGAAATAAGCGGGGAAGTTTCAAAGTTGGGAGCTTATACTGTCCATATTTCCACATTGACAGGAATGGATTACTATGACGCTGTAATTGATCTGAATGAGATCGTTGGAGTGAAATATAGAGCCAGGGGCTTTAAGAAATAGCATATATATTTAGATGCTGTTTGTTTGCAGGGCGGCAGATGATTAATATCCTGCCGCCCTTATCTGTTAAGGAACAATGAAATGGGGGCAAAAAAACGACAGGAGATGATCATGATTTCAAAAGAATCAATGGATTTTATTAATAAACAGAAGAAATGGAACAAGTATAATCTATGGACCGGCCTTGTGATCTTACTGGTCGGGATCGTATTCTTGATCAAATATTTCGATGAAGGAACGCGGTTTGATCTGGCCACTTATGGATTTATTTGCGGTGCCGGCCTGGGTATGATCGCTGACGCGTGCAGGACCATAAGATGGCTGAGGGTCATGCGGGAGATCGAGAAGGTATAATCAATCCATGAATGTTCAACCCTCTGACATGCCTGAGATACCCCCGACGCGCGGTGATGACCTTCACAACATAGAGCATATGAATAAAGCTGATCTTGTGCTTTTCATGGCGGGCAATCAGTTTATGGTAATGGAAGACCTGCTTGAAGAGTTTCGGAAAACATGTCCCGAGGTCAGGGAGATCTTCTATGAAACACTTCCGCCGGGACTTGAGTTGAAGCAGATACTTGCCGGAGGGGCGCGCTTTAAAGACACAGTAATGGATGTCATGCCTGATATTTATACTGCAGTTTCTGAGGATGGAATGAAGCAGCTTTCAGAACCGGGGCTTATCAGCGATTATTTCATATATCTCCATAACAGGATCGTTCTGATGGTTTCTGAAGGAAACCCTTGCGGCATTAAAACAGTCAAAGACCTCGGACGTAAAGATATAAGGATCTCTCAGCCGGGAGATATGGAAGATATATCTTATTACATTACTGCCATGTATGAAAAAGCCGGCGGCAGTGAACTTGTAAAACGAATACTTGAACAAAAGAAAGCAGAAGGAACAACCATCTTTACAGTTGTTCACCACAGGGAAACGCCTTTAAGGATCAGGGACGGCATTGCTGACGCGGGTCCTGTCTGGGCGACCGAGGTCTTTAATGCGATAAAAGAAGGTCTCAGAGTAGAGGCAGTGGAACCGGGGAAAGAAATCGATCAGAGAGAAGAAGTGAATTACTTCATTGCCAGGCTCAATAAAGCCCCGAATTATGAGAACGCGGATAAATTCCTGCGCTTCATAAGGTCAGGCCCGGCGCAGGAGATTTATAAACAATATGGTTTTGTCCGGCATTTTTAATTCAGCGGTTACCTCCTTCCTGCTTTACTAAACAGATCTTCCTATACCCCATTACACAGCATTTCAAAAGCAGGTCCAATCTGATAAATAATTGACCATCACGGCTGATGAATGAACAGGTGCCGGAATTTTATTGTTTAGAATCAGCCGGTTTTAAAATGGCAGGGAAGTTGCTTTATATGAAGCAAAAGCAGAGAAAGGAGGTAAAATGTTAAACAGAATATACAAAGAAATCAAACAAGCCGGGAACAGGAAAACCTCTGAGCAGAGAGCAGAGAATTTTTTAAAAGAAATGCGTAGACAGTTTGATGCTTATACTGAGCGCATGGAGTTACACCGGAAGATCGAACGTAAAACCTTCAACTCTAATGTGACATTTCCTGTCAGACAGGGTAAGTAAGTTGAGCCGTATTGTTTGGACTTGCCTCTACCTACGGCAGATTTACATGCCGTCGGTATGCAGACGCCTCGGGCGGATTTATTGATTTGGGGCGAAAAGGCTAAATGTTAAAATATAAGTTTACCTGCCTATCAGTGTGGCAGGACCTGACCCCGTGACTATTTATACAAATTAGGGGCAAATTATATGGGAAAAGATAAAATAGATATTAAAATTAATGAAGATATAAAAAAATCCACTACAAAATGTGAAAAGAATTTTGCATGTTTATCAACTAAAGATTATAAACATTGCAAGGTTGTACGCTCAATTCAGGATAACGTTTTTTATATTGAATGTCTAACATGGAAACCTTGCAGTTACAGAGAGATTTTTGGTTCATCCTCATATACATGTAATTGTCCTATAAGGAAGGAAATCTATAAAAAATATAAAATTTAGAAATCCTATTATGCCTAAATTTTCATTAAGTGGGCTTATCACACAGATTAATATTATTAATTTAGGGCAAAAAAGGATAAATGTTAAAATACAAGACCTGACCCCATTGGTTTGATGCTGAATAGTGTGAATTGTGTACCTGTATCTCGTGATTTTCTCCTCTATTAAAGTCGTTAATCCAACCCATTAGAATTATTAATTTATCAAAGCTGAAGCGTTGTGATATAACAGTGGGGATATTCTGCAAATTTATTGAAATAAAAACGGACTAGAAAGGAGACACTATGCGTATCGAAATCAAAAGTTATAAGGTGGTTATATCAAACATTAAATGGGGATCATACGGTACAAATGCCTGGATAATGCTGTTTGATGCTGAGACTGCGGGCGCTTCGAATTATAGGGTACGGTTGAACTTCAGGTCTGCTCACGAAAACTACGATGTTACGGAGCAGGGCAATTTCATAACAGTTGGAATGAGTTACAACAGCTTTCCTGGGATTGTGGATATTCTTAGAAATGAAAAACCCATATTTGTATCCTGGTATCCTGATTCAAACTTTGCGTGCGTAGCTACAACTCTGGAGCCTATGGGTGAAGAGGAATCAGGGGATTAAGGGTTAAATGTAATAAAGCGTTTATTACGCAAAACAACAAGGGAGGGAACTATGTCCTGGGAACGTTATTCAATTGCGGATTATAAAATTTATAGTACAGCGCACAATACTCCGGGTTATCCAAATATTTACGGGTTTATCCGGCTTTATTGGAAAGAAAAACCTCGGGCTACCTTGTGGTTTTATCGGGACAGCGCGTCATCGATTGCTCCTAATGCCTCTTTCGAAAGCGGAGGGTATACGAATTATTACGGACGCTTCAGTCAGAGACAATTTGCTGATTCCGTCGACATGTTAAGAAATGAGAAACCGGTATTTTTCCACTGGAATGAGAGTTCCAAGGGTGTTTTCCTTGCAACGGGAGAAGAAGAGGTTGGTGAAGGGGAACTTGACGCTTAAGGATTGAATTTTCAGAAGCAGGTTTTGTGATATAACGGTAGGGGTTTGGTTTTTGTTTGAGAAAAAACGAGATATATCCAATGTCAAGTTTACCCGCCTTGTTGTGTGGTGGGGTTTGACCCCTTATCTGTTTTAAACAAATCCGAGTTTCTTCAGAGCATTTAAGTGATAATTTTGTTTTGTCCTCCATACGGAAGAGGTGAGAATATGGAAGTTGAACTTCCATATTTTTAGGCTTGTCCACCTCGTAGGTGGAAAAAGGGGGTCTTGCAACTGCTGTTTTGTGCTCTATGTTGTCATTTCTGTGCCTGTATATCTGCTTTTTCTCCTCTATTAAAGTCGCTAATCTGTCTTATTAATATTATTAATTTATCAAAGCTTAATCGTTGTGATATA
>VAPC010861253.1_pt1 | contig 12059 bp, 10 predicted proteins | sample 3395121 | NCBI WGS metagenome assembly VAPC01 (sample SAMN08290434, study PRJNA428436) | hydrothermal vent metagenome | isolation source: Deep-sea hydrothermal vent chimney | place: Indian Ocean: Southwest Indian Ridge | depth 1711 m m
CCGTCGGAATAAGGAGTATGGATTCGTCCGAGCTTAAGAATATTAATAAGCAAAGGACATTCTATGCATCAGATATCCGTCAGTCAAAAGATTGGATTAAAAAAGTTGTAAAGAAGCTCTCTAAAAATGTCTATATCACAATAGATCTGGACGTTTTTGACCCTTCCGTAATGCCCTCAACAGGCACCCCTGAACCGGGTGGACTGGACTGGTATGCGGTCATAGACTTACTGAAAAATGTTTCACAGAATAAAAACATAGTTGGATTTGACGTTGTTGAGCTCTGCCCCTCGAAGAATGCGGCTCCAGACTTCCTCGCAGCAAAACTTATATATAAGTTGTTGAGTTATGTATTTATTTGCGGCACCAGGATTTAGGTATGAATTTTTGACTCGTGGATATATCCTCTATAAATAACAAAGACAGAGGCTATGAAGAGAAATATCATGTTACCATAATCTTCCTGCCAGAATCCGGTGGTTATATTAATCATGGCATAGGAAACAATCACTCCTATACTACACAGCATAAAGCTGCGTGTTTCAGAACCTTCCTTAGAGTTAAGAGCTTTAGATAGTTTTAAAATTACAGTACTCCACAGCCAGATAAAGATCGCGAGTCCTACTACGCCAATCTCAAAGCCTATCTGAATTGCAAGATTATGAGGATTTACCTTGCCATAACTTAAGTGGGCATCTTCAACATAGTAAACATATGCACTTGGATATTTTCCTTTCCATGATTCAACTAGACTGGAATCTTTGACTACCCATGCCATCTTTTTCCATCCATACCCATAACCGACAAGAGGCCTTTCTTTGATGATATCTAACGCCACCAGCCATATACCTAAGCGGTTAGTCAGCCCTGAATCTGTAATATATGTCTTTGGATTCGATAAAGACTTATACCTCGAAAATCTATCGGTTTTTGATGGGAGCATTACGGTAATGCATAATATGGATATGGCAACTATTACAGAAGTGATTATCAGCTTGTATTTTTTCGATAAAACAAGAATTATACCAATAGCAATTGGTATGGCAAGGAACGGTGTCCTGGCGTTGTAAATATAAACTAAAATAAGTCCTGCAAAAAGAGTGATAACGCCTATCCATTTTTTCCATGTAGGCTCTTTTATTGATATGAGCCATCCAACAATAAAAGGCAGGTAAAAAGTCGCTTTATTGGCATATCTTGCAAAGAACATTTTGCTGTTGGCTCTCCACGATGTGGAGGGGGCAATTTTGCGGAAATTATCCCAGTCCACTACTGCATTTTCAACAATTGATGCAAATGTAACAACTGTAAAGCTGGCAACTACAATCCAGAACAGTGTTTTGAGTTCCCGGATACTTTTGAACTCTGTAATTATTACCAGAAATATTAATATCTCTTTAAGTAAATTTTTCCGGATAGCATTTAAGCTGTCTATAGGATAAGGACCAAAAATTGAAACTAACAAAGACCATCCTGCTAACAAAGATAAAGCGATTATCGTTTTATCTTTAAAAACTATATTTTTTATTTCTCCTTTAGCGAGTTTAATTACAAACAGTATAAGCAGTCCGTAAAAGCTTATTTCTCTGAAAGAATTAAAACGGTTAAAAGGTTGGAAGAATATCAGCACATACAGAAGAACCCTTAAAACTTTAGATGTGGTCAAACTATGTGAGAAATTCATTGTAATTAATTTCCTGAGATAATTCTTTTTGCAGCAGAACAGATTTCTTCTACCGATACCGCTGTTATACATTCTCTCGTATTCAGTTTACAATTATAAGGGCTTTTAAAGGCATGAGAACACGGAACACATGCAAGCTTTTTCTGGACTATTGCGGCATTTTTGCCTGTTGGTCTTTGATCCTGCATATCTGCAGGTCCTGCGATATTAATTAGCGGAATAGACAAAGTGTCTGCCATATACGTTATTCCTGAATCCACACCGATAAAAAGGGATAACCTTTCAATGAGTGCAGGAAGTTCTGCCAGACTTAATCTTCCTGTTGCATTAATGACTTTATCTTTTTTATTAACCAAATCAAAAACCATATTTGTAGTATTTTTCTCCTGGTCAGAACCGATAAGCGCCAGATAGATGTCCATATTATCTAACAGCATATTTGCAAGTTCTGCAATCTTTGTTGTTCCCAATTCTTTAAGTTTATTGCCACTGCTTACAGCAATACCAATTAAAGGTTTATCAATTCCTCCTAAAATTTGCTGTGCCTTTAAATCAGCATTATCTGATTTATAAACTTCTTTTGATATATTATCACTTTCAATGCCAATAACTTTAAGCATTTGCATATAAGTTTCTATTACTAATCTTCCACTTATGTGTTTTTCTACGTGGGTAAAGAAAATTGATGCAAGTTTGAAAGTAATTCCTGAGAAATCAGGCATTACAGAAAGTCTGACGGGGACCAATCCCCAGAATAATGCAATTGTAAACGGCACATTAGGGTTCAGGCAAATTGCAACATCATATCTCTCTTTGTATATCAAATTAGATAGTTTTATCTTGCCTAAAAACCCTTTAAAGTCTGCGTTTTTTATTGTTATGATTTCATTAATATATGGGTTGTTTTCCAGTAACTCTTTTGTGACAGGACTTACCATAGCTGTAAGATAGGAATAGGGATATTTTTTCTTTATCTCTCCAAAGACAGGCGTGGAACAGATTAAGTCGCCTATTTTCGCTGTTTGGATGACCAATATTCTCTTGTTCTCCTTTTTTCTTTTTAATGAAATAATAAGAAACAGAAGTGGATAAATAAGATAAGTCAGCAGAACATAAATCATCCCGCTACCTTGGAGAGTATACTGCTGACCTGATTAACATATTTTTCAATCGAAAAATTTTCAACTACCCGCTTTTTCCCGGCCCGCCCCATATCTTTCCTAAGCGAGGGAGACAATAAAAGATTTGCTAAATACTCAGCAAACTCTTTTAAGTTGTCCTTTTGAAATAGCAAACCTGTTTTTTTATCTATGATTAGTTCTGTAATGCCTGCAATTCTTGGAGCAATAACAGGTTTCTGCATAAGCATTGCTTCTAATATAACCCTTGGAAGCCCTTCTTTTTCTGATGTCATAACAAGTATATCCATAGCATTTATGTATGAAATAGCATCTGTCTGAAAACCACTGAAAATGACTCTGTCTCTAAGATTTTTTCTTTTAACCAGCTCAAACAGGTTATCCCTTTCCGGGCCTTCACCTACTATCAAGCATTTAATAGAATAGTCAATTTTACTTGTGATTATACATAAAGCTTCTATTAAGTCCTTAATTCGTTTTCTTTTTAATAGGGACCCTACTGTCCCTATTAAAATATCATTATCTGAAATGCCCCATTTCATTTTTATTTCCTGAGGAGATATTTGAGGTTTGGTTTCAGAGCTTATTCCATTATAAACCACCTGGCACATAGAGGGAACAACGCCTTGTTTAACAAACTCATTTTTAACCCCTTCAGAGACGCATATTATTTTAGAGAGCCCCTGATTAGCAGCTTTGACCTCAAAAAAATTGAGTTTTGTCTCTATACGGCTGTGTTGTAATACCGGGATATTTATCATTTTCGATGCAACAATTCCTTCCAGGTTAGATGATGGTTGGTTGTTCATATAAAGCAAATCAATCTTTAGATTTCTTAAAATCTCTGCAATCCTTTCTGCATTCTTTTTAATCTTAAAATGATAATCAATAAGGAATATGCAATGCTTTTTCAGTCTCTTTCTAAAAAAGAACATAAGCCTCACTATCTCTTTAAGTATTTTAGCCACAGATGGTTGTTTTTTTTGCTCCAAGAGCAGGAAGTCTGTCCCAAGTTTTTCTATCTCTGTTTTTATATCAGACTCTTTGCCTTGCTTATAATTGTTATAAAATAAAACGGAGAAACAATACTTATTTCTATCGTTTCTTTTTAGAAGTTCAAGCAGGCTGTTTGTCCCGCCTCCCCATTCCTTGCCTGTATCCAGTATTAAAATCTTTTTTGCCATCTTTATAGAAATAATTTTATAGCTTTAAATCAGAGAACCTGCCCTTCCTATACTTGTCGACTATCAAGGAATTATAGGAAAAACTTCTTTTAAAACATTTGAAAATTCATCAGCTATTTTATTAGTATCAAAAAGTCTCTCTACCCTGTCTCTCCCCTTTTGGGAAAAGTTTTCTCTCAATGATTTGTTTTCCATGAACTTACAGGTATATTATATTTATCCAGCAAATGAGTCGGTTTTTCCCCGGGTTTAAACCTGTCTAAATCTACTCATAGATAAATAACTCTAACCTTCTCTTCCGGCACACCCTCTATCAGCAGGGTGTTTCTGACAGATTCGGTAAAGGGCAAAACATGTCCACTTTGTCCATAATGAGCCTTTTATAAAAACTGGTTTTTTCATCAAAGATTGCCCTGTAAGGTATATTCTCCCACCAGGAAAGAATCAGTTTAAAACCAAGCTGTTCTTTCAGGCTTGCCATTGTATATGCCGATCTGCTTATATCACACGAATATACTATATCCATCCCTTTAAGATATTTTCTTAAAGAAAAATAATAGAAATCCATTTTTTTATAAGGGGCACTTAAAACACGTTTATATGCTGTCAGTGGATTTCGCAAAGCTAATGCTATCTCCATGGAGTGGTATAGATAATGCTTTTTTAAATCTATGGAGTTTACATCATAGTCATTCCTTTCGCCTACAAACACTGTTATATCAAAATTATTTTTCAACGGTTCAAAACGCTGCAATGCCCATTTATTAACCTTATTGTCAAGTATTATTCCGATCTTCACGTCTTTTTCCCCATATTTAATATGTCAAGAGTAGCAATTGTATGTTTCGTCAATACCAATTTCCCTCCATGAATTTTTGATACTTCCATTTCTTAGTTATGCATGGAAAGAGCCATCCTTTGTCTCTGCTCGTTTCACATGGGATGACATTTAGCCACATTTTTAGACTTTTGCCTGTCTGCCCCATTTTTTCAGGACACGATGGTATCCCTTTTCGGTCTGGTCAATCATTCCCTGAAATGTGTAATTCTTAACTATTTTATCTCTCCCTCTTAGAGCCATTTCACGGGCTTTCTCTCTATGTTCTGCCAGCCATAAGATAGCATCGCTTACTGCTTCATGGTCTTTTGGAGCTACAAGCAAGCCTGTCACTCCATCCTCAATGATCTCCGGGAGCCCCCCTACGTTGGCAGCAATCACCGGTTTGCCCATTGCAAGCGCCTGAGGGATTACCTGGGATGTTCCCTCAGAAGCATAAGAAAGTAATACAAAAATATCGAGAGCCGCCATTATCCGGGGGATATCATCTCTGAAGCCGGTCATAATTACATTTTTTTCTATCCGGAGGGTACGAACTTGCCTCTGCAAGTTATCCCACTGGGGGCCATTACCAACTATGAGAAATCTTGCCTTTGGATAAATTGATATAACTTTTAGCGCTGCTTCAAGTAGATAACGATGTCCCTTCCAGTGTCGCAGAATAGAGACTATCCCTACTACAGGATAGGCATCTTTAAGCCCTAATTCCTCATAAATCTTATCACCGCTGATATTTATATCATACTTTTCAATATCTACCCCTGCAGGCACACTAACGATTTTATCAGGAGTGATTTTGTTCCTTATTATCAATGTCTCTTTTATATGTTTACTGCTGGAGATAATTATATCAGCAAGGTATCCATAGATTATTTTTGTTGACCAACTCTGTTTAACGGGCGTTGAAAGATGTCTGCTTCGCACAACAGGGATTCCGGATATGCGGCCTGCTGCTCCTGCAATCCAGCTATCTTTGGAACTATGGGTATGAACAATGTCAACATTCTCTGCCCTTATGATCTGAAGGAGTTTAGTTATGGCTATAGGGTCACAGGCAAATCTCATACGCACATTAAATACAGACAGGCCGGCCTTTTCAGCATGCCTGGAAATTTGACTTCCATGCCGGCAGGCAATCAATATCCTGTAACCAAGTTCGGTAAACTTCATGGATTCCTGAAATATCCTCATCTCCTGTCCTCCCCATCCGGTGGAGGATTCTGTGTGAAGTATTGTTGGTTTAGTTTTGATCATAATATTAGGAAATTATAAAAATATTTTGACAGGATTAACGGGATAGACAAGATATTTTTTTAATCCTGTTAATCACTTATTCTAAATAAAACTTGTGTTTTATTGATTACACAGATTTTATAAAACGATTCCACTGATGAATGCGTAATTATTTATGACGCTTCATATAACTCCTTGATTTTACGCTTAATTTTAACTTTTATTTCTCCAAAACCAAGAATCAGACCCAAGAAAACCATACCGATAGTTCAGGACTATATAGTGTCTGTGTATAAACATAACAATTGAGCCGTCATTCCCGCAGTCTGTTGAGCGGGAATCCAGTCTTTTCAGTGAGTCCTGGATGCCCGATTAAAGACTTCGGGCATGACAAAAATAAGAAACGGCAGTTTATAAACAGACTCTATATAAACATGATAAGCATATCCGATAATTTTTCTGTCAATTCACTACACTCCATATAATCTCCTTCAGGTTGTGATAAACTTTTTTGATTAACTGGATTTATATCATGTTCATCCTGTTATCCTGTCTAATTTTCAGTGTTTGTTATTATTTTAGTAAGCCATTTTTTCTAATCACTTCCAGTATATCATTTGCAGAAATAGAGTTAACGTGTTCGCCCCGTTTAAATGCGAATTGGTTCTCCCCATAGGGCATCCATCTTACAGGCCGGAATTTCCCCCAAAGGGAAATAGTGGATGTATTAACACTTGCGCCTATATGCATGGCTCCGCCTTCTCCGCATATCAAAAGGTCTGATTCTCCTACAAGGGCTGCAAAGTTCATGACTTGAGGTGTTTCAAAATATAAGGCATTGGTATTTTTCCCGTGCCAGGACCCTTGCGCGGTGGCTATCTCCTTTGATAATCTTATAGCCTTATCTTTATCATGAGGAGATGATGTTATTATGTAAGTTGTCTTATGTTGTTCTGATAATATATTGGCAGTCTCTTTAAATCTTCTAATTGGCCATCTGTTCTCAGGCCTGTTATTGCTTATATTAAATACAACTATTTTGTTTTCTTTCCGGATATTATTTTTTTTAAAAAAGTCCCTGACTCTATCAGTTGACTCAGGCGCTATTTCAATGGCTATATCTTTTAGTAGGTTTTCTATCCCTATGGTTTTTATTAATTCAAGAAGCGCGTCAATATGGTGAATGGGTTTCCACTTTTTGCAGTCTCTTACAGGCAGATTATAGCAGAACTGAAATAGATGCCGTTTTTCAGGTATACATCCAGCACGTATTCTCGCCCTGCTTATTAGGGTTATTAACGCCAGTGTCGAAGAAAAACCTACTTTCAGACCTATAGCAAAATCAAATTTGGTTTTGTTTTGTCTGAAGAGTTTCCAGTAGCCAAGGTATTTATTTCTATATATACCCCGTCCTTTTTTGTATGCGATTAATTTATCTATGAAGGATGCCCCTTCAATTATTCCTGCATTCGTGCTGTCAGCCAGAACTGTAATATGTGCCTCTGGAAATTCCCTGCGGATGGTCTTAAATACAGGGATAGCACAAATCATATCACCGATGTTGTTTCGTCTTATTATGAGAATATTTTTAATCTTATTCCTGAAGTCTTTTATATTCATCCTGAAAAGCCGATTGGAGTTTAGATATTTTACATTGATTTGTTATTTAAAATCCTTAAAACAGCTTCCTTAACATCATCGGGTTTAATAGCTGTCATGCATTCTCTCAGCAGTATACCCTCACACATACTTTTTTTGCAGGGTTTGCATGGGAGATTCTTTGTAATCACGATATGGCCGTTGCCATATGGACGCCACACATTTTCTGCTGTAGGACCGAAGGGTGTAATGACAGGAGTTTTAACCGCGGCAGCAATATGCATCGGGGCAGAATCAACGCCTATAAATAAGTTAGAGGCTTCTGAAATTGCAGCAAGTTCTTTAATCGAGGTCTTTCCACAAAGATTTAATAACCGTGAACCGTGAACCGTGAACCGTGAACTGACTAAAGAGAGGATATTTTCCGCCTTTTCCATTTCTTTTCTATCAGGAGCAGATGTTACAACTACCTTCATTCCTTTATCAATTAACCAAACAATAAGCTCGGCCATGTATTCATCCTTCCAGCATTTAAACAGCCAGCGTGCTGTTGGATGCACATGGATAATAGTGTCATCGTCCTTTATATTATTCTCTTCAAAGATTTTTTTAATCGAAAGCCTGCTCTCTTCAGGGATAATAAAATCAACTTCTGTATTATCCGTGGTTATACCAAAATGCCTTACAACATCAAGATTCTGCAATACCATATGTTTTTGTATGTTAATGTTTACAGGATGTGTATATATAAACCTCTTGCCGGCAAATCCTCTTTTGCCGGGATTGACGGTTAGTTTATAGCGCGCTCCTGAGAGAAAAGATACAATTGCAGCGCGATCCCCTCCAGTCAGGTCTACTGTCATATCAAAACCCCTTGCTCTTATCTCTTTGAGGAACCTGATTTCTTTTATATATTGTTTAGTTGCCGATAAGTTCTTTATTGCCCTGTCAAATACTATTAACTCATCAATAACAGGGTTGCCGGTCAGCACATCTTCTGTGCCGGAGTTAACGAGGACAGATACACCGGCATCGGGAAAAGTCTCCTTCAGCGCCCTTATTGCAGGCGCTGTGAGAAGGACATCTCCGATGTGCCTGAACTTTACAACAAGGATTTTTTTAATGTCTTTGAATATTGAAGCGCCTGATGCCAAATCAACCACCAAATTAAGTAATAACCTTTATAATCTCCTTAACTGCCTTTTCAATTGAATAGCCCACTGCCTTAGAATGTGCTTTTTCCCCCATGTCTTCTGCCTGCCGCAAAGTAGTGGAAATCTTTTCTGCAAAGGTCCCTGCGTCCAGGGGATTATTTATAACAAAACCTTCAATTCTGTCCTGAATAAGCTCTGAAGCACCGTTACATGATGTGGTTACCACAGGAAGTCCTGATGCCATTGCCTCAAGCGTGGCATTGCTGAAGGGATCGTATATTGTTGGGAGCACGAAGACATCTGCTATAGCATAGAGCTTCTCGATTCTTTGTTCAGGCCCCCATAATATTACTTTGCTTTCCACGCCAAGTTTTTTTATCATGGAGAGATATTTTGTCTTTGCTCTCTTTCCCGCAACTATTAATCTGGCTTCTTTCAAATCTAACATTGAAAAAGCCTTTAAGAGAACCGGCAGACCCTTTCTTTCAAAATCCGCTCCCACAAATAAGATTATTTTATTGTTCTGCAGCCCAAGAGAGTTTTTAACGGCTGCTTTTTTATCTTTTGCTGCCGGGTGAAATCTTTGCAAATCAACCCCGTTATAGATTACATGTATTCTTTCTCCCGGGATAGTGTAATGCCTTATTATGTCATTTTTTACCATCATTGAATTGGCTATTATTGCCTTTGAGTACAGTAAACATTGCCTTTCAAGATAAAGCATCACGAGATGATGCGGGTTTATGCTGAAACTTAACTTTCCAGGAGATGATTTAACAGTCTTGCGTTTGTTAAGCCATTCTCTGTGACAGCCATCACCTGCCCTGTAAACTCCGTTAGAAAGTTCGGGCAAGATATCCTTTCCGGCGGGATAAATATCCTGAAAGAGTGTGCGCTCGAAACTAAGAACGCTGTCAAAGGATTTCTTTTTTAGCGTACGTCTGACATTTAATGCAAAAAGTATGTTTGAAAGAAAAGACGGTTTTTTTATTGTCCTGACCCTGTGAATACAGGTAGATTTTCCAGGCCAGTGATTTGCACTGAATATGTGAACTTCGTGTCTTTGCGCCTGCAGGTTCTCAGATACAAGATTTAAATAGTTCTCGGCTCCACCATAGGGACTGTAATTCTTACGTATAATGGCAATTTTCAAGATATTCTCCCATAAGATATTTCCGGGTTAATCATGGTAAAAGAGGAATGTAATTATTTTTACTTATTTTTTGCTATATTATACCTAAATTGAGTGATTTTGATGCATCTGACAGATGGCGAGCAGTCCCGTGAATAACTTTACTGCTTTGTCATTCCGAGGCCTTCGCTTGTCATTCCGAACGGAGTGTCCGCCCCAGCGGATCCGCCGAGGCGGAAGGACTCTCGTATTTAGATTGCTTCGGGATTTCGTCCCTCGCAATGACAGTGTACAGAACTGTTAGGGACACCTCACCAGGAAAAAAATATTTAACAGGATAACAGGTTTACGATTTTTTCAAAATATTCTCTTGTAATTCATCTGAATTCGTGGCTAAATAGTGTCTGTGTATAAACTGCCGTTTCTTATTTTTGTCATGCCCGAAATTAGTAATCGGGCATCCAGAACCTATTGAAAAGACTGGATTCCCGCTCAAAGACCTGCGGGAATGACAGATCAATGTTCGAGTTAAATAATTACAATGAAAAATATTCTTGTTACAGGATGTGCAGGTTTTATAGGATGGAAGGTATCGCAAATGCTGCTTGAGATCAATACCCGGGTAGTCGGGATTGACAATATGAATAACTACTATGATCCTGCACTGAAAAAATGGAGACTGCGCAGTTTAAAAGGCAATCCAAAGTTTACTTTTTATAAACTTGATATTGCGAATTATAAAAAGCTGAAGGATATTTTTGTAAATAACAAGATAGATGTTGTGATTAACCTTGCAGCAAGGGCAGGTGTAAGGGCCTCTGTAGAAAACCCCTGGATATATCTTGACACCAATACAAAGGGGACATTGAATCTCCTTGAATGTTCCAGAGAATTTAAAACCAAAAAGTTTGTCCTGGCTTCTACTTCAAGCCTTTATGCATCGGAAAAGATGCCGTTTAAAGAAGAGGCCAAGACTGATTTGCCGCTGGCCCCATACGCTGCTACAAAAAAGGGCGCTGAGGTCTTATGTTACTCCTATCATTATCTATACAATCTTGATGTAAGCATTGTGAGATATTTTACTGTATACGGACCGGCCGGCCGGCCTGATATGAGCATATTCAAGTTCATTAAAAACATAGATGCCGGAAAACCTATACCGGTTTTCGGAGACGGAAACCAGACCAGGGACTTTACTTATATTGATGACATAGCTGATGGTACGCTAAGGGCAATGAAGCCAATGGGCTATGAGATTTTAAATCTGGGCGGTGACCACCCTGTAAAACTCAGGTATGTAATTAAACTTCTTGAAAAGAACCTCGGAAAGAAGGCTAAAATAAAGTTTCTTCCAAGACACCCTGCTGATGTCACTGCAACATGGGCTCATATAGAGAAGGCAAAAAAACTTTTGCGCTGGAAACCAAAGACTTCTATTGAGCAAGGGGTGGAAAATACAGTCAAGTGGTTTATGGAGAATAAGAAGTTTTTGAAGAAAATAAAGGGATAACCCTTATTTTCTGCTTTCACAGATTTGTCAATCTTGATTACACAGATAATGTGCAATAGTCATTAAAAGTATTTACGCTTATTGCAAAAGTCATTCTTGATGTTCTCACAAAAAGTCTTAAAAAGCGCTTTTCTGTCATTCCCGTGGAAACGGGAATCCAGTCTTTTCAGATAGTTACATACGCTCTGGATTCCCGCTTTCGCGGGAATGACGACTTTTCACGAATCCATCATTCTTGACTTATTCGATTGATTAAAACTACTTTTATCAGTTTATAATGCCCTTCCGGCGGAGTTACTTTCTTTTGCCACAAAAGAAAGTAACCAAAGAAAGGTGGCCTGTGATTGTTTTTAAACGGGCTATTTCAGGCCTGAACGCTAAATTCAAAAAACTCCCTTCGGTCAGACACTTTTGAATTCTTAACGCGTTCAGACCTGAAACATCCCTAAAACAATCAAAAGGGGAATTAAAAAAACAAAAAACTCAATGAACTACCCCGCAGCAGAGCTGCGAGGTATCAAACTGCCTATGACGTCATTCCCGTGGAAACGGGAATCCAGAGAGCAAACAGACTGGATTCCCGATC
>VAPC010185432.1_pt1 | contig 12040 bp, 12 predicted proteins | sample 3395121 | NCBI WGS metagenome assembly VAPC01 (sample SAMN08290434, study PRJNA428436) | hydrothermal vent metagenome | isolation source: Deep-sea hydrothermal vent chimney | place: Indian Ocean: Southwest Indian Ridge | depth 1711 m m
CGTAGCACAGTGGCTACGTTTCCGGGCCTCCGGCTCAGCCGCCTGGTCGGGCCGGCGCCAGAGCAAACCTCGCGTTCGCCGGTTACTCCGACAGGCTCCTAACGCGGTAGTACTTCTGACGCAGTTTCAGATTGAGCAATATTCAGCTCACTCTCCCTCTCACCACCCGTAGACAGGAATTCCTCGAATTCGTCCTTCATAATCAGATAGCGGCCGCCGACCCGCAGGCCGGGCACAATTCCGCTCTTGATATACTTCAGTACTGTCTGGCGCGACACACCCAGTATCTCTGCTACTTCGCTGACGAAATAGACCCGCCGCTCGACATCCATCGTGCGACTCCCTTTCGTGTTCTTCAACAGACTACACTCACAAATGGTCGTGAGGGTCACTGTATCGTAAAGATGAAACGTTTACAGCGCTTTTTCTAACTTGTCAATCTTATTTTGACATAAATAAACGTAGTTGAACCTCAGTGCACCATTCCGTGATTACGGTTGATATCCAGACAACTACACCTGTGTTGAAGCCTCCACAACGGCTCCCAGGGCCCCGAGTACTTCCGGGTCGAAATACCTGTTGACTTTCCCTTCCATGAACCTGACTGCAGCAACAGGATCAAGGCCTCTTCGATAGGGCCGGTCGGAAATAAGCGCATCGTAAACGTCTGCCGTGGAGAGAATTCGTACCTCGCGGCTCAAATTATCCTCTTTCAGCCGATTGGGATATCCGGAACCGTCGAGTCTCTCATGATGATTATCTATCCAGGCCCCAATTTCATTAAATACACTGCCGGCGTACCCAATTATCCTCCTTGTATAGTCTATATGTTTCTTTGCCTGTTCGTACTCGGGTCCGGTCAGCCACTTCGGCTTGTCAAGCACCTGGTTGCTCACACCGGCTTTGCCAAGGTCGTGCGCCATGCCCGCTATTCCGAGCGAAGCCGCCAGGTCTTCTGCCATTCCCAGCTCAAGAGATATCAGATAAGCAGTACGTGCAACATTCCATGAGTGGTTCTGCCTGTAGGGTGATTTGCCGTCTACAAGGCCGACCAGCATGGATAAGAAGGCAGCCAGCTGACCATATGTGACAGCCAGCTTCTCATGAGGTATCCGGCTGAGCAGCTGCTTACTCACCTGACCGCCGGTGAAAATCCCCCAGAAACGGACATTCTGGCTGATGTCCACCAGCACCTTTGCTTCAGCTGGTCCGATCTGTTTTCCGGAGAGTTTCATCGATTCCGACCGAACGAATTCCGGACTGTGTCCTCTTTCACCAGCCGATGCTATGGCAGTCTCCAGACAGTCTGCAGCCGTCATGACCCTCTGGACCAGGGGGATATCGTCACCCCTTATCCCGACCGGGTACCCGTGTCCGTCATATCGTTCGTGATGACCCTGAACGAGGGTTGCGACGGAAGGCGGCAAGGGCAGTTCCTCCAGAATGGCACTGCCATCTGTGACATGCTGGATCAGGAGTTCTGATACCTTCTCTATACTCCCTTTGCGGACGTGGATTGCCAGATCCTCAACTGCGTCGAGAGGGTGATTCACCAGCAGTTCCGACTCGAGAGAACTGGTTATTTCTGTCAGTTCGTGGGTAATCTTGAAGAGGCCGACGTCATGGAAAAGTGAAGCCAGAGTGACATCAACCACATCTTCGGCATCCAGTTCCAGACCGACGGCCAGTTCCTGAGCTATATAAGCAGTCCGCTGGGCATGTCCGAAGGCGTGCCCTTCCACAAGATCGATAGCGGCGCCATAGATAAACCCGATATCGGCCAGATTCAGTTCAGTCGCAACTTTCTGATCTGTTCCTGCCTTACTGCCTGCAGGCAATTCTCCTTCGCCTTCCTCGTAAATGAGGTTCCAGATTTTTTTCAGAAAATCACGGCTCATGGCAGTTCAAACTGATCAGCGTACCTTCTTCTTGTGACGATTGGCCCTCATCCGCTTCTTTCTTTTGTGTTTTGCGATTTTCTTTCTCTTACGCTTCTTGCCGCATGGCATTACAACTCTATCCTCCCATTGAATTTCGAACCTATATCCTTCCTTAAAGACGTGATAAGGTAGGAAGTGTCCGTGGGAGATGAAAGCCCTTTATATCAGTGGCCTCTCCCTGTCTGCCACCGCATCCTTCAGATCCCGCGAGGGTTTGAAGGTGGGAACAAACTTGGCCGGAATATCTACAGGCTCCCCCGAACGGGGATTTCGAGCCCGGCGTGCCGCCCTCTCCTTGATCTTGAACGTACCGAAGCCGCGGATCTCGACCGTCTCACCCGAAATCATTGCCGCCTTGAGGGTCTCCAGCATTCCCTCGACAACAAGTGCGGTGTCAGTCTTGGTCAAACCGGTCATTTCAGCTATAGCTTCGACGATATCGGCCTTAGTCATGCCGAATTTCTCCTTCGGTTAGCGCATAAGATAGAGCACTCGGGGCCCGTCCAGCGGACCCAGTCCAAGCTCCGTTTTAATCTCATCAACTCCCGCCCTGCCCATTATCAGATCCCATATTGTCAGCCTGCGCGGCCTGCCCGGGCGGATCAGATCGGGATCCTCCCCCAATCCGGCCATCGTTCCAACCAGAGCCCGTGCGTCGTGCATATCCCCGGTCCGGTCTGCAAATCCCCATTCTACAGCCTGCCGTCCGGTAAAGACACGCCCATCCGCGTACACTTCGAGAACTCCGTCTTCCAGATCCCGGCTCGTGCGAACGACTTCGAGGAATTGATCGTAGCTGTCATTGATTACTTCTTCAAACCATTCGCGATGGCTTTCAGTCGGTTCCTCGAAGGGATTCCCCATATCCTTGTAAGGCCCGCTGGTAATCGTTTCCCACCTCACCCCCACTTTATCCATTATCCCCGTGAAAACCGGATACTGCAGGATCACTCCGATACTGCCTGTCAAACTGCCTGGATGGGCTATGATGGTATCGGCGGCACACGCCACGTAGTATCCACCGCTGGCGGCAACGGCTCCCATATAAGCCACGACAGGTTTATTGTTTTCATGCCTGGCCCGCAGGAGTGCCCGATAGATTTCGTCGGATCCTACAATCGTGCCGCCGGGGCTGTTGATCTTGACCAGCAGACCCTTGATATCTTTCCTCGATGCGTAATCGTCGATAAGCTTGACGATGCGTTCCACGCTTTTAATCTGTCCCTCAACCTCTATCAGACCAATCGCCGGAGACCAGCGGAATTCGAAACCACCCATCAGCGAAGCCGCTCCCCTGATCGCGATCAGAAAGAGGGCAAGGAAAAAGACTGCAGCAGTACCGATCAGAAGTGTCCTGTATGTGGAATGTCTGCCTGCCATTTTGTCCTCAGGTCGGAGCTGCTCATCTGAAGATGATCAGCTTTGATTACCTCCCATGCCTGCCTGCCTGGCTGCTTCTTCTGTTACGATCAATTTTCTGCCCGGATAGATCGTGTTCCCTGTCAATCCGTTCCACTTTTTCAGATCGGTCACGCTGACTTTGTATCTCTGCGAGATATCCCAGAGGGTATCGTTGCGGCCGATTGTATACACACCATCGGCCGGCAGGTTTGCCGTGGCAACAGCCGGCCTTGCCGCAACGCGGTTCCGTCTCGGGTAGATGGTCAGGGTCTGGCCGATGTAGATAGTGTTGTTCCTCAGGTTGTTCCAGCCGCGTATCTGAATCCAGGTCACTCCATATCTGGTTGCCAGGCCGCTGATGGTTTCACCTCTGCGAATCCTTACACGGATCGGTGTTCCGCTGCCCTCCACAACCCTCTGCCTGGTCAGACTGCTGATCTCCTCTTCGGTCAGGTAACGTGATTCCTCGTATTTCGGAATCCGCAACTCGGTTCCAACCTGGAGATTCCGGTCGTTCCTGATATTGTTGTGTTCGCGGATCAGGTTCCATGCCACACCCCAGTTATCGGCGATTTCGCCGCCTGTATCTCCGCTCCGGATCAGATGTGTCGCGTAACTGACTCTCGGTTCCTCCGGTATCTGCTCCAGTTGTGTTATGAAGGCATCGGTCGTACCCCTGGGCAGACGCAGCTCCCACCCGTCGCGCGGAGTGATCCTCCAGCGAAGCTGGGGATTGAGTTCGACCAGCCTGCTTTCAGGAACATTGATCCATTTCGCTGCATCTTCGAGTTTAAGCGGTCTTGGAATATGGACCGTCTCATAACTGTCCGAGAACTTCGTCTGGTAGGCTATATCTGTGAACCCGAACCTGGCAGGGTTCTTCGAGATCGCCAGTGCCGCCAGAAAATACGGCACGTAGTTCTTGGTCTCTCCTGGTAACCTGTTATAGATAGACCAGTAATCGAGTCCTCTGCGGTTCCTTTTTGCCCACCGCTGTGCGCTGCGGACCCGGCCCTCACCGCTGTTGTAGGCCGCCATCGCAAGCGGCCACGACTGGAATTCTTCGTAAAGAATCTTCAGATAGGCGGAGGCGGATACTGTGCTCATGGCGAAATCACGTCTCTCATCCACAAGACCCTGAGCCGCAGATGTCTCAAGACCGAATTTCCGCGCCGTATAGCTCATGAACTGCCACGGCCCCACGGCACTGGCCCTCGAATATGCCCGGGGGCTGAAGCCGCTTTCGATCATGCAGAGGTAGACCATATCCCTCGGCAGACCCTCCGAAACCAGAAGCTCTTCCACCATCGACTGGTATCGCCCCGATCGCTCGAGCCAGACCTTGAAGTTGTTCTTACCACGGCCCACATAATAGGAGAGCGAGCTGTAGATCCTCCTCCACGCCGAAGCGGGATAATCATCCAGTCCCATCTCTATGTCAATCTGACCCTCCGCCCTCATCTGAAGAAGCAGATCCCTGATCTCCTGCCAGGAACCGGGAGCGGGTTCCACCGCTTCATCCATTGCATCGTTCATGGCTTCCAGGTCGATAATCATTCCATCCTGATCGAGACCGGATTCGAAGATCATGGTATCCAGGTAAGGCAGGAGCTGGTCGTAAAGGATGTTCGACCTGTTCCAGAGACTCTCGAACTCGTCACGCAGCCGCAACAGCGCCTCGTGCCTGATCAGTTCCTCTTCGTTCTGTGGGTATTCTGTTTCCAGAAAAGTGCGGGAAGGGATGAGCAGATCTGCATCGAAAAGCACCCTCTGCGCTTCCTTGACATCGAATTCAGCCGACTGGAAATCCCCGACGTCGAAACTCGATTCGCCTTTCTCCAGCAGGAATCCGGCCTCGTCCAGGAATACCCGTGCACCAGTAACAGGCGTCTGCTCTGTGCCTCCACTCTGCTCTGCTGAATCGATCCGTTGCCGGTCCACTGCGACAGCCTCAGGTTGAACCGATCCTCCGGAGAGGCCATCAAAAGGCTCAGTGCCGGTACCCGAAATAAAGGGAAGTGACTCAACAAAAGAACAGCCCGCCAGCAGCAGGGCCGGCATGAGAAGAGACAGTCTATTCAGGCATTTCCTGGCAGATACATACAAACTCGTGTAACTCCTTGTAGCATATGGAGTTTCTGGCAATCGAATATAACCGGGTTGGGAAGGTGGTGTCAACCGGTGTCCCGATTCAGAACACTCACCCACCATCTGGTGTGATCGTAACGGGGATGATCATTGCACCGGTGTATCCCAGTTCATGGAGTTTATTCAGAAGCAGGTCAGCTTCCTCCTTCTTTCTCTTGTGGCCGACGCGAATACGGTAATATGGACTGGTAAAGACGACGAAGACCTCTTCTCCCTCCAGAAGTTCACCCAGCCGATCCTTGAAATCCTCCGCCTCGTCTGCCGACGGAGTTATCGCCACCTGAACCTGATACTCCTTTCGGGGCCCTCTCAACGGCTCTACAACGACAACCTGAGAAGTATCCGGCATGGGGGGAAGAGTGTTGAGCAGTACGACCTGCGTTGATTCCGCCATACCTGCGAGCGACAGGACCGACTCGGGATTCTCCCTGATCACCTGTTCACCGCGCCGTGCGGGCGGAGTCACGAGCAGTTCGCCGGCAAGGTCCTCCTTCTGGACCAGGGGCATCTCATCCTCCTGCACCTGCTCGGGAGGATTGGTGAAACGTGGTATTCCTCCGGCACATGCCGACACGATCAACAGGAGGATCGGCAGGGCAGCTCCTTTCCGGATTATCGACATACAAGGCCTCTCAATCGTCCTCGACTGTGACCGGCGCGGGCTCGGCTACGATCAATTCGTATAGAACCGGAAGCAGCAGTTCATGCTGCCCGATAAACACATCACCCGTTCCGCCGGAGATCGTGGGACGCGCAACAACATTTACACGCGGCCTGTAATGATCGTACATGTCAAAGTTAGCCGCATGAAAGTCCTTTGCATCATCACCGGCGTTTCTGGCCATGGCCAGTGCTTTGACAAATACTTCCGGCATGAGTACGGCTGACCCGACATTCAATACTGCGGAACCTGCATTCAGGTTCGCGACATGAGCGGTAAAAATCAGGAAATCACGGTAGGTCAGAGCACCTACCAGCGCCCCGTCCATGGCCGGGTGCTGATGTATTATCTCCGTTCCTATCGCCGAGTGAATTGTAACAGGTACACCGGCCTTCCACGACCGCCAGAGGATGCTCGACTCCTTATGAGGCAGCCCGAGCCGGTCTATATAGCGCCCCACTCCTTCACCGTATCCGAGACTATCTTCCTGAGCCTGGCGACCGGCCTCATGCAGGTGGGCACCGGTTTCCTCCCACATGCCGAAAACACCCTTCTGGAGATTCTCGGCCACATCTTCGCTGGTCTCGCCTATCAGTGCTATTTCAAAATCGTGGATCATGCCCGCACCATTGGTGGCCACACAGGTGACAATGCCCCTTTCTACCAGATCGATCACAAAGGGTGAGCAACCTACCTTGATGACATGAGCCCCCATCATCCAGATGACGGTGCGACCCGATTCACCAGCCATCCGGACCCTGCGGGAGAAATTTTTCAGCGCGCGGCCGCCCAGGATATCCGGCAGACGGTTTTCGGCCACCTCCCTTGGCTGCGCCTTCGGCAGGGGGATGAAGTCATCCACCGACACCCTGTTCTGCCTCTCTGACAGGGGTCTCGTATTGAGCCTGGAGAGATCGAATATCGGAAATTCGCTCATGGAGTGGCCAGAGGAGTGGAGGTGGAGCCTTTCCACCTGGTTCGTAAGGGAGACTGGGCGATGATACCCTCTGCAACTTCAAATACTTCCTCGGGTGAGATTCCGGCCAGGCAATTGCAGGCCGGGCAATTCTCCCACTCACACTCAAGCCTGCCGCACTCCTCTTCAGAGCAGGAGAAGACCTTGTGTCCCGGTCCGAAGGGTCCCCACCGGACGGGACTGCTGTTGCCTGCAGGAGGATAGATGCCGATCACCTTCGTCCCGACCGCCGCCGCCAGGTGCAGGGTTCCCGTACTGTTTCCCACCATCGAATCACATTCCTTGAGAACCCATGCCAGCTGGCCCAGTGTAGTGTGTCCTGTCAGATCAGCGACTCCGTCAACAGCGGCTAACGGGGAGGCCAGTTCGGCATCCTCACTCATCCCGGTTATTATCACCTGGTAATCCTTCTGCCGGAGCAGTCGGACAAGGGAGACGAAGTTTTCCAACGGCCAGGGAAGGGTTGAATAGCGGTCCTCGGAATCCACCCTGCTGGCCGGATGTATGGCCACAAGAGGTTTATCCTCGCGGACTCCCCGCTCTTTCAGGAGTGCAAGGGCCGGTGCCTGATCGGCGGGCGGTGGAGGCAGGTAATTCTCAGGATTGCCTGGCATTGTACCGGTCAGCAGGCTCAGCATCTCCAGGCTGTACTCGATTTCGTGTTTCTCATTCTTCCTGCGCCTGCCGTACCAGCGTACGTTGAAGAGTAATCCATATGCACGGAAAACCGGCCCCACCCTCATCGGGATGCGCGCGCGGAATGCAGCCATTGCGTTGCGCAGATTCGGTTGAAGCAGTATGAGGGCATCGTATCTGTGACTCTTCAGAAGAAGAGTGAGCTCGGCTGAAGACCCGCCGGTGTCGGCCACAACATCGTCCAGATCGGGGTGGGCTTCCAGCAGCTGTGCATACGCACTGTCGCAGATCAGGTCGACCTGGATAGCTCTATCATACTGTTTGGCGGCAGTTGCTACGGCAAGAGTCAGCACCGTCTCCCTCAGCGTGTCGCTGCTCAGCAGGCCCAGCCGCTCCAGAGGCTTTTCTCCGACCATCACAGGCTTGCCTCGCTTCCATTCTGTATTCCGTAGCCTGCAGATGCGACATGTGTCCGTCTTTTCGCTGCAAAGGCGATCAGGGAGTCAAAGCTCCTGTTTAATTCTTTCTGCATCTCCTTGAGGACTTTCCGGTAAACTGCCTGTGAGCGCCCTATCGGATCTTCGATTTTACGATAGCCTGCTGATCCGCGTCCCGACAATTCCGCTTTGAGGCCCTTCAGAATGAAGGTGCGATCCCGGGAACCGGGATCGATAAGCCCGACCCTGTTTCGATGCTGTTCGCTCATCACAATGATGATATCCGCCTCGCGAGCCATCTGAGGGGTAAGCTGCCGCGGCTTGTGGACCGATATATCGATCCCTTCATTCCAGGCTGTCATCTGAGCTTCTTCAGTTGACGATCCCCAGTTCACCGCAGCTACTCCAGCCGAGGCAACGTCCACCTGATCTTCGAGACCCTTCTCCCGCAGCAGAGTCCTTAAGACACCCTCCGCCATCGGGCTCCTGCATGCATTGCCTGTACAGACGAGGAGCACCAGCGGAATTGCCTTTCCCCCTTCTACCTCCACTCCTGTCAGTCTGGCAATGCTGTTCTTCGTAACTGCCCCCTCTCTCACCACCTTCAACGGCAGGGAACGCCCATCCACGATCGAGCTGGGTGAACTGAGGGGCAGAACCCCTCCATCGATTATCAGTTCCAGCCGACCTTTGAATGTCGATGCGATTCCCGCAGGATCGACCAGGGGGGGATGTCCTGCAAGATTGGCACTCGTTGAGATTATCGGTTTTCCCAGCATGGCGGGCAGGCGCAGGGCTGCCTCGTAACTCGATACCCGGGCGGCGACCAGTCCCTCCTCCCCCACAATGGCAGATGGCAGACCATCCCTTGCCGGTGTCATGAGAGTCACCGGCCCGGGCCAGCATGTCCGGGCCACTATCTGAGCCGGTTCAGGTATACCGTCGGAGATTGTATCCAGTGCGTCGACGCTTTCGATAAGCACCAGAAAGGATCCACCGAACCGTCTCTCCTTGATCTCATCCAGATGAGCAATAGCATCCGGGTTCAAAGCGTCGGTGCCCAGGCCGTACTGGGTCTCGGTGGGATATGCAATCACCAGTCCCGACCGAAGAGCTGCTTCGGCTTCCCTCAACCCGAGGTCATCGGGTCTTACTTTCCTAACTACGCTGCTGTTCACGGAATTTTGCCCATGATTCTGCAATCGCATTGTCCTGAAGCGAGAGTATGCAGACCGCCAGATATGCGGCGTTGCGTGAGTTGTTCACACCGACACAGGCCACCGGTACGCCGGGGGGCATCTGTGCAATAGACAGCAGGCTGTCCAGCCCGTCGAGCGCGGCATCGAGGGGAACGCCGATTACCGGCAGGTCTGTATGCGCCGCGACGGCACCGGGAAGAGCCGCCGAAAGTCCTGCACCACATATAAACACCTTTACGCCGCGCTCCGGCGCCCCGTTGACGAATTCCACCATCTTCCCGGGTGTCCTGTGAGCCGATATGACCTCCAGGTCATATTCGATCCCGAACTCGTCCAGAACAGCAGCCGCCTTCTCCATGGTCGGCAGATCGGACCTGCTCCCCATCATGATCGCAACTCTGGGCATTCCTTTCCTTTCAGCTTTCAGACTCACGTGCCAGTGCACGCCAGCCGATGTCCCTTCTGTAGTAGACACCCTCGAAATCGATCTCGGCACAACCACTGTATGCAAGATCAACCGCAGAGGCAATAGTATCGCTCATGGCAGTGACGCCCAGAACGCGTCCGCCGGCAGTGATGACCTGTCCATCACACCCGGCGGTGCCGGCGTGGAAAACTACCAGATCCTCCCTGCCTGACAGATTCTCCAGGCCGTTTATCTGAAAGCCCTTTTTATATGAACCGGGATAACCACCTGAGGCCATCACCACGCAAACGGCAGCACCCCGGTCAACCGAGAGTGCATCGGGTGAGAGTTCACCATTGGCTGCATCGAGCAGGGCCACGGCCAGATCGCCCTTCACGAGAGGCAATACTACCTGCGATTCCGGGTCTCCAAAGCGGCAGTTGAATTCGATCACGTATGGATCTCCCAACTCATCAATCATCAGGCCGGCATAGATCACCCCGCGATAGTCGATGCCTTCGGCGGCAAAAATATCGAGCAGAGGCTTCATGACCCGAGAGTTGGTTTTTTCCATCACTTCCGGTGTGACGACCGGTGCGGGAGCATAAGCACCCATCCCGCCCGTATTGAGTCCGGTGTCCCCTTCGCCGACCGCTTTGTGATCCTGGCTCGAGACGAGGCTTACCAGATTGATGCCATCGGTAATCGCCAGGATCGATGCCTCTTCACCCTTCAGCATCTCCTCGATTACAACCATATCACCGGCATCTCCGAACTGTCTTTCATCCATGATCTCACGGATGCTTCTGACCGCCTCCTGCCTGTCGGCGCACACGATCGATCCTTTCCCCGCGGCCAGACCCGAGGCCTTCACGACAATTCCCCCTTCACCCTCCTCCAGCCAGGCTATCGCCCGGGCGGAATCTGTGAATGTACGGTAAGCCGATGTCGGGATTCCTGCACGATCCATCAGATCTTTTGCCCACGCCTTCGATCCCTCCAGCCGTGCTCCTTCAGCGCCGGGACCGAAACAGGCGATCCCCGCATCACGGATACGATCCGAGAGCCCCAGGGTCAGGGGCAGTTCGGGGCCGACTACGACGAGGTCTACCTCTTCCTCAATAGCCAGGGAGGTGATGCCGTCCAGATCATCAACAGCAACATTTCTGAGTGCGGCATCCGGGGCCATGCCCACGTTGCCGGGAGCTGCGATTATGGAAGAGACAGAAGGACATCGAGCCAGGCTCCAGACGAGCGTATGCTCACGGCCGCCGGAGCCGACAACCAGAACTTTCATGCAGGCACCATCTTGTTGAGAGGGATCGTTAAGGTCACCCTGTTCTACTTGCCAAAGCCTATCCCCAAACGAACGATCGGTCCAGTACTCGATACCTGGTTGAATGCAGGAGGCACGCCAGACACTGACAATGCATTGCCGTTATACTGAGCATATCCGGCTTCGAGCATGAGACTGAGTGGCAGTGCATCGAGGCTGATAATGAATCCGAGGTAGGCCTGGAATCCGATATCACCATTGGCCTCCAGGGTGTAACCGGCCGACACAGATTGAGGCAGGACATCCCAGAACGTAAAGTTCAGTCCGCCTGCGAAATACAGACCGAACCTCTCTCTTGCCCCCAGATTGATATATACAGAAGTGTATTGCAGATCGAAGGTTTCATTCCCGTCAGGACTCTCCCACTGAACCTTATCCATTGCCATGAAGCCGGGGCTGATAGTTAGCCCGAATATGTCGAATCCCACTTCGACTGACTTTATTCTTCGCCAGTCGAGTGATTGCGAATCGAAACCTCGGGACCAATTCCCCTGAGACTGACCGGCGAACACAGCGATATAAGGATTGAAGATCTGAGCTTTCGCCGGCGCAGGAATCGATAAGGCAATGAAAAGAAGTGCGGCAGCGAGCGATGCTTTCACTTTATAACTGTTAAAATGACCTCTGAGTATCATGCATTCCTCGATGATTGTCGGGCCCTGTCGGGTGGCCCTTTTGGAAATAACGGATAACAATCGAGTTATTCCATTTCTTTAAAGCTATCCCATTGTCACATCGACCGCAACGAACCCTTCAAAACGGCTGCGATCATAAGGTAAACGGTTGAAACGGAGTAGTTGTGCACACTTGAAGAAGAATGGCGGCCCTAGGAGGACTCGAACCCCCGACTCGCGGTTTAGGAAACCGCTGCTCTATCCACCTGAGCTATAGGGCCACGTA
>VAPC010361440.1_pt1 | contig 12024 bp, 12 predicted proteins | sample 3395121 | NCBI WGS metagenome assembly VAPC01 (sample SAMN08290434, study PRJNA428436) | hydrothermal vent metagenome | isolation source: Deep-sea hydrothermal vent chimney | place: Indian Ocean: Southwest Indian Ridge | depth 1711 m m
CGCCCACATCAGAAGCGCGCTCAATGCAACAAGTAGACCGGGAATCATCCTGCGAGAGGATATCGCGCTCTCCCGCTTGTGGGAGAAGACCGACGGACGACAGGATCGAACACGTCCTCGGTCTTCTGTAAGGGAGCGCAGCAACCGATCCGTCGTCAACCATCGCCAAGGGAGCGCAACGACCGATCGGTGGTCAACACGGCCCCGCCCAGAAGCGAGTTGTTCAACAGCGTCCTAGAAAGAAGACAACAAGGCCGACGCGGCATCACCCATGCACCACATCACTGGACGTGACCTCGTTGCCGCGGCAATCCAGGATCGTCTCATGCACAAGCTGTCGCGTTCAACAGCAAAGGACCGTCTTGGCGGCTACGCGAACACCACGCAATCACCGAGAGGAGGCCCGACTAACATCACAAACAACGAAGAACCGCGCACCGATCACCGCGACTTTCGCTGATCACAGAACGCGACATTCGTTGATCGCCAATAGATCGGGAGAGATGGCGACAAGGTGTTCGTCTCGACCGCGGTCGGTCGCGTCAAGCCGCGAAATGTCGAGCGCGACCCCCGTGCGGCGCTCTCATTCACGCCGCCACACACACAGCGCGCGAACTTCGTGAGGCGAGGCAGAGTCACGAAGATGGAAACCGATGGAACGTGGCTCATCGACAAACTCGCAACAAGTACATGGGCCACGAGAGTTACCAGTTCGCGAAAGCCGGCGAAGTACGGGTCAACTGCGAGATCGACGCGATCGGCGGATGGGGATAAGCCGCCGACCATACCCGAGAACCTCTATACGGACCTCACCCACCATAAGGGCGAGTTCGGCAACCTTGGCTTCCCGACCCGACGGGTCTGTCCAGTCGCCAACAGCCAGCGTCCCGTCGCGAAGAACCGGTCCCTCCATTTTGCTACCGCCATCGGGATACCCCTCCGGCGAACCGCCTCAGCAAGCGTCACTCTCCGAGCCACCGGATTCGCTATCCGGGTCTTCTCATCCAGATCTGAATTTGGACAAACCCGTCCCGGGGAGCTTCATACACGACAGGAATCAGCCATGTACCATGACCGCACGGGCGTGCAACTCACCTCTAGCAAGCGACGTCATGACATGATTGAGTTCTTCGAATGGATACTGATCGACAAGGAGTTCCACCCTCCCCGAGGCTGAGAGCGCCATCACTTCTCGGAGATCTGCATACGTGCCGCCCACGACGCCGATGATCGACCGTTCACTACCCATGATGTCGAGCATCTGGAGATCAAGAGAGCCCCCGTAGCCGACGACAACCTGTGTACCTCCCGTCCCAGTCATCGCAAAGGCCTGCGTGGGCGTATCACCGTCGCCCACGAAGTCGATCACGGCCGCCGCACCCCGCCCACTCGTCAGGTCCAACACCTGCTCGACCGTGTCGGGGCCACCGAGAACCGCATGGTCGGCACCGAATCGGGTGGCGGTGCTGAGAGCTTCGGGCGAAGCGTCGATGGCTATAATCCTCGCTGGGGTTGTGGCGCGAAGCACCTGGATTGCCACATGGCCAAGGCCTCCCACACCCACAACGACAACATCGTCACCCGGCACGGTTCCTCGTGTTGCGACTCGGACTGAGTGATACGCAGTGATGCCCGCATCGGCGTAGGGAGCGGCATCGGCTGGTGTCATCCCCTCTGGAATGGGTACTAGATTGCGTGCCTTCGTTCGCAGTCGCTCCGCGAACCCGCCATCGAACTGGATGCCTTGCCAAGCGAGCTCGGTGCACCGGTTGTCGAGTCCACGTCGGCACGCGTCACACACACCATCTGTAACGCCCGGCAGGACGATGACCGCGTCGCCCGGCCGTACCGACCGCACGCTATCTCCGACTTCCTCGACCCAGCCAGCATTCTCATGACCCAGCGTATACGGAAGCGGCATGAGCTGCGCTTCCTCCCACTGTCCTTGAACAATGTGTAGGTCCGTCCTGCAAACGCCTGCTCCTCCAACCCGGACAATGACATCGTCGAAGGCGTCGATGGATGGGTCGGGCACTTCCTCAATCTTCAGAAACTCCTCCCCCGACAAGTCGGGGTCGAATTTGTGCAGGCGTGCGGCTCTCATCTCAAAGTCCCATCGGTCGCGGTGCGGTGCGGAACGTAACCAGTGGTTCTTGTAGGGACGCGGTAGAGCCCGGTGCTGGCGGTGATATACAAGGTCGAGCCATCTGCATCGCCCCAGGCGAGGTTGGCTGCCACCTCCGGGACGCGGATCCGTCCAAGAATCGAACCAGCGGGGGAACTAATCCAGATTCCGCCTGGACCCGTACTGTAGATCGTTCCTTCGTGATCTAACTTCATTCCATCGAGTACGCCGTCGCCGTCGCCGTCGATTGTTACCAGTACGTCACCGCCTTCCAGTGTCCAGCTCTCTCCAACAGAGAAGCTGCGAATGTGGCCATGCTCGGAATCAATGACGAGCAAGTTCTGCTCATCGGGGGTGAGTACCAATCCGTTTGGACCGTCGAAGTCTCTTGCGAGCAGTTCGGGCTCGCGAGAGCCCGGCGGCACCCGGTAGACACCGCGGTGCGAGAGTTCCTGGTCCGCAGGACCGCCAAAGCCCTCGCCCAGACCGTAGTGGGGATCAGTGAAGATAACGGACCCGTCTTTGGCGACTATCACATCATTCGGCGCGTTGAGTCGAGTGCCGCCGTAGTTGTCAACGAAGGTCTCGAACCCACGGCGACCTCCGACAACGACCCGGCGCGTGCGGTGCTCACAGACAATGAGCTGCCCTCTCTGGTCGATGGTCATGCCATTGGAAAAGTTGCTGGGAGATCGGTACACACTGACACCGTCGGTCCGTGTGTACCGATACATGGTGTCCCCGGGTATGTCGGAGAAGATCAATTCGTCCTGCTCGTAGTCCCACACGGGGCCTTCGGTGAACTCAAAACCACCGGCGACACGCTCCAGTGTGACGTCGGGATCGATGAGCCGCGTTACCTCCGGTTCGATGATCTGCAGTGTTTGGTCAGTCATAGTCACTCCCTACGGGTTGGCTGATCTGGTGAGAACCGTCTGCCATTGCGGGTCAGTCGATCGCCCCACAAGGTGAACGGTCAGCGCGCCGATCCCCTCGATCTCACCTGTGATCGAGTCCCCGGCCGCGCATGGGCCGGCTGGCGGCGTGCCAAAGGGGATGAGATCCCCCGGAAGGAGAGTCGAGAACGTGGAAATAAAGGACAGAATCTCCGCCGGTTGATATCGCATCGAGGACGTATTGGACGTGACTTCGAGCACTCCGTTGCGATACCTCCGCATTGTCAGCCCGGCAGACAAATCGATCTGGTCTGGTGTCACAATCCATGGACCACAGGGTGCGAATCCGTCGAGATTCTTTGCCCACTGCTGGTGATCGCGGTTGACCAACTCCAGATCGTGAAGTGTCAAGTCGTGAGTAATGGTGTAGCCGAAGATCGCCCCTTGGGCTTCTTCGGGCGATGCATTCCTCAACTCTCGCCCAACGACGGCAGTCAGTTCCCACTCGTCGAACACGGACCCGTATCCGGCCGGAATCGCGACCTCGGAGTCGTGTCCGACGAGAGCGGACGGCGCCTTGAGGAAGATGTTCGGTGCATCAAGAAAGTCGAGACCCAGCTGTTGGCGATAGTCGTCGAAGTTCAACCCTGTGCACCAGATCTTGCTCGGCTGGGGAATCGGGGGGGCCCATCGCACCTCGGCCAGTGGCACGCGCCTACTTCCCTGCCCGATCAGGTCCGATGCGGTTCCCCCGGATTCAAGGAACGCACGGAGTGTCGCGGCGAGGCCTGTCATAGCGAGTAGCCCCTCGCCGTCCTCTGTGATCACTCCCCAAAGTTGGTCCGCGCCATGTTCCACTGATGCGATCTTCATCAGCCTCTACCTCCCATGTCGAAATCAAGAACTCTTGCATTCTCGTTGATTAGCGCCCAAGCTCCGATTGGTCCAAACGGGCCTGGGCGAATCTCCACGATGTCGGTCCAATCTGCTGCATCCAACAGCTGCCGGTAAACAGGGGCCACGGTGCTCCCCCCGCCAACAATCACATGGCCCGGAACATCGATTCCGCGATCACGAGCGGCATCCAAGGCCTGCAGGTCTGCTCCCGCGATCGCGCCGAACGCGAAAGCGGCGCAGCGACTCGGGGACCAGCGTTCCCGTTGGTGGATGAGCCTTGTCACGTACAGAGCACGGTTAATTCCCTGCTCGCGAGCGACAGTTGCACCGCGCTCAATCGCTCCCGGATCTGGGCATGCGATTTCAGTGGCAACGAGTTCGGCAATGATCGATTCCTGAGAAATAGCCCAAAGCATCTCCCCCGAAAGAGTCGTCAGGCTCCAGACGATGCGATTCTCTGAGTCGACCACAATGAACTTCGTATGAGAACCCGGGGAAACGAAGAGAATCGGTCCATGCATGTCCGACGAAGCCAGAAGACCCGCGACCTCTGTTTCTTCGCCGCGCATGAAGTCTGCATAGGCCGAATCGATCCCGGTTTCCACCGCAATGCCGGGCACCATCAGCAGGGGAACTGGAAGCACGGGATCACTGATCTGGCACAGAGCCGCGGCGATCTCGTGAATGGAGATTGGGGCGCGGAGCCGAGGAACCTCAAGAAGGCCGTACTCGGAGGTGATCATCCCGAAGGCAATGGCGTAATCGATTCCAGACCATTTGCCAGGAATCACCTCGACGGCCGCGTCGCTCAATCGTCGAATCATCTCGCTCAGCCACACGCGTTCTCGGCCTCCCGATATGTCACGAGCACCGCCGAATGCGCGCTCGTGAGTAAGCACATCACCCTCCTCCACCACCCAGACATCGGACGAAGTGGTACCGGAGTCAATCGCAAGGATTCGCATCTCAACGCCTTCCCTCGCCGCCACCCAACCGGTAGCTGATATCGCGAGCCGCTTGCATAGTCGCTTGAGCCAGATCTCCGTACAGGTCAGCCTTGGACAGGCGCTGACTTGGGCCCGCAATGGAAATCCCCGCCACTGTGCGCCCGGTGGAGTCAACAACTGGCGCCGCCACACAGCGAACGCCGACTTCGTGCTCCTCAAGGTCCACCGAGAAGCCGCGCTCGGCGATAGTCGCCAGCTCGGAACGCAATTCGTCGGGATCGCAAATAGTATTTGGAGTCTTGCGCTCCAACGGGCCCTGTGTAGTCAGCACTTCGACTGGATCGCCGATGTCGGTCGCGAGAAGCACCTTGCCAAGGCCGGTGCAGTACGAGGGTGCCGAGTGCCCCACGCGGGACATCATACCAATCGGGTGACCTCCCTCGACCTTCTCCAGGTACATCACGCGGAGGTTCTGGTCGAGGACTCCAAGATGCACCGTTTCGTTGAACCGACCACGTAGCTGCTCTAGGAACGGCAATGCCTCGCGCCGAAAGTCCACTTGATCAAGATAGGTCTGGCCAAGGGCCACGCACCGGAGGCCGAGCCGGTACCGATCTCCATCAGTTGTTCGCTCGACGAGGCCGATGTATTCAAGACTTCGCAGCATCCGAAACGTCGTGGACGTGCTTAGGCCAGAGGCAACGGTGAGTTCTGTGAGTGATAGAGGCATTGGGCTGCGCTGGACAAGATCGAGGACTCGACCTCCGCGTTCAATCGCTTGCACGACATACGAGCGACTTCTATCAGAAGTGTCGGCTTCGGTCATAGCCGGTCCTTTCCCGAGTCCGGGGAGCCATTGTGCAGATCGGCTGACGCAGATATCTCATCTGGAGGTCCGGTTCCCGATGACCCGGTAGAAGGCTCATCAGCACTCCGCAGCAACCGGATCACATGTTCAGGGATACTGCTGAGTTCCCGCCGCCACATGTCGGCACCAACCGCGGCAGCGATGATTGCTCCAAGCGCGATGCTCTGCCAAGCCGCTGATACCCCGTTGAGATTGAGGCCGTTCTGGATAATGACGATCGTCGTTGCGCCGAAGAGTGTTGCGACAATGCTTCCCTGACCACCAAACAGGCTCGCGCCACCGATCACGGCCGCCGCGATGGCCATCAGTTCCATACCCGAAGCGTAGTTCGGTGATCCCGAGTCAAGCCGAGCGGTCATGAGAACGCCACCGATCGCTGCCATCGCTCCTGCGATGATGAATGCTTTCGTTCGGACCCAATTGACGCGGATCCCAGACAAACCAGCGGCGGAGGCGTTTCCACCCACGGCATAAAACTGGCGGCCACCGATCGAATAGCGCAGGTAGAGCCCCGCAGCACCATAGAGCACGAGCACGTAGAGCAGCGGCAGGGGAATGCCTAGAAACTCGGAATAGAAGACGGCATTGAGGTCGGGAGAGACAGCAAAGATCGGAGTACCGCCGGTGTACAGGAACGCCAAACCACGAAAGATACTGAGGGTTCCCAGAGTGAGAATAAACGAAGGAATCCTTCCGTAGTTCGAGAAGAAACCGTTGATGAGGCCAAGGAAGCTCCCTAGCAGGATCATCACGACGACTGCTGGCACCACCGGCAAACCCTGATTCTTTATGAGCCCCGCCGTCATGACCGTCACTAGGGCCACGAGCGAGCCCGGCGATAGGTCTATCTGGGCTGTAAGAATTACTATGGTCGCACCTATCGCCACGATCGCAACAATCGCCATTTGCAGCGAAATATTGACCAGGTTTTGTGGTTGCAGGAACCTGTCGGTTGTCATGGCCATGACGGAAGCGACGCCAAGCATCACAAGCAGCGGTCCAGCAGAGTGCGCCCTCGACAACCTCCGCCAAACAGCCACAAAAGGTCGGATCGTGGTCATGGGGCCTCACCCCCGGCTGCCATCTCGACCAGCTGGTGCTCGGTCAGGTGACCGCTGGGTGATTCGTGGACGACGCGCCCCCCGCGAATAACGCAGATGCGGTCGCTCATCGCAAGCAGTTCAGCGAAGTCTGAACTGATCAACAACAGCGCTAGACCGGCGGCGCTTAGCTCGTTAAGAACATTGTAGACCTCGACCTTGGCCGAGACATCTATGCCTCGAGTTGGCTCATCGAGGATCAACAACCGTGCCCCGGAGAACAGCCAGCGGGCCAACACGATCTTCTGTTGATTGCCGCCCGAGAGGGTCAGGACACTCTCGTCCATCACGTTTCCGGTGATCCGGAGCTTGTCCATAAGAGCCATCACAACGCTCCGTTCCCGCCTGAGCTGCAATACGCCCATGCGGCTGAGCTGTCTGAGATCGACGACGGTAACGTTCGGTGCGATGCCGAGATTGAAGAACAGACCGTCTAGCTTGCGATCTTCTGACACCAATCCGATCCCTGATGCGATAGCGTCGGTGGGGTTCCGGAGCTGCAGCTGCTCACCGTCGACAATCAGTTGTCCCCCTACGATTCGGTCGACCCCATACAAGGCGCGCGCCACGGCGGTCCGACCTGCCCCAGCGATGCCCGCCAGACCGAGAATCTCGCCCCGCGCAATTGTGAATGTTGCACCCTGAACACCACCTTCGCTCACGACGTCCTGCACACGCACTCGTGTTTCGGTCCCGTGCTGAATGCGACTTGGAAAGTATCCACCGAGATCGGCGCCGACCATCATCCGAACGACCTGGTCTAGGGTGACACTCGACGCGTCATACGTACCAACCACTCGGCCATCCTTCATAACAGTGACTCGATCGGCGGCCGCTAGGACTTCGTCCAGCCGGTGTGAGACGTAGAGGATCGTCCGCCCATCACGCGCCAGCCTCGCAATGACGCGGTGCAGTTGCGCTGTCTCGCTGGGACCGAGGGCAGTGGTCGGCTCATCGAGAATCAGCAGTGACATGTCTCGTGAGATTGCTTTTGCAAGTTCCGCAAACTGCTGCTCGGCAACGGACAGGGAACGGACGGGCACATCGAGCGGCAGTTCGATCTCAAATTCTGCGAGCGTCTTCCGGGCCTGCTGTCGCGCTGCATCCCAGTCAATGACCCCTCGGCGTTGGGGCCACCGACCGAGACAAACGTTCTCAGTGACGGGCAAGCTGGGCACCAGAGACAGCTCCTGGTGGAAAGTGGCTACACCGTGCTCATACGCCACCGCCGGTCCGCGCATCCGCACGGGATCGCCTTGGTGAATCAGTTGGCCCTTGTCGGGCTGGATAACCCCAGCGAGGCAGTTCACCAGCGTCGACTTCCCGGATCCGTTCTCTCCAACGAGAGCGTGCACTTCGCCAACCCTGAGGGTCAACGAAACTCCAGCTAGCGCCTGAACCCCAGGGAACGCCTTCTCAACGCCTCGGATTTCCCAAAGCACCGTAGCTGGCGTTCCCTGAGGACCTTCATCTGTCACCGAAGCCCACTCCGCAGTATTGGCATTGGTGGTTAGTAATCCTCTGACGGCTTCGGGTAGAGCTGATCGGGTTGCTTGAGGTAGGTGATAGCGTTTGTATCGTCGACAATCTCGGTTGGAATCTCAGTGAAGAACTTGACAGTCTCGCCGTTCAAGCAGTCAATTACCACCCGCAACGCTGTCTGGCCCATATTGAATGGAGTCGTCATGACGGTGGCTTCCCAGTCACCAGCGTTGATCTCCTCAAGGGCTTGCGTGTCGCCGTCGTTGCCGAGGATGATCACGTCCTCTCGACCAAGGTTCTTGGCTGCGATGTTGGCGCCAATCGACATGTAGTCGTTGGCGGTCATGATCATGGTCATCTCTGGGTATGCCTGGAGGATGTCCATGGCGGCAGCGTTGCCTCCCTCGACGTTCCAGCCACCAGGGACGGAGACGACGATATCCATACCGGCTTCACCTTCGATCGCGTCGAGGAACCCGCCGATCCGTTCTGTCGAGTGATATCCCGGAAGACCCTCAATAATCCCGATCTTTTGGACGGTTCCGAAACGCTCAAGAGCGTACTCACCCAACTTCAGTGTGCCAGTTCGTTGGACATAGCCGACTACACCGTGGATTGGCGTTGGGAACTCAGCGATGTCTGAATTGACGATCACGACTGGAACTCCCGACTCGACGATCTTTTGCACGAGAGGAGCGGCGGCCTGCTCATCGTGTGTCGACAGAATCACAGCGTCGACATCGCGTTGGAGCACATCCTGAAGCATACCCATCTGGGCTTCCGTGTCGTTGGAGAGCGGGGCTAGCGTAAAGACCTCGTATCCCATCTCGGCGGCAACATCCTCGATGCCCTTCCCGATCGCGACGTAGTAGGGAAACTCCGTGGCCGGCGGCATGTACGCGATCGTCGCGCTATCGCCGCTGAAGTCGATCCCCTCGCAACTGGCGACGCCGAGTGCGTCGGCACCTTCGGTAGAGGTAGTCGTTCCTTCGGTAGAGGTAGTCGTTCCTTCATCTACAGCAGAGTTTCCGCAGGCAGCCAGCACCAGCAAAAGCGCTGCCATCAACGCCACGATTCGGATTGATAAATGATGCATCCTTGAACTCCTTAGTCAGCGGACTAGCACTATATGAGATTCCACTATATGGGATACGATCTCATATAGTGACAATGGTACTCTACCGTTGCACAGGTTGTCAAAACATCGACAAGACATCGATTCGTTGGAGGTATGTGGGTGCTTTACCGATGGGAGGGCGCTTCGCAACTCGCTCGCGGGCGCGTTATCGCGATCATCAGGACGGCTGACGCGTCGGCAGCCTTGGCAGCTGGCCGGACCCTGCTCGCCGCCGGAATGCCCGCCGTCGAGGTGTCGTTGACTGTCCCCAGAGCCCTCGATGTGATTGAAGAATTGACCGCGACGGCAAGCGAGACGATGATTGGGGCTGGGACCGTCTTGGACGAGTCGAGTGGTCGGGCCGCCCTCCTTGCCGGAGCGACGTTCCTCGTTTCCCCATCGGTCGCTCCCGACGTGGGTCGTACCGCAGCGACGTACGGAGCCCCGATGGTCATGGGGGCGGGAACGGCGACCGAGGCAGTAGCGGCCCTCGAGGCCGGCGCCGACTTAGTCAAACTGTTCCCAGCAGCTGCGATCGGTCTCGAAACGATGAAGGCGCTTCGGCCAGCCCTTCCGCAGGTCCCATTCGTGCCGACCGGTGGCATCGGTCTCCAGGACGCGCTCGCGTGGCTTGACGCTGGTGCTGTCGCTATTGGGATCGGTGGATCGCTGACATCGGGGGCAGCCGATGCGATCCGAGGTGCAGCTAGCCGGCTTCTGGGCGAACTGTCCACTCACGAGTCGAGTCTTTGACGCTGCTATGCACCTGGTCACACCTGGTCCTGGTATACGAGGCGTGTGAACCCGTCCGGGTCTTTCGGAGGTGACCTTCCCTGAGTTTTGTGGAGGTGGATTGTTGGATTCTGCTGTCATGATCTGTGAGGAGGATCTATGGCACGGAAGGGATCTCCCCCGGAGTTCAGACGGCGTGTGGTGGAGCTCGTTGAGAGCGGCCGTAAGGTCGCGGAGGTGGCTGCTGATTTGGGGATCAGCGAGCAGTCGATCTACACGTGGCGGCGGCAGGCCAGGATCGATGCCGGTATCGAGGCAGGGTTGACTTCGGCGGAGAAGGCGGAGCTGACAGCAGCTCGGAAACGTATCCGTGAGCTGGAGACGGAGGTTGCGATCCATCGGCGGGCAACCGAGCTGTTGAAAGAAGGATCGTCCCCAAAAGACGGTTCGCAGCGATCTGAGTGATGGCTGCAGATGGCCTCCCAGTCGAGCGGACGTACCGGGTGTTAGGGCTGTCGGTGTCTGGCTACTACTCCTGGCTGGATCGACCCCTATCGGCGCGGGCGATACGGCACGCGTGGCTCACTGAACTGATCACCATGATTCATACTGATTCGAGGGCCGCGTATGGAGCGCGTCGGGTCCATGCTGAGCTCACGATGGGTCACGGCATCACAGTTGGGCACCAGGCCGTGGAGATGTTGATGCATCGTGCCGGCCTCCATGGCCTTTCAGGGCGTCCCCGGTATACACGTACGGAAACGCCAGATGATCCAGCCGGCGGGTGCGGAACACAGCCACCTGTTCATCGATCTCTCCACAGATACGGCTCACGGTGGATTTCGAGACGCCGGTGTCACACCCCAACGCTTTGACAAGATCGTCAACCTTCCTCGTCGAGGTGCCAGTGACATAGGTGGTCATGATCACCGCCCACAGGGCCTTATCAACCCTGCGGCGCGGTTCGGGCAGGGACGGGAAGAACGACCCGGCCCGCAGCTTCGGGATACGCAGCTCAACATCACCTGCTTGGGTCGACAAGGCACAGTCACGGATCCCGTTGCGATAGTTCGACCGTGCGTCAGTTCGTTCATGCCGCGAGGCACCGATATGGGCAGTCAGCTCGGCATCAATCAGATCCTGGAGTGCCTGCTCCAACAGCCGGCGAAACAGGTCTTTTGTGCCGTCATCACCGAAACGTGCAAGCACATCCCCAAACGCTGAGGCATCATCATGGTGGGTCATCGTGTGGTCTCTCCCTACGAGCTCGTGGATGAACTCGCTGAGAGTCACACGGTGACCCCTCAAACCGAAGGACCCAACCGAATTTCCACCACTTCACGGGACACATACGTAAACACTCCTAGCATCCAACCCATGCAAGACCTACATGTCGCGATAGACGCAGCGAGGGCTGGGGGCGCGATCATCGCGAAGCACTTCGGTGCATCACCGGACCCAACGTACAAGGGAAAGTTCGACCCTGTCACAGCGGTCGATCTTGCCTCGGAGTCCGCAGTGTTGGCCGTCATCGATTCGCACCGTCCGGACGACCCGGTCATGGCGGAGGAGAGTGGTGGCAGCCAGCACACCGGGCGGCACTGGATCGTCGACCCGCTCGACGGAACGGTCAATTTCGTCCACGGGATTCCCCACGTGTCTGTCTCGGTCGCTCTCTATGAGGGAGACAAGGGTCTCGTCGGCGTGGTGTACGACCCGCTTCGCGACGAGCTATTCACCGCAGCCGACGGAGAGGGCGCGAGGCTCAACGGACACGTCATAAGCGTCTCACCGACAGCCCAACTCGAAAGGGCCGTCGTTGCGACGGGCTTTCCATATGACCACGACGTCAAGGCTGAC
>VAPC010155844.1_pt1 | contig 12019 bp, 27 predicted proteins | sample 3395121 | NCBI WGS metagenome assembly VAPC01 (sample SAMN08290434, study PRJNA428436) | hydrothermal vent metagenome | isolation source: Deep-sea hydrothermal vent chimney | place: Indian Ocean: Southwest Indian Ridge | depth 1711 m m
TCGTTTCGTTACGCTTTTGGTAATCGTTTTGCTGAAGCTCAGAGAACTGTGCCATACGTGCTTTAGACTTAGCTTGACGGCCTTTCGGGTTTGAACGAACCAGAACATGATCGTATAGTGGCATCGTTCACTAAAGTCGCCGAAGAAGCGTTTGAAGTAGCAGAATCCACGCTTCGTGGTAAGAAAAAATTGGGCGATGAAGCCCCCACTATTAAACTTTACAACGACTCCAAAAAGAAATGTTTTGCATTCAACTTAAATGATCTAATGGTTGATATGCCTGCGGTTATGTAATGGTTAAATTCAAAGAAACACTATTAGCTCACGTATTAGTTGTCCCACGCGACATTTGGCGGGATAACTGTCTTTATATATTCGTTTTAAATATACCATTAATTTTAGTAGCTTATACTTTTGGTGTGGCAGCTGCGCTGTTTATAGATTACTTGGTTTTTGTTTTTGGTGATAACAATGGGAATTGATATATCACTAGCTCGCGGAAAAATAAAAGCAATGAAGCGGGCAGCAATCAATTCATTGGAAGACTTCGATATTGATAAAAAATATAAAAAGTCCAGAACTGGTTGGCTAAAAGCATCTATAAAAGTTATAGATGCCATGTACGGTGAATTTAATTTGCTTATAGTTAGAAAGGAATACAAATCAACCAAAGATAGAGTTAACATGCGATTATATTTTACTATCGGCGCGGATAATTCTGCTGGGCTGATCAACGTAAAATTAGATACTAAGAAAATGACTGTAGAACAATCAGAACTAAGAGGCTACATAAGTGCCCATGCATTTGAACGAATCATAAGTTCCGAATACGTAGTTGCCAGCTCTGATTTTCTGTCGGCTTACGTTGACTTATTAAAATCATTAATTAAACCAGAATGGTCGCACGGCGGTGGTCTTAACATCTATACCAAACATGGTGTGTTGTGCGCAATAAAAGATATAGATACCGACGGCAAACCCATGTTTGTCATTAAGACATTCATTAAAGCCGAAAGTTTTGATCTTGGAAGCGCCCACGAAAAACACCATCAGATGGTTTTAAATACAGGCGAAAACCAAACAGAGTTTGTTCGTAAACCTCGCGGTTAGTGTGTGACAGCAAACAAATCAGATAATTCTGCAGCACAACCTTCTGTAATACCAATCGACGCATTGTATATTGCTTTTTGAATTATTTGCATTGCACTAGATTGATCTAATTTATCAAATAATTCTTGTGCCTTATATTGTTCTTCGTTCCCAAACACCAAATTAAATTTATGGATACCTTCATTCCCATCATTAAATTGTATGGATACTTCACCAGCGTTTTGATAGTTGATGATGGTAATTAATATTTGACCAGTGTCAGTATCATATAATTTAGCAAACTTGTATGGTTCAGTCATTTATGTCACCCACGAATAAATATTTTTTATATTACGAAATAAAAAAGCAAGTACAATTAAAGCTATTGTAAGAATACCAACATATACCAAGTCACCATTTAATTGGTATTGAAGATACGCCACACTACCCGCACACAAAAACCCAATAGCACCAAGTGCTACTGCTATACTCAAAACAATATTATGATAATTCATTTGCTTGGTTTACCACATCCATTACAAACCCCAATACCACAATCTAACTTCCAATCATTAACACCACAGTAACGGCACTCACCTTTAATTTCACGTGCCATGATTTGTTCAAGACACCATTTGATTCTTGCACCACGCCACTTGTGCCAATTAAGATCGCCCTTAATGGGTACTTCATCTTCTGATTTCATCCAAAGCGTGATTGTATATTCATTCGCAAGTTGATTTTCTAATTCAATTGCCTGCCGATATCCAGGGAGGTTATCAGCCCAAGGGTTAACTACTTCTGCTTCACCTAAATCAAACAACACGTCAACCCGAACACCAGTATCCGATGCTACAACAATACATTTATCACAGTAATCTGATTCAACCAGCAGTTCGCCAGCCTGTTCAAAGATGTTACTTATGTTCTGCATTGTCATGTTTGATAATACCCGTATTTTCCAGCGCTGTACAAACTTCTTTTGCCACCGAAGCAGCAAATCGTGGTTTAAAACTGTTTAATTCTTTTGATATTGTATCTGTTATCACATCCTTTATGATAGTACACTCTTCTGTGCTTATTTCCGCCATTCCCTTCTTAGTTCCCTCATATTATTGTTATTCGTGTTAATTATTTAATGGGCTAAATTATATTATATTTTAACCTAATATTCAACGGTTATTTAACCCGTTCTGCGTATATTTTTTTGTAATTTGTGATATATCCATCCAATGCAGCCCTATCTATGGGTTCTACCAATGGGTTGATATATTTTTCCCGTAGGCGGCTATACAATTCTTTCCAGACAAGTCCGTGGGACTTATAGTCACCGCCAAATTCATGGTAATTGTGCCAATGGCAATATGCTTGAACTGCATGAGCTATTTCATGGGCTATGGTGGCATCGCGGTGATGTTTATAATCATCACTATAAAATCCGCCGATACTATGACTCATATGGAATGATGCATATTCAACAAACATCCATCGTCCAAAATAACCAGATGCGAAGCAACCACCCCAATTGGTTTTACAATCTGGTAGGTGCCGTAACCCGCGTTGTTTTTCTTTATGCAACTCAAAACTGTTTTCGTCTACCATTGATCGTTGCGCAATTGTTATATATGGAACCTTGTAACCACATTTGTTTCTGGTCAAACCACCATAAGAAATATCTGGGACTTCGTTATATATTCCGATGAATTGTTTCTTAAATGTTTTCTTATGTTGCGGAGTAAAATCTTTAGTAATAAAGCGAATCATCTTGTTCGCTACCTTTATATGTTCTTCCATATCCATCTACCGAGTTGTTGATTGATATGGTATATTAACATACGTTTAGTACTATGTCAAGTAACGTTTAGTAGTATATCTTATAACTATGACTAATAATTCATCATTTTTAATATATTTGCAACAATTGCGGCTGTATTTATGCGCTTGACATTTTAACCTAATTATGTTAAGCTGCCAGTTAACAATATTGAATATGGGTAAGGAAATGCAGACATGGGTTGATGGTTATATAGCCGACTTGGGACTTCTTGCTCGTGAAGAAGGTCCGGCTACTATACTAACAAAAGAAATTATTGGCGAAGCTGGTGGTAGCATGAAGAAATACGGCTACTATGAAGGTAGAACCTTTCGCAAAATTCCTAATTTTGTTCTAGGTCGGATACTAATGGATATTACAGCAAGTATGGATACATCATCGTTATCTGAAAACGAAGCCATCTTTAGTAAATTAGATCAAATAGTTTCATACTTCTCCACGCCGTCTGATGATTACGAAACATCAGCGATTAAGTTGAATGAAGAATTAGCAGAAACGTTTGTTGGTGCTAAAGCCCCCAACGTTTCAAAGAAAGAATTGAAACTGGATCATCCTTCAATTATATATATTGATGTACCTACCCACGTAATTCCAGTTAATAAAGATTACATTCGTGCCATATTTGTAATTGTCGAAACCACAATAACTAAAATCGCGTGCATACTGGATAACACAAATGGTTCCAATGTACGTGTTTTTACTTTCACGTTTGGTGATGTGCTTGAAAAGGTTGCGGATGATAGCAGACTTTTCCAAGAAGTTGCCGAAGACATGCAAGTAAAGGTTGAAAACTTTATTACCCTAGCTCTTCTGTATCATCAGGTGGCGATTGATATTGATAAAACTGTTATTCCAAGAATTGTACCAAATTCTGTAACTAAACTATCAGTGAAAAAAGCCAATGCCAAACATCATAAGAATAGTTTATTTGATGTGCATTATCTGAAAGCACCAAAGGGGCATTTTGGTATGCGTCGCCACCACAAAACATTTACAACTTCTGGTAGTTGGGATGTTCGTGGGCACTTCCGCTGGCAAGTGTGTGGTGTTGGTAAACTAAAACGAAAACTAATATGGATAGTTGGTTATGTAAAAGGTACTGGCGAAAAACACATGCACATTGATATATTGACTAAGTAAACCAATATTGACATTTTGTATTATTTATGGCATTATTTAACAAATAATGACAACTAAATTTAAATTACTACCGTGCCCATTTTGCGGACAACATCCATATGTGGATGATCCAGATTGTATATATCCTGTGACCAGACCAGATAAAGATGGTCGTCAGGTGTGGCGAGCTGGTTGTATGGAATCTGCTGGCGGATGTGGTGCTGAATGCACTGGTTGGAGTGCAGAAGAAGCGGTAGAACGGTGGAACACACGAACATATGAATGATTCAAAATTAGAACTATCGATTAATAGTATGCTCGTGCGTAGTTATGAAATGGGCGATCCAACATTAATCAAAAGAATAATATCACTGGTTAGAGATACTGATGATAGCGATGAATGGATAAACTTAGCGGATAGCTTGCCACCCAAAAGCACACCAGAAAGAACCAACACTGCTTTACTGTGGGTTCCGACCTCATATACTTGCCCGTTCATTGTTGGATACGGAATGATGGAAAATGCTATAAATGTCCCGTATACTATTAATGATTGGACAACACCAACAGGTGGAATTATTTTCAATGAAGTTGTGTGTTGGAAACCACTATTACCACCATCAAACGAATGCATAAACAAACACAAATAACTTGTACGTTTAGTCATCCCAAGGCAGTCTGTGGGCACGTTTTGGTTGGGGGTAAGATATGTAGTCTCAAATATGGTAGATGCAACCACCAAAACTTAAATCCATCTAAATGTAGTAATTGCGGAATTAATAAATGGCGGATGGTAGACAACGTATACATATGTGAGTTATGTGGAAAGCCAAGATAAATACGTTTATTGCATGTTTGTTTATTGGTTTTATAACATGGTTACGATGTAAAATAGGAAAGCATGATTGGGTTACTTCTGTGCGTGCAGTATCTTTCAATGGCACCACACGCTTCTGTTTAAATTGTGATAAGAAGCAATATTATGAATACAACCGCGATGATACTGGTAGGTGGCGTGCTGTTAAAAGAAAATGGTAATTAAATTAATTGTTTATTTTCAATCATCTGATCAACACACCAACGAATTCTACCCAACCTTCTTGCTCGCATACCATACACGCCCCAAGCTTTACCACTGATAACATGTCTGTCTGCTTCTTCCCACATATCAAGTTCATTCCACGTAAAATAATCTTCAAGTGCTTCTTCTTGTCTACGACTTTCAAGTGAATCGCTATAAGGATCGACAACATAATGCCAGAATTCTTCGCCAGATTTAATAACAGCAATCGCACCGTGTTCATCGCGTCTGGTGTCCCCAATAACCTCAATATGTAGCGCGTACTTACATATAATTAATAGCGACGCTATTTGGTTAATGTGTTCTGGCGTCATCTATCTGTTTAAATAATTCATTAATGGTTATTTGCGCAAGATTTACACCAGCAGCCGTTGGTTTCGGTACCACTGGTTTAAGATCATCACTTTTTAATAAGTCTAACGACTTGTTGGTTTGTTCTAAAAAAGAATCCTGAGACAACTTTATTAAAACAGCCCCCAATCGTAGGGCTTGGGCAACGGATATATCGGCGTCCAAAAATACTTCTGGTGATATTTCATCGATTAGTTTCCACGCAAGTGTTCTTTCGTAATGTTGCCATGCACCCCAATCTTCTTCCAGCCATTCTTTATTCATACACACCTCAATTACTGCAAATTTTCCCAATGCTCAGGAAGCAATAAATCTTCTGCTTTATCTGAATATACAGTTGGTTTTGTTGCTTTATTAATTTTTACAATTGGATATATATAACCGTAACCGATAAACCCAATTACAGTTAATTTGTTATCGCCAGCGGGTTTTCCAATGTGAGTTAAACGCGGTTCGATGTTATTACGGGACATAAAATTCTCCAATGTTCTGGAAAATAGTGTATCAGAATTAGGTTAAAATGTCAACAATAGGTTAAAATTATCATTTCTTCATATACGCCCGTACTGCTTCGTATGGGCTTTGCCCTGCTTCAAAGTTGCACTGGTACCCATGGCTACTGACAATGGGTTCTATGACGTTGTACGCCCACCCAAAGTCAGCACAAGCAACAGTAATAACCTCATCCCGCCATTCTTCGTATTCTTCTAGCTTTTCTTTATTCATATCTATATATCGTCCATACAATAACACCCAGGATCATCCGAACCACAGTGGTTACAAAAATATGAAAATACTTTAATCCGTTCTTCTTCGGATAATTCAAATAATTTATTAGCAATTGCGGCTGTTCCTGTATGAACAATATGCCATTCGTCTTTTGGTGTATTACGATACATCAACACACCGTCAATAAATTTTTCTTTATAAAACATTAGTGTTTCCTTTCTAATTGTTTAAGACACCACTTGATTCTATCTATCTTCCATTGCCGCCTTGTATTTGGAACAACAAGTTCGGGTAATTCCAATGGTGAACCAATCCACAATTCATAGTGATTTTCATATAGGAATTCTTCCAACACTTCAATTTGTCTTCGTGCTACACATTCGCGGTCTAAATCATTGCCCGTGTAATATGGATCAATTACTAATTGACAGACAAGCGTGTCGTCAACGCTGCGCCATGTACCAATAGAAGGTTCCTTACACAACATTTCGTGTTGTTGAAACACTTCAGATAAAATCTGTAATTGTTCATTCATTTTATTTTCCTATATTAAATTGTTTCCGCAAACCAGCTTGTACTGCAAAAATAATTCTGCATAAATATCTGTATTCTGGATTAGATGTCTGTGGTAAGTCCATGTACCATTCACATCCGTATGCGTCGGATAACTTATCAGTATAAAAACCCATACTATCCCTGTCCACATCACAACCAATATCTTTTGATATTTGTTCGTAATCAGTAATACTTCCAGGTGTTCTTGAAAGATTCTTTGCTATGTAATGTTCATCGCACGAACAAAAGAATTCAACAATTTTATTATCACCCATACCACCCCACAAAGCACTCCACGCTTCACCGAAACAAACTATCGTTATTCTTCCTACGCCAGTACTAAAATCTTCAAGAAATATTGTGACAGGATCTAAACTGTCCAAATCTGACAGATGCAACTTAATAGTGTTTGATTCTTCTATGTCCATATCTTATCAATGCTGATTTCGTCAGCAATCTCTTTGGTATGTTGTTCTTCGTTGAATTCTATTTGTGCTGTACCACAAGCACCCTCACCATTATCATTAAAACATTTAATGGTATATTCTTTACCACGAAACTTAACTTTATCGTTTATGTTAACTGGATTTCCAGTACTATCGCAATACATATATCACCTCATGTATAAATTTTTAGCATGTTTGATGTAACAAACCGCATATAAAGCTTGGGGTGTTCTTTGGAAACCTGTTCTAAAACTTTTTCAATTGGCAGTGCACTTTCAAGCAACGCATTCTTGGTTTCTTTTTTGCCAGCTCGATCAAGAACATTACCTGCCATAGTAAGTGCGCCCTTATCAACCCCGCATATATTCATCATATTTCCTTTGTTTAATTAAATTGCAGTTCTTGTCTGTCGCACTTAACTTTACTATTATATTTCGGGCTTCCACTACCACTTGGGGTGTAATATTTACAAGCACCAAATTTTCCATTTTTATCCACATAACTTATTTTCCACGTATTGACCCGTCGTAGTTCGCCATCAATAATTGCTAACGAAGCACTATTTAGCTTCGCCTGGTAATTGTGGTAATCAATAAGTCTTCCTTCATCCAAAACACCAGCATCTACACGGTAACCTATTTGTGGGAACCCCGCCGAGTATAAACCAATAGAAACTACTGCTGTGGCAATAACCCAAAAAACTATGTACGGTATTTGTTTTTTCACATTACTCATCTCCTATCATCGCTTTTAAGTTTCTTATAGCTATTAATAATGTTGTTTCTGGACAAGTACTTTCAATAATACCTTCTTCAAGGTCTTCAATTTTAATATCGCATAAATTAAAAGCGCTATATTCTAAATCTGATTGCAGTTGTTTTAACTGTGCATCTTTGTCAATTACTTTATTCAGGCGTTCGCGGAGTCTTGCAAAATAATATAGCGTTCCACCATTTTCATAGATTCGCCCACTAACTTCTTTCTTTTGTTCTGGTGTAGTAAATTCTGGTGCGTATAGCACCATGGCATCTTCTAATGCAACAAATACGTCTTGTAGTAATTCAACATCTTTAGCCATGTTTTATAACTCAAGTTCACCGCGATTATTAGCACATTCATTACAAAGATATGCCTCTTCGTAATTTATTATCTCATTCGCTTTTCCGTCACACCCACATTCTGAACATTTTTTCACAGGAATTTTATATCTTACATCCTTACAATTATCATGTGGGTCGCCTTCAATTAAAAAGGCATAACAATATGGACATTCACCAACTATTTCTTGTGTTGGTGCATCAAGAAAATCAAGAAGTTCATCAGCATATTCTTCTGCTGAAGTACTGTATATATTTCCCATAGATATACAATAATTCTCTGGTGTGATATTAGCTTTTATTTTTTGCCCGTTGGGTCTTGTGTGATCGATAAAAACACCGCCAGATATTTGGATGACTTTATCATCTTCCATTCTTTTACAAAATTCTTCTAATCTTGTCATTTTAATCATCTCTGCTTACTTCACACCATGAAATGTTTTGCTGAAAGTCGTTTTGAATATAAGAAGAGATAAGTTCTTCGCGTTGTGCTTCTGTTTCACATTCAGCAAGTTCATCATCATCTACGGTTGTTTTTTGTGGTCTGCTTTTGCCAATATAACCATCTTCTACTTCCCAAGTAACTATCATAACGGATACCTTTTTAGTAAATGTTTCCACCTCGACAAATTCTTAGACTTCGCCAAATATTTAACTGCAGCTTCCCAACCCCGCTGATTGGGAATAAATGCCCGACTGAACCCTTTACCGTCTTGTTGACCTTGAACAATAAAACGCAAATTTTTATATGCCTTTGAATTTCCTTTCCTATCCCGCGAATACTGATAAGCCAAAGCAATTGCCCGCACACCGGTTCCGTTCAGAGAGCGAATAGTTTGTATGGCTTGATTGTTGCGATGAATTTGTGCACGTTCTTTCTGTTGCAACCAAACAGCATTGATTTTGTGTGCTTCTTTGTGCTGGATACGTTTAGAACAATTGGAAATAGTAAAATATCGTTGTTTATGATTACCATCTACCATTACAGCGACGCGGTATCCCATAAAACCAGCACCGTGTGGATTCAGTTCGTCATATAACGTTACACTCATCGTTCCACCTAATTTAGAAATTACTAATATATGGATTCAATACTGACAGATTTTAACCTATTTGTCAATAATGTAATCAATATAACAATGCACTCAGGTATTGTCCCTTGTGGTTGCGGCTAACTTCTCCGCAGCGGCGCGTAGTCGTGCATTAAACCACCGCCGGATCACATAGCTTCTGCATAGGCTAATTATAGTGAAATAAAAACCAATCATTAAATTATCTGAAAACGTTATATCAATATTGAATAGTGGAAATACTATAAGTTGTGAACAAATAGCAACAACAAATCCAATAATTATATTCATTGCGGCTTCATAAAATGAACCCAATTTACTTTGTAGCATAGTGTTATTTTTAATTATTATTATTTAATTATGAACCTATGTTCCCATATATGACAATATAGATTCGTAATTAATTAGAAAAAACCTAGTAAATAATATTATAAAATTGATTATATGTCAACCATGCCATTTAACACATTTTTTAGTCCAAAAAAAACCAGCCAAGCGGCTGGTTTTTATAGTTTGCTAATTAAATCAAACTTTGCGTCGTGATATACCAACCAACCCAAGTAGACCAGACATAAACAACCACGCTGCCGCAGGAACTGGTACAGGTGATGTATTTGTTATATTTCCATCTAATGAATAAGACGATATCCCACCACTCAAATGTGTCGTTTGGCTTAAACTAAATGATACACCATCAAATTGTGTCAAAAAATTGTAACCAGGCAAACCGTTGAGTGATCCATCTATTAATAATCCAGTAGAATCTGTAAATGCTAATTGTGGAATAGCAAACGAAGAAGTATTAAATGGTGATTGTGATGATGAAGTAAATGTAAGCACATCATTACCACCCAAGTTGTCACTTACTACCATGTCAGTTGTAACTGATGAGAACATGTAATCACCTACCTTGACATCAAGAACTGCTTGTGGGGCTTCGCCACTTAAATCCCACTGCAACGAACCACTAAACAAATCACCAACATTAATTCTACCATCAAGCAATGGTCCAATTTCGGTTACATTAAACACAGTGCCGCTAAAATAATACGGAGATACTGTACTTGTTATTGTGTCAGCTATTGTCGCTTGTGAGAATACCAATGCGATAATTAAAATATATTTTTTCATAATTTTTTCCTTTTAGTTATTTAAATTTATAGAATTTATATAGTTATTTAAAACTATAAGTTTAACGCTTGGTGCTGTTTCATCAATTAATGATAAAATTGCTTTTGTTGGGGTAAGTAATTGTAACGTACCATGGTATTCACCAGCCGATGGACAACCAGTTATGGTTGCCAAGACATATATGTTATTAAATGCCGGATTTTTAAGTTGAACGGTACCGTTATATGTACAAGAACCATCAGAACCATCAAATACATTTGTACCAATAGAAAGCGCAATCCCTGCACGGGTTTCAGTAATACCAGTCCAAACTCCGTTATGAACTGCCGCACTGGTAGATAATGGACTATACACATAATCAGATACTACAATTTCACCGGATAAAAATGTGGTGGTTAATTTCATTGCAGTGCCGCCGACAACCTCGCCGACAAACGTGCCTGTTCTTTGAGTTGCTGGATTATATTCGGCAAGGTTTGTATTTGCTACATAATAATCACTAGAATACTCAACAACATCACCCGAAATTTGCGTTTGTGAAATACTAGTAATAACGTATTCACTTGCAAGCATGGTAAAGGCATCTTGTAAAACAACCTGACTTCCGCTTGTGGTATCGTTGAACACTAAACCAGTAGGGGAAGGATTTTCAGTATCCCATCTACCAGTTGGATCAATTAACACAGCTTCAATATCAGCATTAAACGTACCGTTATCATCATCATGGCAACCCGATTGTAGTAATCCAATCGCCATAATACTGACAAACAACATTGGCTTTTTCATAATTTGTTCCCTTAGTTTATAAATTAGTAGCCAAGACAACGCAAACGCAGCATCCCAGCTATGGTATATTTTAACCTAATTGATATAAATGTCAATTTATTACGATAAAATGTAAATAACCTTAATAATCATAGACTTATAATATATTAACTTTTATATTGATGTTGACATTTTAACCTAATTATGATAATATGGAACCATATTAACAATCATGGATTTATACGACATGCACGAAGACAAAGAAGTAACACACGAAAGCTTCGCACAAATGAGCTTTCACCGCGTTCAAAGCGCCCGTGGTGAGGCTATGTATGGCAGCGACCTAAAGCATAGTACATTCATCCGCATGGACTTGTTCCATAGTTCACAGCGTCGTGGATTATCACATGATTGGTACCACGCAAATAAACTTATTGCTTCTGTTGAAATGTCACAGAATCAGTTTTCTGAACTTATCACTTCAATGAATATGGGTGATGGCGTTCCTGTGACTTTGAAACGTACTGAACGTGATGGTGAAATGGAAAATCCATCAGTTGTGAATGTGGCTGATTTGCATAAAGACGAATTCAAAGAAACTGCGCAAAGCATTGCAAAAGATAGTGCCGAATTACTTAATAAGATGAAAAATGTCTTAGGTGGTTCTGGTACAGTTAAAAAAGCTGATCGTAATGAATTAATTCACGATCTTGAAATGGTTCTGCAGGGCATCCAGTCAAACATGCCATACA
>VAPC010330992.1_pt1 | contig 11945 bp, 12 predicted proteins | sample 3395121 | NCBI WGS metagenome assembly VAPC01 (sample SAMN08290434, study PRJNA428436) | hydrothermal vent metagenome | isolation source: Deep-sea hydrothermal vent chimney | place: Indian Ocean: Southwest Indian Ridge | depth 1711 m m
GATTTGAGCGCCTTCGAATGCTGGACCGGTTGGGCTTGACGCTGCGAGCAGGCGATTTCGGTTGCCGAGTACGATTTCGGCATTGGTTCCGACGTCTACCAGCAAAACGTATTCTTCGGCCAGGTCCGGGCGCTCGGCCAGAATCATGCCGGCAGTATCGGCACCGATGTGCCCCGCGATACAGGGCAGGACGCAAACCCTGGTTTCAGGGTGCAGGTGGATATCGATATCAGCAGCGCGCACAATTGTGGTTTGATCGGTGGCGAGGGTAAATGGCGCGGTACCCAGCGGGGTCGGATCGATTCCAAGAAACAGATGGTGCATAATCGGATTTCCAACCACGGTTATATCGAGTATTTCGTCGAGTGCGATGCCTGCCGATTTGGCAGCCCGTTTGGCGAGCATGTTAAATGCCTCACGTACCACTTTGGTCATCGCTTCGTCACCGCCTTCGTTCATCATCACGTAAGAAACGCGGCTCATTAAATCTTCACCGAAGCGAATCTGTGGGTTCATCGTATCCGCGGTAGCGATCACTTCTCCGCTATCCAGATCGCACAACTGCGCGGCGATGGTAGTAGACCCCAGGTCGATGGCGAGCCCGTAGGCTATTTTTTTTTCGCCCGGCCAGACACCGATAATCTTATGGTGCTGGTAAACCGCCACAGTAATACATCGCCCAGCCTTTTCCAGCGCCTTTTGTAAACCACGGATTTGTGATATTTCGCAATCCAGAACTGGTAACTCGAACTTGCTTGCAAGTGCCTGCTGCAAACGTCGTTTATCCGAAAGGGGCGCGTGCATATCGGGGGCGGGCAGGGTAACGGTATAGAGACGCAAAGCCGGCTGCACCTGGATTTCATAGGCCGTTACGGCCTTGGTGATATGGTGCGCATGCTGTTGGCTTTCTTCCGGTACGTCGACCACCAGGTCACCCAGGATGCGGGCACTACAGCCCAGGCGCCGACCTTCCTTGAGGCGGTTCCTGGCCTGGTGGTGGCGTTCCGTTTCGGTAACCTCGGACAGATGCTCTGCGCGCGAAGTGATACCGTGTTTAGGAAATTTCCCCTCCTGCGGCAACACCTGGCATTTGCGACATTTGCCCTGACCACCACAAATCGATTCCAGATCGACCCCCAGGCGTTGGGCCGCCTGAAGCACAGAGGTTCCAACGGGAACTTGCCCACGCAGCCCCGAGGGCATGAATAATACGTTTACTTCATCATCCATTTGCGCAGTCCCCACAGGTGTTAGCCTGCTACGGCGTGACGCCGCCGTCTTGCTCTACGTCCGGTACCACGTACGCTCGCGCCTTCTGGCGCGGGTTCGCGAAACTGCTTTATCCAGCGTGTGCAATCCGGATCCTTACCCAACATCACATCGGCGCCCATACTGGCCGCTACCACCTCTGCATGCAAAGGATTGGTGATCGCCGAAGTCATCCCTGCCTGAATTGCCATGCTGACGAAAGCACCGTTAAAGCCGTTCCGGTTGGGTAAGCCAAAACTGATGTTCGAGGCCCCACAGGTAGTATTGACCTTGAGTTCGGTACGCAACCGATGGATTAATTTTAAAACCTCGCGCCCGGCCGTATTGATCGCACCGATCGGCATTACCAGTGGGTCCACAACAATGTCGCAAGCAGGAATACCATAGTCTGAGGCCCGATTTACTATTTTTTCCGCGATATCATAGCGAACATTGATGTCTTCAGAAATCCCGGTTTCGTCATTTGAAATCGCCACCACGGCTGCACCGTATTTTTTGATCAGTGGCAGGACTCGTTCGAGACTTTCATCTTCGCCAGTTACCGAGTTTACCAGCGCCTTACCCTGGTATACCGAAAGACCCGATTCCAATGCTTCGATGATCGACGAGTCGATACTCAAGGGTACGTCGGTGAGGCTTTGCACCAGTTGTATCGCTTCTGCCAGAATACGTGGCTCGTCTGCGAGCGGAATTCCGGCATTAACATCAAGCATGTGCGCACCTGCCTGAACCTGGGCGATCGCATCGGCCTCGACGCGACTATAGTCTCCGTTTTTCATTTCTTCGGCCATAATTTTACGGCCGGTTGGATTGATTCGCTCGCCGATAATCACAAACGGGCGATCAAAGCCAATGACTAACTCTTTCGTCGCTGAACTGATAACCGTTTCGGTCATGTTTTTTCCTCGTGTTAAATTGGTTAAATATTAAATGTGAGTCCTTAAATTATCGATTTACTACTCTTCGCAACCGGGATACCAGGGCTTGCGGCCCTCTAGCACCCCTGATTGTTTGATAATTTCAGGGACAGCCTCTTCCTGGCGGTAAGCCATAATGTGTACGCCACTGACGCCGGGTATTTCTCGAACTTGCTGAATCAACTCGATACATATTTTCTGGCCTTCCTTTTTTGGATTCTCGGCCCCCGCGAGGCGCTCGATAACAGGGTCAGGAATATGGATACCCGGCACATTGTTGCGAATCCAGGTAGCGGTTTTGGCAGAAGCGAGAGGACCCACACCTGGTAAAATATAACATTTTTCAAGCAACCCCAAATCACCCGCCTTAGTCATAAACTGCTTAAACTGCGGTATATCGAAAATATATTGCGTCTGGATAAAATCGGCACCAGCGGCAATTTTTTTTGCGAGCCGGTAAGGGCGAAAGTCTATCGGCGGTGCGGAGGGATTTTCCGCAGCCCCCAGAAAAATTTCGGGCGGCGCGGTAATCGCGCGTCCACTTAGGAACCTTGATTCATCACGCATGATTTTGACTGTTTCCAGTAGCGACAGGCTATCCATATCGAATACCGGTTTTGCCTCGGGATGATCACCGACCTCAACACCATCGCCAGTGAGGCAAAGGACATTACTTACCCCCATCGCCGCAGCGCCCAGCACATCGCCCTGTATGGCGATACGATTTCTATCCCGACAGGCAATTTGCATCACTGGAGAATAGCCAACACCCGTCAACAATGCACACATCGCCACACTGGACATATGACAATTTGCGCCCGAACCATCGGTAGCATTCATACCGTCGACATAACCATCGAAGATCTGCGCGCGGGTGTAAACATCTTCCGCCAGTGCTGAATCAGGCGGGGCAAGCTCGGTGGTAATCGCAAAATGACCAGCCTTTAACACCCGCTCAAGTCGACCGGTCGATACATGCCCTGGCTTTCTGGGCAAAGGTTTGCCAGGGTGATTTTCGATCGACGCTATCATTCGATTGCCTTATCTTTTGGCCTGGCATACTCCTTCTGTGCAACACGCAACCAGGAGGAACTGCCTTTGTAGCTATAGTTGACCGGCACCTGTATTTCACGAATAGACCCGGATCTTTTCATATTTTGACTACCACGCCAGGCTTCGACCCAGACGCATCGCATGTCTGGTTTGATTTCGCAATTGCCGTCCAGACGGACACCCCCACAGGGTCCGTTTCGAATCGACTTGGGACAATTCATCGGACATGACATGCCGGTGGCGCTCAAAGTGCATTGTCCGCACATCTGACAATCGAACATCAGATTCTTGACAAACTTTTCCACCACGCGCAATGGCTTTTCCACGCGCTCATGTCCGATTGCCTTCCACAAGGGATAAAGTTTGATGATGAAAGGTTCAAAAAAATAGTAGAAGACTTCTAATTTTCTCGAATGCGTTACCGACCACTGACGAAATTTATACACTAATGGACCCCGCTAGCCAGGATATTTCGTGTTTCGTCTTTGCCGCTCGCACGAATCAACTTATCCAGAACCGCTTCAGAGTAGTATTCCTCCAGTTGCCGAACGAGTATTCGTGCCTGTTCCCGAACATCCCCTTTAAACAACTGCTCCACGTCATGCCAGGGCTCGAACAGAGCGTCTTCCTGATGCTTCTTTAAGCGATAAGCCGCTCGTTCGATCGCTTTCATAAAACGTGCATGGAGGCGTAAACGCGTGCTACGCCCACCAACACGCACCACCACCTGCCCCGGAATATCGCGCCAGTAAACAATTTTCAGTTTCGCCACAGTGCTTCCCGCATTGCCGCATCTAGCGCTGGTAGCATTTCACCGGTCCCGGTAAAAACACGTTCAAACCGGAGATCAAGTTTGTCTGCCGCACATCGTGCCATTTCGGTTAAATCGTCCGAACTGGTTTGTGCCAGGTAAACCAGACGGGTGTAATTGCCGAAGTATGCCGACATTAACTCTGGATGCCGATCCAGTCCCAGGGTTCCAATCACGAGTCGATCAAAGTGTCGCGCGAGAAAATCGGTGAGATAAAAAGTGCCGGGTTCTTCGTCCTGTAGACGTGCGTAGGTTTCTTTACCAGCGAGGAAGTCATAGCAATGTGCCCCAGGCAAACGGCTCACGCCCCGTTCCTCCAATACTTTGTCAAGCTCGCCGCTGGTGCCGCAATCACCGTAGGCAACGAATATATGATCGTAACTATCACGCGCCTGGTCGATCTTGTCGGCCACGGCTTTGGGGATTTTTTCGGGAGTAGCGTGCAGGTCGGCGGTGATACTTTGCAAATCCATCTGCACCCACTGACCGAGCTTTTTTATGTCATTAACTTCACGTGCGACTGCTGCACAGGTAATCACCAGAATCGAGGCTTTCTTTTCCATTACGCACTTCAGGTTAGCTCGCGCGCCGTTCGGCTACCAGTTGTTTGGCGGTATCTGCCGCAACCGCTGCATCGCGACAATAAGCGTCTGCGCCTATCGCATCACCAAATTCCTGGTTCAACGGTGCGCCGCCGACGAGGACAATGTAGTCATCGCGGATCCCCTTTTCCTTCATCGTATCGATTACTACTTTCATATAAGGCATGGTTGTAGTCAGCAGAGCAGACATACCGAGGATTTCGGGTTTATGTTCCTCTAGCGCTGTTAAAAAAGTTTCCACCGGTGTATTGATGCCGAGATCCAGGACTTCAAATCCGGCTCCTTCCATCATCATACATACCAGGTTCTTACCGATATCGTGGATATCGCCCTTGACCGTACCGATCACCATTTTACCCGCTGCCGGTTCACCCGACTCAGCCAGTAGCGGTTTAAGGATTGTCATTCCCGCTTTCATCGCATTGGCAGACATCAGTACTTCGGGGACAAACAATATGCCGTCGCGAAAGTCGATGCCGACGATAGCCATGCCTGCGACCAGTGCCTCATTCAATACCTTGTTGGCACTCCAGCCGCGCTCGAGCAGAATATTGGTGCCTTCGGCGACTTCTTCTTTTAGCCCACTATAAAGATCATCGTGCATCTGTTCGACGAGTTCATCATCTGGTAGGGCCGAGAGATCCAGGTCCTCCTCGTCATCATAATCATCGTCGTAATCGGTCATTTAGTAATCCCCCTGCGAGAATGAGCCGCCTTTTCAGGCAGTTTCTGAGACGCAGGATAGTTATTGCAAGCCTAATAATCTGACATCGCAACGACTTCAGATTACCGATACACGACACCTGATAAAAAGGGTTTATTGCGCTAAATACCGCAAAATTTCCGCTTTTTATAGCAGCGTGATAACCCAAAATACTGTTTATCTGGAGTTGAGGGTTGGCTAAAAATTAATGAGAGGAGCCGTTGCTGCTGCCTTTTTAAAAATAAGTCAATAAATAAACGCCTGCATATCTTGCGCCTCCAGATACAGCTTATCGGCTCCTTTGGCCACATAGAGTTCACTGGCCTGGTTCAAATAGCGCCTCGCTTTTTTCATCGCGAAGTTGGAGTTATACAAAATCGCCATGACTTCTGCCTGTCGCTGATACATCGCTCTTTCGCTAGTTTTGGCAAGCGCCTGACTCGCCTTAATCCTCAAGTTCCATGCGAGTTTATATTCACCCCTACCCCGGTAATAACGATAGAGTAATTGCAGGTCTTTAGCCTGTGCGGTTCGCATCACGTCTTCCTGGTGTTGTTCAAACAGAGTATTGATTTCCTGATTCAGGGTTTCCAGTTGCTCAAGCGCGAGGCCATTGCGTTTCAAGCGGTCGACGACAGCCCGCGAGTAAGCTAACTGGCCCGATGATGCGTACAGTTTGGCGGCTTCGAAAGCGGCCTGCTCGGACAGGTAGTTATCGTGAAAGCGATTATAATAATCTGCGAGGGTTTCCCAGGCGCTTGCCGCCGCACCGTATCGACGAATCTGCAAGCTCGCATCTATTATCCGTTCCAGATCCTCTACGACATTACGGTAATCACCCTGATAAATCTGACTACGCACGATCCATAGTTTGTCGTAGGTCTCCCCGGCGCTTCGTGCCAGCTCTCTGGATTTAATATTCAGTCGCCCCAATTGCCGGTAGCCATGTGCGATGGTCATCACATCATCCTGTTTTATGGCGATATCGAGCGCTTCCTGCAGGAACATTTCGGCTGCCGCCAGTTCCTGCTCGTCGATAGCCACATCCCCCAGCAACAGCAAGGTATTGCTGACTTGCTTTTCATCGCCCATGGCCGCTGCCAAAGCCGCTACTTCGAGCAATCTGGTACGTGCCTGCTTGAAAAGTCCGTCGCGCAACAAGCTGCGAATGCGTTGTTCCAGATTTTGGTTGTCCAGACCCAGGTCGCTAATTTGGGTATCGACTTCCCTGGCCGGTGGCAAAGAAACAGGCGTTTCTCCGAGGGAGCGATCTAGCCGGGGTGCTATATAGGACGGTTTTATCCGATCTCTAAATATCAACCACTGCACACTGACAGCCAGGATAATCAGTGCTATCACAATAATCGGGTCGAATATGAGTGCTTTCTGCTTCATGGTTATGCACGCGATCGTTTTACTTCCGCGATCCTGATTTAAATCAGGTTGAGGTTTCGAACTACCGGTTAGGATCGTAGGTAAGATGCGCCGTTAACATCGATAATGCAACCGGTCATAAATTCTGGGGCCTCAAGAGCCAGAAAACCTATCGTTTTGGCAACCTCTTGCGGTCGTGCGACACGACCCATGCTGCTCTGATTTCTAATGCTGTCACCCTCCGCAGAAGCGAGCGTGGTTCGCGCCATTTCGGTTTCGACGAATCCAGGAGCAACGGTATATACAAATACCGACATGGGCCCAAGGGCCTGGGCAAGCGATTGGCCCATGGCATTCATGCCTGCTTTCGAGGCACCATACCAGGGCATCAGTGGTTCACCACGAAATGCACCGCGCGAAGAGACGTTAATAATTCTACCACCACCCTGGCTTATCATTTTTTTCCCTGCGCAAAAACATAAATTGCTCGCAGCGGTGAGGTTGGTATCGACAATACGTCGCCAGGTTTCCTGCCAGGTAGCGTAGTCAATCTCTTCGAATTTATGGCGCTCGGAAATTCCAGCATTATTAATCAGCACGTCCAGACCTTCGAAGTCCTGATCGGCCTGATCGACCAGGCGGCTAACCGCTTCTGGATCAACAATATCGCATTGATAGAGCCGATGACCATCGCCCGGCAGGCTTTCGAGCAGCGCCTGCGCCAGTTTACGGTTATTGTTATAGTGGATTCCAATTCTGGCGCCTTTGGTAGCGCATTCCATCGCTGCGGCGCTGCCGATACCTCCGGATGCACCTGTGATTAAAATGGAAACTTTGCTCATTCGACAACTCCTAAATAAACTTTCAAACCAGGGATAGTTTACCTATTAACCCGGCGACAATATATTGTCGCCGGGTTAATAACTACACATCACAATTGTGTTTCGTCTCAGGAACCCGCAAAACGACTCCGGTAGTCGAGCGCACGCTCGATCCGTTCTTGCGTGGCGGGGTGACTGGATAGGTAACTGTTGATTTCATTGTCGGAGGCAGAAGCGTTTTCAGCCATGCCGCTGGTATTCGATTCGAGTGCCATGAACTTGCGCATCATGTTGACGAAATGTACTGGATCGATCCCCATCTCAACCATTTTTTCCAACGCAAAATCGTCCGCTTCAGCTTCGTGCTGTCGCGAATAGCTACTCTTGAGCAAAAAGGTTGGCAGGGCTATCGCGATATTGGATATCGCGGTAGCATCACCGAGCAACAGGGTCACAATCACGGTGAGCGCCGATGAATGAATGACTTGCTGCAACCCGTGGCGTTGTACTACATGCGCAATTTCATGTATTAGCACCGAATCGATTTCTTCGTCTCGTTCGGCCAGATCCACTAATGCATCGGTAACCACAATGTCCCCCGAAGGCAAAGCAAAAGCATTTGCCAGGTTCTTCATCGACCTGAAATGCAATTGAAAGCGGTATTCGTCCTGACCAATGCTGTTTAGTATTCGCTCAAATCGCTGGTTTATCCTGTCCTGTACTTCGGCGGGCAGTTTAGAATCCTGAAGTAACCACTTGTCCAGCCCTCCCAGGGTTCCGCTACCGAGCTTTTGATACACCTCGACTGGCATCGAGCGCGCAATTTCGGTCGAAATCCACGGTATTCCCTTCCAGATAAAACCGAGGCTAAAGACTATTACGACTATTAGCGACAGGATTACCCAACGCCATTGACTTTCGAGTCGATGTAGAAGGTGGTAACGCCCATCGTGGTGCTTCACTTGCTTTAACCAGCGGTCTATCGCATCGTTATCTTCGCAGATAAATACCGAGCCATCGGCAAAAGTGATATGACGGGGGATGTTCCCAATGCGTTGACTGAAGTTAAGCGTAGACTGCTCGCCCCGAAAAACCTGGCCATCGGTCTGCAGTCGATAAGTCTGCTGATCGAGTTCAAGTGCCGCAACAGTTTGTGCGGAACTATGTTCCGGGTACCATTGGCCCGCCAGACCGATCAAAGAGCGATATCCATATCCAGATCCAACGCGTCGCCCAGCTCATCGCCGATTGCCGACTGATACTCCTGTTGCTGCGTCACGTATTTGGACAGGTTTCCTTCGATCAATGCGAAAGTACTGTCAGTCTTATAACGCGCTACTCGAACTGCGGTCCAGGGATACGCGAGTCCGAGCGTGATGATAAGTAAAATGGTGTTCCCCAGGTAAACGCCAAACAATCCCATCACCTTCATCGCCGAGTGTAGTTGAAACCCCTTGTCCAGATTCGTGCTATCGAATATATAATTTCGAATTCTAACGGTGACGTAAGCGCGCAGCCAAAGGCCGAGCAGGATGAAAAACAGGTAAATCAGCCCGAATATCCCTAACATTTCGCCCTCGGGCGGCTGGTTTGAACGGATTGAAGCCAGTAAGCCTGCACTTCCAGCTATTGCTGCAATCGCAGCAACCAGCAAAATGCCAATCAGGAAAGCCTTAATATAGGTCCTGTAATAGGTCCCCGAGGTAATATAGGCGGCAAATTTACCCTGGCCGAAAGTCACATGATTGACATAATAATTAGCCAGTCTGGCCTGAATCAGCGGGATCATCAGATAGACTCCCAGTACGCCAAGACCCGCTAGAGGGGCCAGCTGGCTGGGATCTACCAGCGATGAATAATAGAGTGCCGCTCCTGCAATGAGCATTACTAACAACGGCGTAATCGGCAAAATCAGCAAATAAAAGATAACGGGGCGGAGCTTGCCACCGAAGTTAAAGCGCACGTTTCGATACTGGCTCATGCGCGTCCTGAAGCGCATCGAATTCCACACGACCCAGGGCATTGCCAACACCAGAAAAATTGCAAAAACACCAGCCGCCACTGGGAAAAATTGCCCAAGCCCGAAGTATAGCAAAAGCACAGCTATCGCGATCAGGCGACCTTTCAGGATCATCCAGGGGGTGGCTAAATAATGAAATTCAGTGCCAGCAAGTCGGATGTTACCGTAAAAATACCGTCGCTTACGTACAGTCGCCCAGGCTGAATATATTCCAAGTGTGAGCAGGGTGAGTAAAATATTCACGATCCAGATACGAAAATATTCACCGCCGCGCCCGGTAAATTCAAAAGGAGTTGTCTTGTCATTCATGTTGATCAGCATAACTTGATCCTGTTGCCTTTAATCTGGTTTCGGAATTAACCGCCTGTACTCATTCGATTTGGGTAATTCACTACCCCGGTCAACCCAGGAAACATCGACAGGAAATGTCGCGATATCGATTCAAGCGAGGTAATAGTGACCAATAATACCGCCGAATACAATCGCCCCGACCCAGTGATTGTGCAGGAAAGCAAGAAGGCACTCCTCAGGCTCACGATACATGATCATTAACTGTTCGTAGGCCAGGAATATGCTCGCGACAGCGAGTGAGTAAAAGTAAATCCCCGAAAATGCCAGTTCACGACCCGCCAACCAGAGGCTCAGTATAAACAAAATTTGAAACAGCCCGATCATCGCCCGGTCAAATTCGCCAAATAGAATAGCCGTCGACTTGACGCCTATTTTCAGGTCATCCTCACGATCGACCATGCTGTACATGGTATCGTATGCAACCGTCCACACTAATGTAGCAACATACAATAACCAGGCTTGCCTGGGCAGGCTTTCGGTCTGTGCCGCAAAAGCCATCGGCACCGACCAGCCAAAAGCGGCGCCGAGGTGTACTTGCGGTAGATGGTGAAAGCGCTTCATAAAAGGATAGCTGGCGGCGAGTAGCACCCCGCCGATAGAAAGCCAGATAGTGAAGCGATTCAAACTAAGCACCAGTAGAAATGCGAGCAGACAAAGCACTGTAAATACCATCAAGACTTCTTTTTCGCCAATGCGCCCACTGGTTAGTGGCCGGTCCTGGGTGCGCGCCACATGCAGGTCAATATGCCGATCGGCAAAATCGTTGATCGCACAACCCGCCGAGCGCATCAGGAAAACACCAGCGACAAAGACCAGCAGCACCCTGGGATCGGGCATCCCTTCACCTGCCACTGCGAGCGCCCATAAGGTGGGCCAGAGCAACAGGTAGACGCCGATTGGTTTTTCGAATCGGATCAGCTCTCCATATAGCTGCAATTTTTGCCCTAGTATAGATTTCATATTTTTGCGGTTTTACTTACTCAGATCTCAACTATTGGTTACTATACCGGGCGATTTAACAACTGTCAGAACGCATTTAATGATACGTGATTTTGAGGGTGTTTCACCAACCTTAGCCGACTCCTGTTATATCGATCCTTCCGCCGTGGTTATTGGTGACGTCGTAATAGGAGAGGGTAGTTCGGTATGGCCGTTAACCGTGATTCGTGGTGACGTTAATATTATCCGTATCGGCAATAACACCAATATTCAGGATGGTTCGGTTTTGCATGTCTCGCATGCAGGTGATTTCAATCCCACCGGCGCAGAATTACACCTCGGAGACGAAGTGACCGTCGGACACAAGGCGCTTTTACATGGATGTCGAATAGGCAACCAGTGCCTGATCGGCATGGGGGCTACTGTCATGGATAATGTCATTGTCGAAGACCAGGTCATGCTCGGCTCGGGTTCCCTGGTCCCGCCCGGCAAGACCCTCGAATCGGGCTACCTCTATCTCGGTAATCCAGCCCGACGAGTCCGTGAACTCAACGATAGCGAGAAACAACAATTCGTTTACCTGGCCGAGCACTATCGACTACTAAAACTCAAATACCAGGCGATAGTATAAAAATCGAGGAAGGGAAAGTAAAAAAAGACCCTGGAATGGTCGAGGTACAGGAAATCTCTTAACCTCAGGATGCAATTTCACGCATACCACTCAATGCCAGTTCCAGTGTCTGTGGGTTACGCGCGGTAGACGGGTAAACCATATACACGGGGCGTTGCACGCTTGGCGCTCGCTTAACCAGAAATAACCTTGCCTGCTCGATGTAGGGTTGCACCACACGAACTGGAAAATAACCCGAGCCGCCATTTTGCAGAATATATTCCAGCCCGAGCGCTCCAAGACCCACCGATACGGCCGGTGTTTCCATATCTGGAAAGGCTTCACTATGCCGGGCCCGAAATACATCCCCCCAGTCGACAAATATATAATCCTCAGCCCAGCCCTCGCTGACAACCCTTTGGTCGGTGGTTACCAGCACCAGGGTTTCTTCAAACAGGTCTTCGACGATCAACCC
>VAPC011205150.1_pt1 | contig 11918 bp, 6 predicted proteins | sample 3395121 | NCBI WGS metagenome assembly VAPC01 (sample SAMN08290434, study PRJNA428436) | hydrothermal vent metagenome | isolation source: Deep-sea hydrothermal vent chimney | place: Indian Ocean: Southwest Indian Ridge | depth 1711 m m
GTCTTATCTATTTCGATGACTTTGACGAGGAATTCATCACCCTCTTTTAACACATCTGTAACCTTGGCTATTCTCTCTTCCGCGATCTGGGATATGTGAACCAGTCCCTCTGTCCCGGGAAGTATCTCTACGAACGCGCCAAAATCCATTATTCTTTTAACTGTTCCCATATACAATTTCCCAAGCTCGGCCTCTGCAACAATACCTTTAACTATGTCCATAGCCTTTTGAGCCGATTCTTCATCTATTGAGGCGATGTTGACGCTGCCATCGTCATCGACATTGATCTTTACGCCGGTCTGTTCGACAATTCCTCTTATGACTTTTCCACCCGGGCCGATAATATCTCTTATTTTGTCAGGCTTGATTTTCATGGTAAATATTCTGGGAGCGTACGTAGAAAGGGTGCCCCGAGTTTCTGAGAGGATCTCGCCCATTCTGCCGAGTATGAAAAGCCTGCCTGCCCTTGCCTGTTCCAGGGCTTTTTCCATTATATCCCTGGTTACTCCGCTAATTTTAACATCCATTTGAAAGGCAGTAATACCGTCTTCAGTTCCGGTTACCTTAAAATCCATGTCTCCAAGGTGGTCCTCAAGCCCGAGTATATCTGTCAGGGTAATATATTTATCCCCCTCTTTTATAAGACCCATTGCAATACCTGCCACAGGTTTCCTTATGGGAACACCGGCGTCCATAAGCGCAAGCGTACCTCCGCATACAGTAGCCATTGAGGATGAACCATTTGACTCAAGGACATCAGACACTATTCTAATAGTATATGGAAAATCTGATTTCGGAGGCAGTACAGGAGTAATGGCTTTTTCAGCCAGCATGCCGTGACCGATCTCTCTCCTGCCCGGCCCTCTCATGGGCCTTACCTCTCCTACGCTGAATGAAGGGAAGTTGTAATGAAGCATAAATGTCTTTTTTGCTTCTCCTTCAAGAGAATCTATGCGCTGTTCGTCATCTGAAGTTCCAAGTGTAACAACCGCAAGACATTGTGTTTCCCCTCTGGTAAACAGGGAAGAGCCATGAGTCCTGGGAAGTATACCGACGTCCGAGCTTATTTGCCTTATCTCATCCGGTTTGCGCCCGTCTGCTCTTATGTTGTTATCAAGGATCATGCTGCGAACAAGCTTTTTTTCAATATTATTAAAGGCTTCGGAAATTTGTCCGGATATGTCTTCATCTCCGGTATTCAGGTCAGCAATAACGCCTTTAAGAATATTATCAAGCGAGTCCTGACGAATCAGCTTATCCGGGATCTTGATAGCTTCTTTAATAGCGTTCAAAGAATGGTCTGAGACCGCAGATTCCATGTTCTCATCTATTACAGGCGGCTCGACCTGCCTCTTATCTCTGCCTGCCAGTTTTATCAGTTCCCTTTGAGTGCCGACAATGGATCTTATCTCTTTATGCGCAAGATCTATAGCCTCAAGCAGGACAGATTCATTTATTTCAAACCCGCCGCCTTCTACCATAAGTACTGCCTGGTCTGTACCGGCGACAACGAGAGAAAAGTCACATTCATCTATTTCTTTGAGATCCGGATTTACGACAAAGGTGTTATCTATAATGCCTATTCTTACAGCTCCAACCGGGCCGTCAAATGGTATATCAGATATTCCAACAGCCGCAGAAGCGCCGATTATTCCAAGCATGTCAGATATGTTCTCTTCACCAAAAGAAAGAACAGACACGATGACCTGTGTTTCTGCATGAAAACCGTCCGGGAAAAGGGGTCTTATCGGTCTGTCTATCAGACGGGAAGTAAGGACCTCTTTTTCGGTTGGGCGGCCTTCTCTCTTGAAAAAGCCCCCGGGAATTTTCCCTGCCGCGTAGGTCTTTTCCTGATACGCACATGTCAGCGGAAAGAAATCGATATTTGCTCTGGCTTCTTTTGCAGAGACTGCTGTAGCTAATATAACGGTATCGCCATATCTTACGATTACGGATCCGTCGGCCTGCTTTGCAAAACGTCCGGTTTCAATAGAAAGGGTTTTTCCCTTGAGTTCAAGTTCTACGGTTGTCATTAATGGCTACTTTCTGATTCCGAGCAGTTCGATGATCTTCTCGTAACGTGTTTTTTCCTGACCCTTCAGGTAGTTCAATAGACTCCGTCTCTGGCCGACCAGCTTTAAAAGACCTCTGCGGGAATGATGGTCTTTTTTATGTGTCTGAAAGTGAGATGACAGCTCGTTCAGACGTTCACTTATGAGGGCTATCTGGACCTCAGGCGAGCCTGTATCACTGGTGTGCAGTTTATATTTGGTTATGATTTCCTGTTTTTTATCTTTGTTTAACGCCATAATATCACTTTTTTTATAATACTCACAGAGATTAGCATAATACAAGCTGTCTGTAAACCCGCCGCAGGGTTCTTTTATTTCCCGCGGGAGGGATTAAGGACTCTCTGGTGCACTTTCAATAACTACGGATTTAAGCGCCTCTTCGTTGATCTCTACGTTTTTGCCGTCTCCCTTTAGTTTTTCAATATAAGCATCAAAAGTCTCTCTCTGTCTTTCCATTTTGAGCCTACGCTCAATAGAGGCCTTAACCTCTTCAAAAGCACGCTGAGTACCTTCCTTCTTTTCTGTGACCTGTATAAGATGATAACCAAATTGGGTCTTAACAGGATCGCTCAATTCTCCCGGTTTAAGGTTAAATGCAGCATGCTCAAACTCAGGCACCATCCTGCCCTTGGTGAAGAAACCCAGATCCCCGCCGTTTACCGCTGAACCTTTATCTTTTGAATGAGCTTTGGCCAGTTCGGTAAAGTCTCCGCCTTTTTGCAGTTTCTCCTGTATTTCTTTTGCTTCTTCTTCTGTATCCACCAGGATATGTTTTGCTTTTACCTGTATGCCCTGATTGAATTCATCAGGGTGTTTGTCATAAAAGTTTTTGAGATCTTCTTCGCTTAGTATTGTTTTATCCTCAATTTCCCGCTTCAGAAGATTTGATACGAGTGTCATTCTTCTGAATTCATCTACTTTGTTCATATATTCTTTATCTTTATGAAGACCCTGCTTTTCAGCTTCCTGAAACAACAGTTCTTCTTTTATGATCTCGTCAAGAAGTTCTTTCTTGCCTTCGTCAGTCTGAAACCGGTTTTTCGCCCATTCGGGCAGACGATCAAGCTTGTCAAGAAAATTCTCTTTGGTTATTGCTGTATTATTGACTTTTGCGATGACGGATTTATCAGTGCTCTGTTTTGGAGAACTGCAAGCAGTTATAAAAACCATTACAAATATCAAAACCAGTAACTTTTTCATGAAATGCCTCCTTAAAAGATAATGCCAGTTAAGTTTATTAAATTAACTAATTCAGCGAACTATCTTTATACCATAGATAAGCTCTATTTTACAACCATTAAGCTCGATATACGGATTATTACGTGAAAACGGATGAACAGACGGCATAACAGCAGGCAGATAAAAAACTTATAAAACAACCGGTTATTCAGGATGTGAAAGCTGAAAGGGTTGATGATGAACAAGACAGCTTTAAAAATTCATAATGCGGTTTTGATATAGATTTACTATTTAAGTACATTGGGTATTGCACATGAAGATGAATGTTTCATAATAAGACAGGAGTGTGTGAAACAATCAGCATATAGTATTGTCGCTCATTCTCGTCGAATCGACTCCGAGGGTCGAATCGACAAACCGCTCAAATACTATATCCTGCTTGCAGCTCTATATTTTGAAGGTGGTAGTGTAACAAGACATGGAAAGCTGGTAAAACGTTTCTATCCGACACCTTTGAAAGAAGACGTTGTGGAATTAACAAGTAAACGCTGGACTTGAAAGACTAAAACAAAATATTAATTATTTGTCGATTATAGCAAATGACACAGTGAGTGTAAGCGAATGAATATAATTAATATCAACTCATTGCATTGATACTCTTTCTTAGGAGTATCTAACAGTAAGCCAGCTTCCCATGCCTTGTTTGGCGGAAGGAATATAGTTAATATAAACTCATTGCATTTCTGCTCCTTCTTGGGAGCAACTAATAAAGAAGCAGTTTTCCTGTTCTTAGACCAGATAAACAAACCAGGATGCAGATTGATCAGGTTAATGCCTGAAGTATTTCCTTTAATTCTCCTGGCAACTCATGCCATTGTTTATGTGTCAAGTCTAATTCGATGCTGTTGTCAGGGAAAAATTTCAAAAATTCACCTTTGTTTTTATGCTGTTCCAGTATTTGCTCAGGTGACACTACTGTCTCAGGCGCGAAATAGATCCTAAGTCTGCCAGACCGGTTCTGAATCCTGGTGATGCCGAGTTGTTTTGCCGTAACTTTGAGATCCATTATCTCGACCAGCCTTATTACCTGGTCAGGCGGTTCCCCGAACCTGTCTCTGAGCTCTTCAAGCAGCTTATCAAGAGTACCGGTGTTTTTTGCAGATGCAATCCTTCTGTAAAGGCCTAATCTGAGGTCAGGGTTTTCAACGTAATTTTCAGGGATTAAGGCGGTTATCCTGAGGTCAAGGACCGGCTCTACCCTGGGCTGAATTTTTTCTCCCTTGAGTTCCGCGACAGCCTCTTCAAGCATTTCAACATAAAGATCAAAACCCACGGCCATGATGTGACCTGACTGTTCTGACCCCAATAAATTCCCCGCGCCTCTGATCTTGAGATCTCTCAACGCAAGCCTGAATCCCGCGCCAAGATAGCTAAGTTCCTGGATTGCCTGAAGTTTCTTCCGGGCCTGTTCAGTGATTATGTCGTCACCGGGAATGAGGAAATATGCATAAGCTCTGACATTGGAACGTCCAACGCGCCCCCTTAACTGGTATAAGTCTGATAGACCGAACCTGTCAGCCCGGTTGATCATAATTGTATTCGCGCTTGGAATATCAAGTCCGGCGCCTATAATTGCCGTTGACACAAGGATATTGGTCTCCTTTCTGAAGAATGACTTCATGACCTGTTCAAGCTCTTTTTCCTTCATCTGTCCGTGGGCCACTGCTAATCTACCTTCAGGTACCAATTGCCTGAGAAGGTTTGCCACGCTGAAAATATCCCGGATTCTGTTATGTACAAAGAAAACCTGCCCGTTCCTGTCCAGCTCTTTCTGCAAAGCTTTTTTAATTATCGTTGGATCAAATCTTGCTACGAAGCTTTTAACCGCGAGCCTGTCCTCCGGAGGGGTCTCAATCACACTCATTGACCGTATGCCTGAAAGTGCCATGTGCAGTGTCCTCGGGATCGGTGTCGCGGATAGAGAGAGAATGTCTAAGTTTGTTTTAAGGGACTTTATCTTTTCTTTATGGGTTACACCGAACCGGTGTTCTTCGTCTATGACAAGTAGTCCGAGATCATAGAACTTCACATCTTTTGCCAGAAGTCTGTGCGTGCCTATAACAATGTCAATGTCTCCGTTTTCAAGTTTCTTAAGCGTTTCCTTCTGTTCGGCCCTGCTTTTGAAGCGGCTTATGAAATCTATCTTTATCGGGAATGCGGCAAATCTCAATGCAAATGTCTCATAATGCTGTTCCGCCAGTATTGTTGTTGGAACGAGGATCGCGGCCTGTTTGGAATCATAAACAGCTTTAAAACATGCCCTCATGACAATCTCTGTTTTTCCGTATCCGACATCTCCGCATAACAGGATATCCATCGGAGCGGTACTTTGCATCTGTTTTTTTATTTCGGTTATCGCGGTTATCTGGTCAGGGGTTTCTTCGTACAGGAAAAAACCGTCAAACTCTCTGTGAAGACCGGTATCGTCTGAAAATGAATGTCCCGCTTCAGTGCTTCGTCTGGCGTATAGCGCCACAAGCCGTTCCGCCATGTCTTTTATCTTTTTCCGGACCTTCTGTTTGGTCCTCTGCCAGGTTCTTCCACCAAGCTTATCCACCTTTGGGCGGATATGTTCAGGCGCATGATATTTCTGAATATGGTTCAGACGTTCAAGAGGAACGTAAAGCCTATCGCCGCCGAGATATTCAATTACGATAAAATCGCCGTTATGGTCTTCTATCTTCTGTTTCCTGAGACCCATAAATCTGCCTATTCCATGTTCTTCATGTACCAGATAATTGCCTTCGGTAAAATCCTCAATTGATGAAATAAGCTTTGATACCCTGGATTTCTTTATCGACTTAAAAGCGGGTTTTTTCCCAAAGATATCCCGTTCTGTCAGGATGATGTTGTCTTTATAAATATAACCACTGCTTAATTCACCGGTTGTAATTACCGGGCTTCCTTTATGCATGACGGCCGTATCACTGCCGAGAACGGGCACGTCCGCATTGTTTTCAGAAAATAATTCTTTTAGTCTCTGTGCCTGGCCTTTTGAGGGACAGACCATTAAAATGAAATTCTCTTTTCTTAGTTCCCACACTTTATTTACAAAGTCTTCAAGCGATCCTCTTTCTTCATGTATAAGGCCGAGCCCGCCTGTTCCTTTTATGCCTGAATCGAAACCGGCATCTATTATGGGGAAGGATGTAATATCAGACCTTGGCCTTCCATCTAACAACTGCTCAATACCGGGATTTTTTCTTTTTATATCATCCGGTTCGTTTATTACCAGACTGCTGTGGTGCAGGATATCTAAAAGGACAGGGCCTTCCTCAGGTTCCGAGGCAGGGCCCAGAGAGACTTCCTGAAGTTGCTGCACAGTCCTCTGAGTGTCAGTGTCAAAGCTTCTTAAGGACTCGATCTCATCACCGAAGAATTCCATCCTGACCGGCAGGTCTGCTTCAGGAGGAAATACATCAAGGATCCCGCCCCTTACACTCAGTTCTCCGTGTCCTGAAACAAGCGGAACCGGCAGATAGCCATAGCTTTTCAACGTCTCTATTAAAAGGTCCCTTCCTGTCTCCTTATGCCTCTGTACCCGCAGAAGCGGGTATTCCGATGAGGGCCATATCGGGGACATGGCAGCTTCGGCAGAAGCAATTACTTTTGTCCTGTCTCCGAGGTATAACTGCCGCAGGCTTTTCGGGCGAAGCGGATCGCCTGCCGGCGGTATAAGAAGCGGCTGTACTGAACCCAGAGATCCTGACCAGAAGACTGCGTCCGAATGCAATTCTCTGGCAGAGTCTTCAGAGCCGCACAGAAGCAGACAGGGGACATTGATCACGGAAAAGAACAGCGCCCTGGAAGATCCGGACAGGGAGGTGAAAGTGTTAAATCCACCATCTTGAAGGAAGGTTGCGGCTTTTTCAAAAATGGAAAGATTAATCGGCATACTATTGAGTAGAGATACAGGATACAGGAATCAGAATACAGGATTTATTATGTTATTATCGTGAATCGTGAACCTTATTTCAGGTTTTTTATTTTATTTATGATCTTACTCGTAGACAGTCCGCTTACGTAAGGTACTGTGTGAACCCTGCCCGCAATGTCCCCGCCTACAATATCTTCTTCCTTCCAGTCAGAGCCCTTCACAAGGACATCAGGCTGAATTTCTTTGATCAGGTCGTAAGGTGTTTCTTCTTCAAAGAACGTGATGTAGTCAACCACGCTGAAGGCGGAAATGACCTCAGCCCGCTGATCCTGCGGGATCACCGGCCTGCCGGGTTTTATTCTTGATACGGAATTGTCCGTGTTGAGTCCTATTATAAGTACGTCCCCCAGTCCCCCTGCTTCTTTAAGATAGCGGACATGACCGGCATGGACAATATCAAAACAGCCGTTGGTAAATACGATCCTTTTACCCTGTTTCTTAAGGTCTCTGATTATTCCTTTGAGCTCCGCTCTGCTGACAATTTTATTTTTTTTCATTTTGACATAAAGCTGCAATGCCTGAATTTTTTATATTAAATCTTTTATGTGTCTTACACAAGTGATTTCTTTCAAACGCGCGGGTTTCAGTGAGCAGAGATTTCACGCCAGAAACTTTTTCCTGATACCAGCCCGGTTCTTATACCGAAGGCATCGAGGATTGACGCTCCTGCATCTGAAAAACTGTTTCGGGTTCCAAGGCCTGTACCTGAATTTACTGATGGGCTGTATACCAGGAGGGGCACGTACTCTCTCGTGTGGTCCGTACCGGGAACGGTAGGGTCGCATCCGTGGTCAGCTGTTATTACCAGCATGTCTTTTTCAGAAATCAGGCTGAGTATTTCAGAAAGCCTTTTATCAAAATCTTCCAAAGCCTTTACGTAACCGGCCGGGTCGTTTCTATGGCCGAATAAAGTGTCAAAATCAGTCAGCGTTACAAAAACAATACCTTTTTTAATGGCCTTAAAGGAAACAATTGCTTTTGAAACGGAATCATCATTTCCAGATGCGGATAAAGAGTCTGTGAAGCCTTTTCCGGCAAAGATGTCTATGACCTTGCCGACGCTGACTGTGTCAAGTCCGTTTTCAGCCAGATATTCAAGGGCGGTTTTATTAAACGGCGGTACACTGAAATCTTTTCTGCGGGGAGTCCTGGTAAATGACCCTTTACTGCCTGTAAACGGCCTTGCTATGACCCTGCCGATATTGTGAGGGTGCTTAAGAATGCCCCTGGCAGTCTCGCATATCTCATAAAGTTTCTCAAGAGGTATAACGTCTTCATGCGCTGCGATCTGGAATACGCTGTCAGCTGACGTGTAGACTATCGGTTTACCGGTCCTTAAGTGTTCCTGACCAAGCTCTTTTATGATCTCAGTCCCTGAAGCCGGCTTATTACCAAGTATTTTTTCTCCGATCGCTTTTTCAAACGCGGAGATAATATCCGGCGGAAAACCTTCAGGATAGACAGGAAAAGGCCTGTCAACAGGAACGCCCATTATTTCCCAGTGGCCGGAGGTAGAGTCTTTGCCCTTTGATACTTCGGCCATTTTGCCATAACAGCCACTTGGCCTTTCGGGTTTTCTGATATTCCTGAAATTGCCCGTAAGGCCCAGTCCAAGCGACTCCATATTAGGCAGATTCAGAGTTTTAACCGTGTCCGCAATATGTCCGAGTGTATTGCTGCCTTTATCACCATAATCCCCGGCATCAGGCAGTTCCCCGATACCGAGACCGTCGAGGACGATCAGCAGGACCTTTTGAATATTTGTGCCGGCTGCGGCTAGAATTCTATACCTCTCCTTGCCTTCACCCCTTTTTTAAATGGGTGCCTGATCAGACGCATTTCCGTTACATAGTCTGCTATCTTTGTTAATTCTTCCGGCGCACCCCTGCCTGTAAATACAAGTTCAAGCCCTTCGGGCTTTGCCTTTATAATTTTCTTCAGGTCACTTATGGACGCGTACCTGTTGCTGATTATGTTATTGAATTCATCCATTATGACAAGATCGAACCGGCCGCTTTGGATTTTCTTTATGGAGAAGGCGATTGCTTCTTTTACGGATTTTTTAAGATCTGGCAGTTTTACTTCGGGATCAAAGACAGGAGATATCTGGCCCTTGAATTTTTTTATTATTATGCCGTGTTTTTTTGCGGAGACGATTTCCCCGGAATCTTTTGTCCCGCTCTTGAGAAATTGAAGTATGAGGACCTTTTTGTTGTGTCCGGCCGCCCTCATTGCGAGGCCGACGGCCGCAGTGGTCTTGCCCTTGCCGTCTCCTGTATAAGTATGTATGTAACCTTTAGCCATAAGTCAAAAACCGTGATGCGTGAAGCGTAACCTGCCTACTCGCCTCGATTCGGCGAAGCGGGCCGGTCAGGCAGGCGCGTAATGAGATCAAAGTTTAATTTTTTACCCGTCAATCATATTATATGCCATAAACCGCGTAGAGTTCATGGCACTGAACCCCATGTGCCTGCCTGCCGGTAGGCAGGGTTTAGTGGAGCGGGCGACGGGATTCGGACCCGCGACCATCAGCTTGGGAAGCTAACACTCTACCACTGAGTTACGCCCGCTGTTAATTTTTGAATCATCAATATATTATCTTTACTGTATTACTATTTCAAGCTGTCATGTGAAATGGCAGCCACATGGTTTTTTTAGAAACGGGGATATTCTGCTATAATAATAGATTATGTTTGGGATTCTGACGAAAATTATAGGCACAAAGAACGAAAGGGAGCTCAAAAAGCTGTGGGCTGTTGTAGATCAGATTAATGCCCTGGAGCCGGCAATGAAGTCTCTCGACGATGCCGCCCTGAAGGCCAAAACCGATGAGTTCCGCGAGCAGCTCGGGGCTGGAAAGAGTATGGATGATATTCTTCCCGAAGCCTTCGCCCTTGTCAGGGAAGTCTCTCTCAGGGTGCTTTTAATGCGTCATTTTGATTCTCAGCTTATAGGCGGGATTACCCTTCATAACGGTACGATAGCTGAAATGAAGACCGGTGAGGGCAAGACACTTGCAGCGACCCTGGCTGTATATCTGAACGCTTTGGACGGCCGGGGTGTCCATGTAATTACCGTAAATGACTATCTTGCAAAAAGAGATGCACAGTGGATGGGCCCTCTATATGATTTCTTCGGCTTCTCCGTCGGTATCGTCCAGCATGATTCCTCATTTATTTATGATCCTGTGCATCATTCCGATGACAAGAGACTTCACAATTTAAGGCCTGTGGAAAGGCAGGCCGCCTACGGGGCTGATATAACGTACGGCACAAACAATGAATTCGGTTTTGATTATCTCAGGGATAACATGAGGTATGACCTGAATGATTATGTTCAGAGAGAGTTGAACTTCACTATTGTGGATGAAGTGGACAGTATTTTGATCGACGAGGCCCGAACCCCGCTTATTATTTCCGGCCCTGCCGAGGAATCAACTGACAAGTATTACAAAATAAACATGATAGCTCCGAAACTCGGGAAGGAGACCGACTATACGATCGATGAAAAGGCAAAGTCAGTAACACTTACGGATGACGGCAGTCTTAAAGTTGAAAAAATGCTCGGTGCGGGCAATCTCTATGACCCGGCCAATATCGAGCTTGTGCATCATGTCAATCAGGCCTTGCGGGCGCACACGCTTTTTAAGCGTGATGTGGATTATATTGTCAAGGACAATGAGGTTGTGATAGTTGATGAGTTTACAGGCCGTCTTATGCCGGGCAGGCGGTGGTCTGACGGTCTTCATCAGGCCATTGAAGCGAAAGAAGGGGTCAAGATAGCCAGTGAAAACCAGACACTTGCAACCATTACATTCCAGAACTACTTCAGGATGTACAACAAACTTGCAGGAATGACAGGAACTGCAGACACTGAGGCCGCGGAATTCGCAAAGATCTACAACCTTGATGTTTTGATCATCCCTACCAACAAGCCTATGATAAGAATTGATAATCCGGATGTAATTTACAAGAACGAAAAGGCAAAATTCAGGGCTGTGACCCAGGATATTGAAGACTGCCATAAAAGAGGCCAGCCGGTTCTTGTGGGTACTATCTCAATAGAAAAATCAGAAGTCCTCAGTTCAATGCTGAAGAAGAGAAAGATACCTCATTCTGTTCTTAATGCCAAATATCACGAGAAAGAGGCTGAGATCATTGCACAGGCCGGGAAGCGCAGTTCAGTTACACTGGCAACGAATATGGCTGGAAGAGGAACTGACATTGTTCTTGGCGGTAATCCCGAGGGGATGGCCAAGGAAATACTTAAGGATAAGAAGGACTATACGGAACAGGAGTATGAGGATGCCCTGATAAAGGTCAGAGAAAAATGTAATAAAGACCGTGAAAAGGTTCTATCAGCCGGGGGGCTGCATATACTTGGAACCGAAAGACATGATGCCAGAAGAATTGACAATCAGCTCAGGGGTCGTTCAGGCCGTCAGGGGGACCCGGGAACATCCAGATTTTATCTTTCAATGGAAGACGACCTCATGAGGATATTCGGTTCTGAGAGGATATCAGGCCTGATGGGAAGACTGGGAATGGATGAATCCCAGCCGATTGAACATAAGCTGGTTTCCAAGGCAATTGAGAACGCGCAAAAGAAAGTTGAGTCTCACAACTTTGATATCAGGAAGCACCTTCTTGAATATGATGATGTTATGAACA
>VAPC010961695.1_pt1 | contig 11870 bp, 8 predicted proteins | sample 3395121 | NCBI WGS metagenome assembly VAPC01 (sample SAMN08290434, study PRJNA428436) | hydrothermal vent metagenome | isolation source: Deep-sea hydrothermal vent chimney | place: Indian Ocean: Southwest Indian Ridge | depth 1711 m m
GCTTTAGCACATACCACACATGCTCAAAGAAATGCGTCAGCTCACAATCGCTCCGTATGCGGTGTGGGAAACCATAGCTGTGGAACTCATCAACTGTGCCTGGCGGCAGGGAGATGCCGTATCTTGTGAAATTGAGAGCCTGCGCCCTGATGTCCCACGGCACATTGTCAAAGAAACCGACATTGACCACATTTGGCATGAACTGGACGGAGTTGAAGGAGATGCGCAGCTTGCCGTCGTCCTCGATTGGTGGCTGTCCGCGGAACCTGCGGAACGCCGACACCAATGTGTTAAGTTCCGCAGCGGACCGATGGTCCTTGGAGTCGACCATCCTGACATCGACTGCTATGTCTCCAAGGTGCGGCACGCTAAACCTCCCATTGGCGGTCGTTAAAGCAAAGACTTCATAAGGCTGGTCCCTAACTGGCCCACCTGAGTGTGTCCAGTTATAGGTCTTTCCGTAGAAAAATCCCCGAGCTAGAATGATCTCACTGGGCTTTGGTTAGCCTTATTTCTCGAATAGGCCGAAAGGCTGGAGGGGCAGGTGCAGTATGAAAACGGAGACGACATTCTTGCGGAGTGGCACAATGCTTGCTGGATTGCGAGCGACGATGAAAGCGGCTTATGGATGCGTTAAGGCCATACCGCAATCGGTTTACGCCCGAGGTTTGCTGCGGTCGATCAGCGACGCGATAGCCGAACACGAGCGCCACGACCGGGGTGTGACGAAGATCGTACTCGGCCCCAAGGAATGGTGTCACCTGCGCAAGTGTAAAGCCTGCTGGTACGCAGTGGATACGAATACGAACACCGCCGATGTGAAGAACGGGCAGATGGGTAAATTGTGGGGCATCACACTGTTCGTGCGCAAAAACATGGCCGGGAAGGTTGCCGTATTCAGTTGATTTTCTGTTCTGCCGCGCGGCAAGCTATGTTGGATTCTTCAGGTGCGGTTATGCGACCTAGCCGAATCCGAGGGCCTTCCGCATCGCGTTGTCCCTTCGTCGCTTCATCTCGGCCTCCTCATCGACCCAAGTTCCGAATCCGCCTGCGCCTCCCTGCGGCGGGGCGAATGCCACCAGGCCTTTCGGGGCGTCGGCTTGGCCATAATTGTTCCGGCCCCAGCCCACCAGTGTGCCGTCAGTGCGGATGGCCAAGCTGTGGTACCCGCCCGCAACTACGGCCGTGAACATGCCTGTGGGGACATCGGTCTGGCCTTCACCGTTGTCGCCCCAGCCCACCAACATGCCGTCGCTGCGGATAGCTAGGCTGTGCCGCCAGCCCGCGGCGATGGTTGTGAACATGCCTGTGGGGGCAACGGCTTGGCCTTCATTGTTACGGCCCCAACCCACCAGCGTGCCGTCGGTGCGGAGGGCCAAGCTGTGGTACCCGCCCGCGGCGATGGCCGTGAATGTGCCTGTGGGGACATCGATCTGGTCTTCTCTGTTGTCACCCCGGCCCACCAGCGTGCCGTCGCTGCGAATGGCTAGGCTGTGCCGCCAGCCCCGCAGCGATGGTTGTGAACATGCCTGTGGGGGCAACAGCCTGGCCTTCATTGTTCCGGCCCCAGCCCACCAGCGCGCCGTCGCTGCGGATGGCCAGACTGTGCCAACCGCCTGCGGCTACGACCGTGAACATGCCTGTGGGGACATCGGTCTGTCTTTCACCGTTCTGGCCCCAGCCAGCCAACGCGCCGTCGCTACGGATGGCCAGGCTGTGGCAACCGCCCGCGGCGATGGGCGGAACAGGACCGCGTACCCCTCCCGTCGGCGCCATCGTTTGATTTCCAACCCGGCTTCGCATGCCCATTCTACGCGAACGGCGCGGTGCAGTCAAGTTCGCCCAACCGCAGCACTAGCTTTTTGTCGCTCAAGTCAGGCAGTTGTAGGCTGGTCAATCCGACGCGCCGTTTCTGCTGTACGGCTGCATAGAGGCGAATATCCTCGTCCTGTCCAAGATTGAAAGAGACAGCCCAGCCTGCGATGTTGATGATGCGGACGACGCTGTTCCGGTGGATGCTTGTAGTCCGCTCATGTCAGCCCTCAGCGATGTCACATCGCCAGCCATTGCGGCCACGGCTGTCTGAAGGGATGTCACGCTGGCCGATATTGCGTCTAGCTTCGCGTCCTCCGACGCGACCGCGTCCTGCACATCGGTGGACAGCGAGCCGACATCGTCCCGCAGCACGGCTATGTCGCCAGCGATCTGCAGGGTCGATACGCTGAGCTGGGTGGACAAGTCGGCTATCTGCTGCTGTAGGTCCTCTGTTGTCGGTGGTGCGGTGGTGGCCATTGAAATCTACTGGCGCCGAAGGACAACACAAGGTCAGACCACCTGCGCCCCGAGCGCTGCCGTCAGGACAGCGCCTTTCGCGACCTCTAGCTGCCCGAACGCCTCCATCATAAAGGGCATCACTGATGGTTGCCGCACGCAGACGACCTCAATGCTGGGCATGGGCGGTGTGACGATCTCCGCGAAGAAGTCAACCGTGCCATGCATGCAGTCTATTGTGGCCCCCGCCTGCGCCCTGAGTCCGAACAGCGTTTCGGCCTCGACGCCGATGTCGATGGTCGGGCATGGCGGCAGTTCCACCTCGATGTCCAGCGAGAAGTCTCCGAACATCGTCAGGCTGACCTTGAAATCGTCAAACTGCACCGACAGCTCCAGCGAGAAGTCGAAAGCCGGGGCCACCGGAGGACACAGGAGATTGGCGATCGGGCCATCCACGATGATGTACCCTGTCGATGGGTCGTCGAACATCACATCTATGCTGGATGTTATGCCGTCCAACTGCGAGTGCAGTTGGCCCGCGAGTTCAGATGGCTGCATCATTTCCGCCTCCTAATGGTCATGCACCACACCGTCGCTGTCTGTGATGTTACCGCCCGCCGTGATGTCGCCAGTGACGGTCACATTGCCCGTGACGGAGAGGTTGCCAATTATGGCCACGTCGCCCACCAGCGTGTGCTTCGCGGCGGTCCTGGAGTATTCCCCAGCGATGGTTCGCGTCTGCTTCCCGCTTATGGAGTCGCTCCAGTCGCCGTTGGCGAGCAAGTTCATGGCCTTGTTTGCGTTGTCCGGCGCGAGTATGTTGATGTCCCACCCGCCAAGCGAGTTTATGTAGACGGAGTCGCCCATCGTCTGGTTTTTGCCAACATTGGCCTCAAAGCTGCCCAATAGCTGGAGATTCACAGAGTTCCCCTTGTCGCCGGGTCCGGAGGGACCGATCGTGTCGAGGCCAGCGCTGGTGTTCCTGCGCTTGGCAGGCGGTGTGGTGGTTACCCCGATTCGTATCTTGAGCTGCCCATCGAGAACCGCGTTGTACGACTCCTCTTGATCGTTGACGCCGACATGCTCCTCGACCGACCCGAGAATCTCCCTCGTGATCGAGTTCTTTATCCGGCCCGGTCCGTTCGGGCCCTTGACGAGCATGGCCTGCTCCGTGTTCAGCCTCTCCTCTGGCGACACGGTAGTGAGTCCGATCCGGTGTTTGACCTGCCCGTCGAAGACCGCGTTGTAGGTCTCCTCCTTGTCGTTGACGCCGACATGCTCCTCGACCGACCCGAGAATCTGCCTGTTGATCGAGTTCTTGACGCGACCGGGGCCGTTCGGGCCGACGACATCCAGATCCTCGTCGTCCGCGTGCTCGCCGATGTGTCCGCGCCAGTTCCGCTGACCGGGCTCCGTCTGCGTGTTCTTGTCCGGATCCTCAGTGAATCCCACCCGGTGCTTTATCTGCCCGTCGAACACCGTGTTCCAGGACTCGTCCTTCTCGTTCTTCCCGATGTGTTCCTCGACAGAGCCGACGGTGTGCCGTATCACGGAGCAGTGTGCCCGACCCGCGATATTGGTCGCCTCGGCCTCCTCATCGTTCACCGTCTCCGGCGCTGGTGTGGCTCCGATCCACTGCTTTATCTGGCCGGCCGTGGCCAAGTTCCAAGAGGTGCGGTTGTCCACCGTTCGTCCGAGGAACCAGTCGAGTCCTCCCCAGGTGCTGCGCCTTTCGCTCCTCCTGCGATTTGCGACCTTCAACCCAGTTGGCAGGACGGGCCAATCAAGCTGCTCCGTCTCGCCCTCTGACTTCAGCTCCAACACCTGCTTGCCGGGTCCGCCGCCGTCTTGGCCCGGGTGGTCGTCCATGATGAACGCCGTTGCCAAGACATCTTCTCGCTTCTTGTCCTTCCAGTCCTCGCCGAAATGGTGTTCGCTGGCGCCCCAAAGCGTGACGCATTTTCCTAACGCCGTCTGCCTGAAGCTCTCCTCCTCGTTGGTGTTGGCCCCATGCGACAGCTTCACCGACCCCTCGAAATGCCCCTCCACACTGCGGCCTGACGACTTCCAGGCGCCCTCCTTCTCGCTCTCCTCGCTGCCTTCTGTGCCGACAATCGCGTGCTCGTCGCTGGACGCGCTTATGAGGAACTGTAGGACCCCCTCCTTGGTGATGTCGAAGGCCGTGTTGCGCACGCTGTCGAAATCTGCGTTCCTCCCGAACTGCCCTGTGTGCGCGAACTCGGTGTGCAGGAGACTGGCCTCCTGGTTCTCGCGTATCCTCAGCCTGGACTCGTCCTCGCCCAAGCCGGCCTTCGGCGCGGACTCGGCCTCCTCTATGGTCTTGCCCTCGAAGTAAGTCCGGTTTATCGGCACCCACTTCGGTCCGGTGGAAGTCTCCTTCTTGTCCCCGCTCTCCGGGTCGTGGTGTTCCTTGCCAGGCGCGTCAGGCTGCCAGCTTCCGTACCCCGAGAATATCCGGCGGTACAGCGGGACGCCGTACGACTTCTTGTCGGTCGGGTCGTTGCCGAGGTACGTACCCAGCACCCTGCGGATGAATATGTCCGTGTGGTTGTCGCCGACGGACGACGGAGGGTACAGTGGATCTAGGTCGTGGTCATGCACCTCCTCGCACACATCCTTGACCAAATCCGCGACCTCCCGTATCTCCGTTATGTCCTCCACCCACGGCGTGCCGCCGGCATCGACGGTGTCCCTGTTCGCTAGCGGGGTCGGTATGTACAGGAACTTGCCCGCCCTAGTGACGACCGGAAGTATGCGGGAGTCGAAGGTGAGCTTTCGCCGGACGCTGGAGATGTTGCCGTCCTTGTCGTCCGTCTCCGTCTCCTCGCCCTCCTCGTCGAACTCCTCGTTCTTCCACGCCACCACGTCGTTCCTGTACGCTATGCCGAACCGGCGGCGACCGGCTTCCGTCGCGACGCGGCTGGTCCCGGTGATTAGGCTGGCGGTCTGGTCGTCGGCACGCAGTACGAACTCGTCGAGCGCGGCTGACATGAGCTGCGCGTTCTCGTCTAGGTACAGCTCGCCGCCGTGGTCGCTTATCCAATGCACATCGCCCGGGTGCGTCTTCCGCAGCCTGTGCCTCTCGGCGCCTGACCCGATCCTTTGCGCCAGCGTGATTGTGCGCTGGTCTACGATCACGTCCTGACTTAGGACGCTGTATGTCCCGAAACCAGTGTCAAGGTTGTTGGACTTCGCCCCTGCCCACGGGGTCTTCAGCCAGCCAACGATGTACGGCTTCCCGATCCGCTGGCTGTACTTGGTGAACACGCACAGCGCGATCGCGCCGCGTGTCGGCATGCCGTGTCCGGCTCCGCGCCTTGTGGCGTACGGTAGGGCTATCGGCACTTCGTTCGATACGCCGCCGAAGTCGAGCCATGCCAAGTCGACGACGCCGTTCTCCTCGTCCACCCTGATAACCTTGCCGAGCCGGGCGAAGAAATCCCTGACTGCGTTGTCGCCGAACTTGAACTGCGACCCCAACTGCACGGGGCGGTACCCGCCTCCGTCGGCGAGGGTTCCGTAGTAGCTTAGCCTCTTCGGCATTACGCATCCCCCCTGTCTTCCAGGAACGCCTTTGTCTCAAGGAGCGACAGCTCATCCGCCGTCTGCGGCGGTTGCCTTCCTTGCGTGGTACACGATCTCAGTTGTGCGTACTCCGACCGTGCCTCCGGGGTGTCGGATCCGCCCTTCTCGCCGACCGAGCCTACCGCGCAGTTGTTGATCGTGTCTACCGACACCTTGCCGCCCTCCAGATTGTTGGCTGGCGGCCTTTTCGTTCCGCTGGCATCCTCCGAGTTCTGTCCGCTTGCCACGAGCGCCTCGCCAGCAACCCCGGCTCCGGTGCGGCTCACCGCGCCTCCGCCTAGCCGCAGCGTCAGCGAACCGACATTCGGGTTCACCATGTACCTGAGCGCTGCTCCCTGATCCGCCTGCGAGTTCTGGATTCCGTCAGCGCTAGATTGCGTGCTGTCGGATGGCTGCATGCGACCCTCCCGGCTGAGGGAGATGAATCGGCCGTACAGGAACGGGCCGAACAGTTTGTAACCCTGCGCATCGCTCACCTGTATCTCGTCGGTCAGATCGTCGGATGACTTCGGGGCCAGCATGTTAGTCCCGGCCTTCTCCGGAAGCACCGGGTGGTTTTCCGTCAGGACCCACTCGCCGGGGGCGACGCCGTCCTGGGTCAGAAGGTTCTGGCCTGCCGCAGCGGTGGCGCTCGTCCCCTTGTTGCGCACCATGTCCTCGTACTTTCCGCTGCACGGGTCGGCGGCGAGGATGGCCTGGACGGCGTCCTCCTCCCTCCTGCTGGCCTCCGCCTCGGAGTTTGTCTCCGGCGGGTTGGCGGTTTCCATGTTGCGTATGGATTTGCCCCTTCCGCTCGGGACATCGTTCGCGGACGTCGCCTGTGCCCTGGCTTTCGCGTCCTCAAGGACCTGAATAGCGGAGTTGCCGAGCTGCGGGCAGGCCTGCTCGTTCTGCATCACGCTTCCGTCCTTCGCGGTGTTCTGCCGCTGGACGGCGGCCAAGTGCTTGCGCGGCTTCCCGGCCGAGTCGCGTATGCGCCCGCGCTTGGATTTCATGGCCAGCGTGGTCGTGAATGTGCCTCCGGCCTGTATGCTGTGGTCGATGTTGTACACATAGTAGAAGCTGTCAAGCGGCTCTATGTAAATCGGGTATCCCAGCCTGAGTTCCGGCCTCCCTGGTATCGTGATCTCCAGCGTGTCCAGCATGGAATTGTGCTTGACCAGCTCCGCCTGCGCGAACTGCTTCGCTTGGGACGCGCTCATTATCCTCCACTCCTCCCTCGGCTCGTGCCGGAGGCCGATTACGAGCGCGAGCGGCCAGTCGATCCACCAGCCGCCGAACTGCGTCTGGGGCTGTTGCGTGTTGTTCGGGCGTGCGGACACATATATGGAAGTTATGGCGCCCTGCTCGGTCTCGGTCCTGGTGTAGTTTATGATGTCGATGTCCCGCACGACCGACGGCTCGTTGCTGCGCACATCCAAGTTGTAGAACGGCGGCTTGAAGACTATCGTGCCGTCCATGTCCAGGAAGAACTCCCAGTGTACATTCTTCGCCACCTCTTGGGCTATCTCCAGCTTGGACCTCTGCTGGCTCTCGGACTGCCCGGACTCACGCCCCTGTGGAGTCTTGTACGGGTACATCGCCTGCATCTGGTTCTCGCATGTCCTGACCTTGGTGAACGTGTAGTTGCCAGATGTCACATCCCCCTTCAGCGCGTCTTTGTCGGCCTGGAGTTCGGCATCGGTCTTCGCCGTCCCGTCCGCCTTGTTCGGGCCGAGGTCTTGGATATCGCATCCCTCTATGAACCCCTTGAAAGCGTACAGCCGCTGCGCGGACCGTATGGCCCTGAACCTGTCCGCCCAGTACGCCGCCGTGGTCGATGCCTCGCGGACGAACAAATCCGTCTGCTGCCTGGTCCGGAGTGACGAGTCCGTGTTTATCGGACTTGGCAGGTTGAAGTTCTGCATGCTTATCTTGCCGAGGTCGTATATGATCGTGTGGGCGTCGAGTCCTGTGTATATCGAACTGAGCGCCGTTACCTCCTGGCCGGGGACGGGGGCGGCCTGCACGGCGGACGGCGATGTGACAACCTTGGTTATCTCCCACCAGTGCAGTATGTCAGTGCAGCTAACCGCGATGGAGTGCGTGCCGTCGCTGTACTGCTCTTGGACCGTGCTTACTATCCCCCAGAAGGCCAAGTAGTACTGCGGTGAGTTGTCCGTGTCGTTGAACCTGCCTCGCAGGTAGATGTGTACCTCCATCATGGGCTTCACCATGATCTCTCCGTCCCGGATGTAGGCCAAGGCGTCCGTCCGGTGGCGCGGCACATTGATGGTGAAGCTGGCCGTGCCTGGGCTGCTCTCTATCCCCATCGAGATCGTGCAGTCGGCGACATCCGTGTTCAGGTCGCGGTACTCGACGGTGCTCCTGCTGAGCGGCGCCGTTTGCGCGTCGGTTGTGGTCTTGGTGATCGGGAGGGCGCCTAGCCCGTTGATGAACACCTTGTAGTCTGGACTGAGCTTCAGGACTGGCGGCTGCTGGAACCCTGCTGGCATGTGCTATCCCCCACTCCCCGCCCTGTCGGACGCCGATGTCACGCTCCTTGCTGCCTGTTCCCTGGATATCCTGTCGATCTTCTCGTCGCTCATCGTGGACCCTCCGAACGCGCGTCTGGCTTCGTTTGTCTCGATAAGGTCGGCCGCGACCATTTCCCTCTCCCTGTCGAGGTCGGCCCGCGTGTTGGCGCGGATCATGTCCGCGCGGTCCTGCTCGGCTCGATCCTGGATCAGCGCCTGCGCGTTTCCTGTCACTGCCTTCCTGTCTGACTCGACGGAGTCCGTGAAGAACGACTCTCCGCCTGTCTCGGCTCCTGTGAGCATATCGGCCGCGCTCACGCCGTTCAGGTCGACCGTGCGCGCCACCTTGAACTCGATGGAGAACTCGAACGAGTTCGGGTTCTCCCCCTGCTCGTTGACCTTCATGGACTCGAAGTGTCCGTACCATATGATGTTGTCGTACATCAGGAAGGCCGATCCGGCGTTCACTATGATGTTGTAGTCCTTCCCGAAGAAATTCTGCTCCTCTGAGCTGCGGAGCTGCGTCCCTCCTGTCAGCCATCCGCACCCGTTGTTCCTGAACATGGCCATCACGGCCTGTAGTTTCCTATATGCGAGCGACTTGGATCTGCTCGCAGAGTGGAATCCTCCACGAGGGTAGTGCAGGCCTCCGTTCACCCAGAAGTTTCCTGTGGTGCAGTTCAGGGAGATCGTGTCCAACTCGTCCCAGTGGTGCTCGACGGTGTGTCCGGTTACAGTGTTCAGCTCGCGCCTGACATAGTTCGCCCTCACCCGCGTCGCCGTGACCTTTTTGGCGTATGTTAGCACAAGATCCTTCGGGTTGACATTCAGCCTCACGACGGCTGGTGTCATCGCGCGGGGTTGCGATGTGTCCGGACTCGTCAGCGGATGCGCCAGCATCGCTTCGGTTGCCTCGCGTGTCGGGTCGAACTCGCCGGACGGACTTCTGGAGAACACCGTGTTCATGAACCCTACACCAGGAACGCCGACCAATCCCATATAGAACGGCTTGACTGGTGTCTTCACGCCGGATATCTGCGGAACGCCGTCCAGCAACGCTCCCTCCTGCTCGCCTTTGCGAGGTGGGGCTGGTGTTTGTCTCCGCTGCTGGCCGGCGGTGATGGCGGATGGCGGCGGGCCGGTCTCCACGAAATTCTGCCCAGGGAACACCGTTGCGTCGCTGGTTTCCGACAGCGGAGATCTCGCCGCAGGGGAATTGGGCGATGTGGATCCGACGGATTGCGAAGTGTCCTCGAAAAGCCCTGCATCGGACTGTAGCAGGTTGGCTGGCCCGAGAAAGCTTGAGTCTCGCGTGGCGTCGGTCGACTGTGACTGGAGCCAAGACGCCCAGCTAGCCGTGTTTGACGGCAGCTCGGAGATTCTCGTGTGGTCAGCGCTTGACGCTAATGTGTCCCTAACCATCAGGTTGTGTCCCCGGTCGGGTCTATGCGGCCTTCCTGGTACAGCGCCGCGCGGTCTGCTATGTCTGCCATGGAGCCGGGTATCACCCCGCTGACCTCTTGGGTGCCGAACATCGCTGACAGCTTTGACTCCAGTATTCTCTGTCCGTCGGCCGGTATCTCCCCTATGGCCGGATCGAATCCGTCCGGGCCTAGCGTGTTGGCGAACACCTGCTCTATCTCGTCCAATTGTGACGGCCTGACGCCGAAGCCCACATCGACTATGGACTGCGGACTCGTGTCCTCGCTTCCGCCGGGCCTAGGCACGTCTATCGGCTCGAACTTCATCGTCGCGGCGAGGGCGACGGATATGTTATGCAGTATGTCCGGATGCGCATTGAGCGCCTGATACAGCCTACCCCTCTCCGACGCCTCCAGCGTGGTGCGTCCGAAGTTCGTGTCGGCGCCCAGTATGCGAAGCGCCATGAAAAGCTCGGCGGTGGCGGCGCCGACCTTGTTTCCGACATCCTCCAAGGCTGGTCCGGTCAGGTTGTCGAGGGCCGATCTGTCCATCCTGAATACCGGATCCAGCTCAAGCACCCTTTGCCTGTACCCCTCAAGCCTGAACCACACTCGGTGTGCCTGTATCATCACGGTGGCTGACAGGCGATGCTGCCTTGAAAGGCCTAGCAGGTCGCTTGTCCTTGCCGATGACGCACGGGCGGATTCTCCGACAAGTTCCCTGACATCGCCCACTGATGCCCTGCTGCCGCCGAACTCCGCTGTAGGGTTCAGAAGTCCTGCGCGGATGTCGCCGTCGACCGCTGCAGATGTGAACACGATCTTCCTGCGCATGCCCTCTATCTGCGAGTCGGCGTGGTTGACCATCTCGATGGCGTATGCCAAGTCATCCATCCCTGACAATCTGGGTGGCGCAGGAGAGGCTGGGATGCCGAACACGGCCTTGGCGGCCTCGAAGTGGCCTATTGCGTCGGCCACATCTTGGAACACCTCCGATGGAATGTCGGTGTCTCTCGGCGTCTCGGCCAAGGACGCGCCGAACCTGTCCAAGAGGAAGGTGCCAGAGGTCGCCGCGGACTCGAATTCGAGTATCTCGGACTCCGAGTACAACCTCTCTCCGGTCAGAGGCAATGATGAGGATGATCCTGAGAGGCCCTTCTCGACGATGTCCTGCTGCTCCTTCTCGGTCAGTCCGCGGACCTCGTGCGGCAACGGGTCAGCGACATCGCCCTTGTTGACCAGGATTGTGCCGCGTGCCGCGTCGAACGGCGGATCTTGGATGGGCCGGCCGTCGCGGCCAGTCTCCGGGCCAAGCTTCTTGCCGAGCGTCCCTTCGACAAGCAGCCTCGCAGTCAGGCTGCACCGAAGGTCGTGCAGACGACCAAATGTGTCCCTAGCGTGGTTGGCGCTGACGGCCTGCATGATTAGGCCGTTTGCGTCGTCCGATCTGGTGCCGACAGCATACAGCCTGTCCGGTATGAGCTTTATTCTGGTGTTCACAGGACCCTCGAACTTCACCACCAGGCAGTCCTCGTCGAGGACATCGCTGAACACAACCTCGCCGTTCTCCTCAATCGTGAACACTTCGCCCTCTGCCGCGAGTCTCGAATCGATCATCTTGAGTTCCGAGAACTCGTCGCTGGTCACGAGCGGCCCTATCATCCTGTGGCTTACGATGTCCATGCACGAGCTGCTCAACCCGGCGCAGAAGTCGAACTCGCACCCGTCGCTACGGCAGGCGCGCATCAGGAAGAACCTCCTGCCGCCGAAGTCGTACACATACCCCTTCCTGCTCTGAACGACCCTTGCTATTTCCGTGTTTGTTATCTTGAACATGCTATGTGTTCCTCTGTCCTGTCTGGTTGAGCGCAAGGCTGTCGAACTCGGCTGTCTGTGACTGCTTGCCCATGTACCTTCCGCTGTCGTACATCTTCAAATCCTGCCCGACATGGCTCTCCACCTTGAATGTGAAGTTCCACTCCAGCCAGAACGGCGCCTCGGCCGCCTCCCTTATCTCGAAGTTCTCGAAGAATCCGCGGTATGTGATGCCATCATA
>VAPC010242517.1_pt1 | contig 11756 bp, 7 predicted proteins | sample 3395121 | NCBI WGS metagenome assembly VAPC01 (sample SAMN08290434, study PRJNA428436) | hydrothermal vent metagenome | isolation source: Deep-sea hydrothermal vent chimney | place: Indian Ocean: Southwest Indian Ridge | depth 1711 m m
AAAATGTTGTTAATGAGGTTGTTTTTATTGTTCCACATTCGTGGCTTGGAGAGGTTGAGGATATAATGTATTTTTGCGAAAGTGAAGGTTTAACAGTGAATCTTGCTGTGGATTTGTTTGAATTTAAGTTTTCAAAAGCAAAACAGTCCGATTTTTATGGATTTCCACTGCTTACATTCGAGAGTACTTCTGACAAACTGGAGCATTTATTCTTAAAGCGATTGTTTGACATTGTTTTTTCCGGAATCGCCCTTGTTTTATTGTTTCCTGTAATTGCTGTCTTATGTTTTGTCATCAAATCAACATCAAAAGGCCCTGTTTTTTTCAAACAGGAACGATGCAGCTTAAACTGCAGAAAATTCATGTTTTATAAATTCAGGACAATGGTTAATGATGCCGAGTCAAAACTTAAGGATGTTCTTATACATAACGAAATGGAGGGTCCTGCCTTCAAAATGAAAGAGGACCCAAGGATAACAGGTGTAGGAAGGTGGATAAGAAAATACAGTTTGGATGAATTACCCCAGTTGTGGAACGTTTTTAATGGGGATATGAGCCTTGTAGGTCCAAGGCCTCCGTTACCATCTGAGGTGAAAGAGTATAATCCCTGGCAGAGAAGAAGACTAAGCATGAGGCCTGGCATAACATGTCTTTGGCAAATAAGTGGAAGGAATATTATCAATAATTTCAATGAATGGATGAAGCTTGACCTTGAGTATATAGACAACTGGTCATTAAAACTTGATTTTAAGATACTTTTGAAGACTGTGCCCGCGGTATTGTTCGGAACAGGAGCCAGATAGTAAACATTGATAATTATATTTATTTCGATATGATGAGAGGATCCGTGTTATGGAGAAATTAAAAATACTTGTGACCGGCGGAGCAGGTTTCATCGGTTCCAGTATAGTAGACAGGCTGATTGCTGATAATTATGAGGTTGCAGTAGTTGACGATCTGTCCTCAGGCATGGAAGAGAATATCAATAAAAAAGCCAGATTCTATAAATTAAATATTCAGGATCCGGAAATTGAAACAGTTTTTAAAAAAGAACATCCGGATATTATTAATCATCAGGCCGCACAGATAGATGTGCGCAGATCAATTGATGACCCTTTATATGATGCGGGTACTAATGTGCTGGGCACGATAAATATACTGCAGAATTGCATCAGGCACAAAATAAAAAAAGTGATTTTTGCTTCATCAGGCGGTGCTGTTTACGGAGAGCAGCAGACTTTCCCAGCCTCTGAGTCCCATCCCTTAAGACCAATAAGCCCTTATGGAATTACAAAAATGATAACCGAACAATATTTATATTACTATAAAACTGTTTTCGGACTTGACTATACATCCCTAAGGTATTCAAATGTTTACGGTCCGCGTCAGGATCCTTTTGGTGAAGCAGGTGCTATAGCTATATTCATACAGAAAATGCTTGATAATGAGCAGGTTGTAATTAATGGTAGCGGAGAGCAGACAAGGGATTTTGTATTTGTTGAAGATGTTGTTGAAGCTAATATTTTAGCAATAAAAAATAGTTTTTCTGAAAGCATATTTAATATAGGTACAGGCACTGAGACCACGATTAATGAAATATTCCGCAATCTTAAAGAAATTACAGGTTTATCAACTGAAAATACGTACGGTCCTCCAAAAGCAGGTGAACAGCTAAGAAGTGTAATTGAGTGTACAAAAGCTGAAAAGATTTTAAACTGGAGACCGGAAATATCGCTTTCAGATGGATTAAAAAGAACATGTGAATATTTTAAAAGAAAAAATGAAGAGCACAGGATATAGCTGTTGCCGCTATTAATAAATTAAGATTAACGATCACAAAAACGGCTGTTCACTTCTTTCAGCGGAAGCAGAGAACAAAATGAAGATACTATGGTTTCCCCGGCTTCAGCCTGATGCCGGTAAATTACATCTTACAACATGGCGTGAGATGTGCAATGAACTGGAATCATCGGGGTGTACCGTTAAAATAGCTATAACAGGCAAAGATCCAGGGAATACCCTTAACAGGGAATGCATCGAAATATTCTTAATAAAAAGAAAATTATTAAGACTGCCTTGTTTCTGGGCTGATGGATTCATAAAATTTATCTATAACTTTTTTGTATTCAAACCTGATGCTGTTATACTGGATACTTTTAGCGTATGGTTTAGTATCCCTTTTATTTTCAACTGGAAGAGAAAAACAGTTTTTATTGTAGATAACCGAACGCCTCACCATAATCTAATTCCCGGCAGCACGACATTTCGGGACAGAATAATAAAAATAAACACAAAACTCTGCTATTTATACTCAAAATACTTACTTGATGGAATGACTGTCATTAATGATTTTTACAAAGAACAAATTCACAGGGATAATAAATATCCTGCTGATTCAATTGCTGTGTGGAGCTCAGGTGTGGATATAAAAAAAATATTCCCGCTGGAATGCAGGAATAAAGACAGGCCCGATTTTCTGAAGAGCAAATTTGTTTTAATGCAGCACGGTGAATTTTCTTACAACAGAGGTATTTTGGAGACCATTAATGCAATTAACCTGCTGGAGAAAAAAGATATCTGCCTGGTTTTACTCGGGGAAGGTAATCTGAAACATAAAATTATTCGGGAAATTGAAACTCTTGGCCTGGCCGGGATGGTTTATGTTTTACCTCCAGTGCCCCATTCCGAAGTGCAAACCTATATTAGTTATTGTGATTGCTCAATTATGGCGTATCCGGATATAGAATACTGGAATAACAATAATCCATTAAAGTTTCTCGAATATCTTGCTATGGGCAAGGTGGTAATATGTCCAAACATGACAACTTTCAATAGTATAGCCGGCAACAGAAAATGTACACATTACATAGGAGATAATAATCCTGAGACAATTGCAAAAGCAATAAATTATTGTTACAGAAACAGGGAGAAACTTAACGAATGGGGCAGGGAAGGAATTGATATTGTTAAAAATAAATATACCTGGCAGATTCAGGCAGGAATACTACGGGAATTTATTGAACTATTACAAGAGAGAAAAAGAATGTAACCTATGTTAGCCTAAATTGAGCAATTCTTAGAGCCTGATGTGTAAGGCACGTTCAAAAATTCATAATGCGACCTGCCTGCTCGCCTCGATTCGGCGAAGCGGGCCGGCAGGCAGGTAAGCTATTGGAATTGTTTTAATGCAATATTTAGTCTTTTTCGCCTTGGCGAATCAGACGAGTCTGACACTCAATGGATAAATGAGTATCTTCAAAGCAAGAGAAAGGCTGCACTAAGGTATCACTATGTATTTTTTCACCCGCCTTATACATCCTTATGAAATTAAATCGCTCAATTTAGGTTAAATAAATTATGAATAACAAGGGAAAAAGAAGATTAGTAGTTATAGGAATTGATGGCGGAACATTTAAAATAATCGATTCGTTAATAAAAAAGGGTAAATTGCCTCATCTGGACAAGATCATTAAATCTGGAGTAAGGGGAATTTTAAAATCGACTTATCCTCCGGTCACTGCAGCAGCCTGGGTTTCCTTTATGACGGGAAAAAATCCGGGCAAACATGGTTTTTTTGATTTCCGGGAATATAATCCTGAAGAATATGTCCCATCATTTATTCCTGTTGAGAAAGATGCAGTTAAAGAAAAAGTAACTTCGTTGCATTCTTCCAGATTTTCCGGGAAAACTATCTGGGATTTTCTGGGCGATGCCGGATATGAAATGACAGTTGTAGCTGTGCCAATGACTTATCCGCCGTGGAAAATCAATGGTAGGATGGTCTCTGGATTTCCCAGCCCTGATTACAGCAAGACTATGACATATCCCTCGGACTGGAGCAAAGAAATAGGGCAGCTTTTTAATATGTCTGCAATTAATTACTCCAGACCAGAGGAATGTATCGATGAATGCAAGGAGTTAGTAAGAAGAAAGGGCAGGATCATTCTTGAACAGATGAGAAACGAGAAAGGCGAGGTTTTTTCAGTTGTTTTTAGCAGTGCAGACTTTGCCCAGCATTTTTTCTGGAAATATTTAGAAAAAAACAACCATCCTTTTGCTTCTGTTATTGATGAAATATATGAAGAAATAGACAAAATATTGGGTGTTATTATGACTTTGATGGATGAAGACACATCATTAGTTATAATGTCCGATCACGGTTTTATGCGGCACCCTGACGGGTATTTTAATATGAATTCCTGGCTGGTTAAGGAAAAATATATTAATTTAAAAAAGGATCGGGCCATTTCCAGAATCAATTATACTTCCAGGCTATTAGATGCATTTATAACCCATATTGTGCATAAAAAAACAAAATTAAAAAGCAACTTAAAAACAAGAGCGACTAATATGCCACTTTTTATGCAAAAATGGATTTCACGGCAATATTTTAAAAGTAATTTAATTGACTGGAATAGAACAAGGGCTTTTCGGTTTAAAATGTACGGGACTGTTGAAGGGATTGTTATAAACAGAAAAGGTCGCCAGAAGAACGGAATAGTTGAAAACGAAGATGAATATGAAAAATTGAGAGATGAGATAATAGAAAAATTGCTACAGTTAAAAGATCCAGATACAGGTATCCGGGTTGTTGCTGAAGCTTACAAGCGGGAATATCTATACCATGATAACTATATAAAACATGCTCCTGATATTATAATTAATTTTGCTCCTGATTATATAGGTGGTGTTGAGGTAAAAGGGCCATTATTCAGTCAGGTAAGTGATGAGACAAAGGAGATGTTTAGCGGTATTCACAATCAGGATGGAATATTTATCTTAACCGGACCTAATGCTGGAAAGGGTAAAAAGATATTGCCTGCGAATATAGTTGATATTGTTCCGACAATTCTGGTCGATTTAGGTTTGCAAATACCTGACGATATGGATGGAAAGGTAATATGGGAAGCATTTTCAGATTCATTTAAATCACGATCCCCGGTATATAAAACTGTAGAAAAAGAGTCTGAAAGAAACAGTGAAAGTTTGACAGAGGAAGAAGAAGAGATGATACAGAAGCATTTAAAAGGCCTGGGATACCTGTGATAAATATGGCCGGGATGTTTATCCGCCTTCGCAGAAAAGCACGGGCCTGCCTGCCGGCAGGCAGGTTTACCCGTGGATGCACGTCTTCCGTAGAAGTAGGGTTTCTACTTCGGAGGATGGAAATGCGAAAAAATGCTTCGGCGAGATGTCACCTAAGGGAAAGCTTCTCCATGTTTGGGCGGATAACCGCGCCGAAGTTCCGACAAATGTCGGGACGCAGGCGGGTAATAAAAGGTACCACGGGCTTGCACGTGGGGTTCCAAAATAACTGCAAAACAATTCTAAAAAAATAAAAGCTCCCTAATATTGTTTATTAAGCTGGAATTAAAAGAGAATATAAAAGAGTTTCAAAAGGTTTAAAGTGGTTACTCAAAAATTATCTGTTCTTCATATTAATAAATATCATTATCATCGCGACGGTGCAGCAAACGTATATTTAAATACAGCCAGATTGCTGGAAGAAAAAGGCCATAGGCCGGTTTTTTTTTCAATGCATAATCCGAATAACCTAAAGAAATGTGAAACAGCTGAATATTTTATGCCATATGCCGATCTGAGCGATGAAAATATCAGCTTAGTGGATAAAGCAATGATTGCGGGAAGGATTCTTTATTCATTTAAAGCAAAGAGACTCCTTTCTGCATTACTGGACAAGTATTCGGTCGACATTGCGCATATCCACAACATTTATCATCATATTTCGCCATCTATCCTTCATGAACTTAAAAGAAGGAAAATTCCCGTGGTTATGACCCTTCATGACTATAAACTTGTATGCGGTTCTTATTCAATGATTACAGATGGTATGCCGTGCAATGACTGTAGCAGGAAGAAATACTTTATGACGATAAAGAACAGGTGTGTTAAAGGGTCGCTTTTTAAAAGCATATTGACTGCCCTTGAGATGTATTTTCATCATGTAGTATTGGATATTTATAATAATGTGGATGTCTTTATTTCTCCAAGTTTATTTCTTGCAAGTAAATTGAAAGAGATGGGATTTGATAAGAAGATAGTTCATCTGCCAAATTTTATTGATATTAGGGCTTTTCAGGATATTCCTTCAGAAAAGAAGTTAAAAGAGGATTCTGTTGTTTATTTCGGCAGGCTTTCAGGTGAAAAGGGGCTGATGACATTAATTAAGACTGCTAAAATATTGCTGCTCAGGGGTAAAAAGATTGAAATTAAAATCGTCGGAGAAGGTCCAATGAAAAATGATCTTCAAGAAAAGGCCGTGTCTGAAAATGTAAAAAATGTAAGGTTTATAAGTTTTAAAAAAAATGAGGATCTGTTTCAGGAAGTAACAAAAAGCATAGCAGTGGTGCTTCCGTCAGAATGGTATGAGAATAATCCCATATCAGTTTTAGAGGCATTTGCATTGGGATTGCCTGTAATTGGAGCAAAGACAGGGGGGATTCCTGAACTGATTAAAGATAATATAACAGGATTAACTTTTGAGCCCGGGAATTCAGAAGAATTAAGTTCAAAAATAGAATATATGGCAGACAACCGGAGTAATGCTGATGCAATGGGAAAAAGCGCCAGTGCATTTGTTAATAGTGAAATGAATGCAGAAAAACACTATGAGAAATTGATGGATATATATAGGACAGCACTCGGTGCAGTAAAATGATAAAAATTGCTGTAGTAGGCACACGGGGATTTCCGGGTGTGCAGGGCGGTGTGGAGAAACACTGTGAAGAATTATACTCTCATCTTGCGCAAAAGAAATGCAGTATTACTGTTTTTACAAGAGAACCGTATATTAAATCCGAACATCATACATATAAAGGTGTATCATTAGTATCGGTAAGCTGCCCAAAAAATAAATATTTTGAGGCTTTTATCCATACATTCAGAAGTATCCTCAAAGCCCGCAAGTTAAAGCCCGATATACTGCATATTCATGCAATTGGCCCATCATTATTTGCTCCTTTGGCACGGGCTTTCGGCATGAAGACCGTTGTTACCAGCCATGGCCAGGATTATAAAAGAAAGAAATGGAATTTCTTCTCACGCCTGTTCATTAGATTTTGTGAATTCACAGGCATAATATTTGCCAATAAAATCATTGCTGTTTCAAATAACATTGCCAGTGATATTAAAAATAAATTTGGCAGAGAAGCTGCCGTTATCCCAAATGGAACTGAGATCCCTGTGCCGGCTGAATCCCGCGATATTTTAAGAAAATTTGGACTGGATAAACAGGATTATGTACTTGCTGTAGGCAGGTTTGTACCCGAGAAAGGATTTGAAGACCTGATAGATGCATTTAATGAAAAGATGTTAAGGGGGTTGAAGCTGGTAATTGTCGGAAATGCAGATTATGAAAATAATTATAGTCTGAAAATTAAGGAAAAAGCCGGCAAAAACACAGATATTATCCTTACTGGTATTTTAACGGGAATACTTTTAAAAGAGATTAATACTTATGCAGGACTTTTTGTTCTGCCCTCATATTATGAAGGCATGTCTATAGCTTTACTCGAAGCGATGAGTTATGGATTGTCCTGCATAGTAAGCGATATACCTGCCAATAGAGAAATGGAAATAGATAAAGACAGATACTTTAAACCAGGAGATGTCAAGGGACTTTGTGTAAAAATAAGAAAATTTGCTGATAAAACATGGGAAGAATCTGAAAGGGAAAAACAGATCGAAATGATTAGAAGAAAATATAGCTGGGATAAAATAGCTCTTAAGACATTTAATGTATATAATAATATAAATTTATAATTTAACGCCTGTTACTTTAAATTTAAAAATTCAAATTGTATTCCCTAAAAAAAGGTAAATTAATGAAGGAATAAAGATAAATATAATTTATTAAGATGCTTTTGTTATGGAAAGTAAAAAAAACTATATAATTTTAGCTGCTATTTTACTGTCAGGAATATTTCTCAGAATAATTTATTTTAATAATGAAATATTCACTGGAAGTGATGCAGTATATTATTCCCGTCTCGGGAAGAATTTAATTGAGAGCGGCAAATATGTTTTTGGTGAAAATTTCAACTGGGGCACTTACTTTCCACCTGGATATTCCTTATTCATTGGTGCAGTGAATTTATTAGTTAAGGATCTCTTTTTTTCAGCCAAACTGGTGTCCTTATTGTCAAGTGTAATAACTATTTTTCTGTTCTATCTCATCGGTAAAGAGATTTATAATAAAGAATCCGGCCTGTTTGCCGCTTTTGTCTATGCAGTTCATCCTGTGATACTTAAGTTTTCTGTAACAGGAATGTCAGAAGCATTATTTTTCTGCTTTTTATTTCTGTCTATTTATCTGTTTATTATATCTGCTAAAAAGGATAATTTAATTATTCATGTTTTACTCGGAATTTCAATTGCCATATCCTGCTTGATTAGAACAGAAGGTTTACTGCTTTTGCTGATGCCTTCTCTACACCTTTTCGGTGTGTTTGGCTATAAGCCTGTTTTAAATAAAAGAAATTTATTGAAAATATCCTTATTGCTTTGTTTTTTTATTCTAATCAGCCTGCCTTATATGCTTTTTATTAAAGATTATACAGGTAAGCTCACTCTGAGCGGGAAGAGTAATATTGTTTTATTGGCAAAAGAAATGAAAGGCGGTAAGGAACTCGGTGAATTAATGAATTGTTCCGGCAACCTTTATGAAAAAAAAATATTTTCTCTGAATGAGAGCAAAACCAACATAATGGGCTTTGAGGAAAATGCGCAGGTCTCTATTATTGATTACATATTTGGAGATCCTGTCTATATGGTAAGGAAATACATAAAAAATGTATTGGAGCAGATAAAGATAATGATCAAGTTTTTAATACCTATTATTCTGCCTTTATTCTTCTCTTTTTTTAAAAAAGATTTATTTAAGAATAAAATGAGACTAATATTCCTTTTAATTCCGTTTTTCTATTTCCCTGTTTATCCTTTAATTGTAATTATGGAAAGAAATATTCTTATAATATTTTTGTCTCTTCTTTTATTTTCTTCTATTGGGTTTACTAATTCTGTTCCGGCATTTTCCAGAATAATGGGATTTTATGGAATTAAAGCAAATAGGGTGACTTTGTTCCTTGAGAGAAATATCAAATATTTAATAATCACCATATTTATTATAAGCACTTCAATGTATCCTCTATTTTCAAATATTAATAAAATTCAGATTCAGGTTGAACATATCGAAGCAGGTTATTTCTTAAAAAACAGTGTTTCGTCAGAATATGAAAAATTGAATGTTATGTCCAAAGAACCCTTTGTCAGTTTTTACAGTGGCTCAAGGTTTACTATGATCCCTTATGCAAACAGCATTGAAACTGTTGATTTTGCAAAGTTGTATAATGTCGATTATATTGTTGTGAGTGAAAGGTATATTGGGGATTGGGAATATTATGAAGAACTGTTAGAGCTTGATAAGCATTCTGATGAAGTTGAACTTGCCTATGAAGCAGGAAAAGATAAGTTAATCAGATTGTTCAGAATAAACCCCGTTAGAAGACATTAGTCATTCTAACGGGCTAAAGAAATTATAATGGATAAAACCTGTTCGGGCCAAGCTTGAAATAGAACTAATCTTTAGCCTCCTTCAAAGAGTAGATCTTAAGGCCTGCAATTTCCCCACCTGTCAATTCTTTATAATTCAATAAGAACGGGGGGATATTATCAGACGTGCTCCACACAAAATAATAATCAATATTGTACTTTAATAATTCTTTTTCCAGGTCCTGGTCACTTATATCCCTGGGCGGGTGTCCGTAATATCTGGAGTTTAAATAATATGCAAGGCGATATGTTTTATCCCCTGCAATTATTGGGTCGGGGACCATATACTGTCTGGTTGAAGCAAAATTACCCTGCATATCATATTTCTTTAATTTATCACTTATAAGGTACATCCCCTTATCAATGTTATATTGGCTCTTTCGTTTTATGGTTTTTAACGGCATTAAAATAAAAGAGAAAGTAAAGAATATGATTAATATATATCTTATTAAACGGCTGTTCATAAAAAAATCGAAATGGAAAAAACTATTAAGTACGCATCCGCCCATTAAAAGGAGTAAAATATTGACGGTCCACAGATACCTGGGTTCAATATGAAACGGAAAATAACCTCCGGTGTACAGGATCATAGTCAAAATTGGATATAGAACATTGTTTTGCAGTAAAAGTCTTTTAGACGAACCGGCAATAAAAAGCAGAAAGTAGGAAATGATAATTGCAATTGAAAAGGAAGAAAAAGACTCGTAAATAAGCAGGGCATGTGTAATATTTTTAAAGATAACCTGTATGAAGTATTTGAAATAACCCCAGGATTGCAAAGGGCTCCATGGTTCAAAATAATAATAAGTCGGGTCTTCCCATGCCAAAATGGCAGAGTCATTAAAAGGTTCACGAAAGCCGTTAAAGGTCTTTTCATACAAAATCTCCGGTTTTCCATCCGGTCCCGGTTTGGCCAGATTATATGCGAAGCCACCGCTTGTTGAGAAATTGATTTTATTGTACTTATTGCTTATTAATATGATCCATGGAGCGCTAACAATTGAAAAAAGAATTATGCCTGCGATGGCATTGCGTATAATATTTTTCTTCTCAAGTTTAGAAGGGCTGCCCAGATATTGACATATATTTATAAGCAAAAAATGAGAGAGGAAAAATGGAAAGGCGTAAGCTTTGGCAAAATATGCAAATGCACCTAATATTCCGCTTAATATGCCGTTATAAATACTATGGGAATAGTTTATTTTAAATACTATGCCAAAATAAAAAATAAGTATGCATAAAAGAAGAAAATCTACAGACTGATTTAATGAGAATGATATAACAAGCGGAAGTAAAGGGACCAGTATTATACTTCTGATCTTCTCGGTTAATTCAAATCTGTAGGATAATGACCATACACCTATAATAGTCAACAGTCCAATGATCAGATAAAAGGCATGTATTGCAAAAAGATGAGATGTGCCCAGTAACAAAAAAGGGATTAATATCCAGGATACAAGAGGCCCGTAGAAGCCGTTTATTGCATTGCTGAAATCACCCTGTATATACTTTTCAGCAATACTCAGGCGTACCATTGTGTCTCCAAGTAATCTATCATGATGCTGGGTAGTAATGACCAAAACAGAGTAAAGAATAAGGACTACGAGGAGCATAACAAAGCTTGATCTGAAATTAAAAAAAGAATTATATTTTTTCAATACGTTAAGCCTTCAAATAAATTAAGGGTTGTTAATTTAATATTTAGTATAATTAAATGATGGAGCAGAAGAACTGAAATATGTTTAAAATATTAATAACTTTGACTAATATAATAGACAATCTGTCTTATATTGTAAATTAAACCTTAACAATATAATATATGGACCTTAAACACCAATTTGGTGGAAATATTGCCTGCTGATATGTACGCAATTAATAAGTAATACCTCATAATTGATAGGGAATCTTATACTGGAGTGGTTAAAATCAAGCTGGTAAGACCGATAAAAAACAGGAAAAATAGAGCAATAATAGGTTAAAATAATTAAAATACCGTATAAAGAAATAGAAAGGATTATTTATATCGTGAAAATTATATTCACAATTCAATTTGTTTTTATATTTGTATTTATATCATCTGCACATGCCTATATTGATCCCAATGCAGGTGGTTTTTTTTTCCAGACTGTTGCCCCTATCGTCTATGGTTTTTTGGGTTTAATAGTTGTGTTCTGGAAACGCATAAA
>VAPC011062596.1_pt1 | contig 11753 bp, 8 predicted proteins | sample 3395121 | NCBI WGS metagenome assembly VAPC01 (sample SAMN08290434, study PRJNA428436) | hydrothermal vent metagenome | isolation source: Deep-sea hydrothermal vent chimney | place: Indian Ocean: Southwest Indian Ridge | depth 1711 m m
GGTCGGCCGCATTGCCCGTCGTCGCGATAGACACCACTATCCCTCCTCCTCGTGCCTTGCAGGCCGGGCCCGGCATCACTCTCGGTGCCGACGTTTGTCACCTGACATGACACTAGGTACATCAACGTAGTCACCGAACTGTGCACTCGGAGTGAAAGGAAACCAGTTTTTCTCTGGCCAGGCGATGGAGGAATGTCGCTACGCGCTGACTGATCGATCCTGAATCTCCGGAGAAGGCCGTCTCGACTTCCTGGACGATCTCCAGAACAGAGGTCGCTCCATCACATTTCTTCCAGACGAATGCACCCAGCTCATCCAGATTGACTCTGACGAATTCGGAGCGGCCAAGCCGGTGCGAAACGAATGTCAGCAGACGGCCCCGGGGAGCCTGGATGACTACTCCCCCGGGGCCTTCGTCCCAGCCGGCGATGCGGCGGGGATGCAGTTCCATCAGGTTCCTTGGTTCCCGCCGCTCTGCCATCTCCTCTATATCTCCAGTCGGATCAGACAACAGGTGATGAAGAAGCTTCCTTCAGCATCCTTCTGATCGGGATCCGAAGCAGAATGTATCCCACAATCGGGAATACCAGGAAGCCGAGATATGGGTTTCCTTCGATAAGCGTGGGTTCCCGACCTGATATTATCAGTATTCCAGCCAGAATCACCCCCATCAGCGCTTCACCTGCAACAAGTCCCGAAGCCAGGAGTATTCCCGTGTTGGTGGCTTTCTGGGCATCCTCCTCGCTTCGGGTACGCTGCTCGATCAGCTTCTTGAGCCACCAGGCGAACATGCCGCCGATGAAGATTGCGAATGTCGTGGGGTAGGGCAGGTACATCCCGACCGCGATGATCATGGGGCTGGGTGTGTTCAGCATGATGAGCGCCAGTCCGAAGAGCATACCGATGATCACAAGCGGCCATATCATGTCGCCGCTCACGATTCCCTTGGCCATGAGAGCCATCAGGCCGGCCTGCGGCGCAGGTAGAACCTCGCCTCCAATCCCTCCTACTGTGGTCTGGTGCAGGATGTTGATGGGGATTACCAGCACGAATGCCGCTACCACGACACCTATCAGCTCTCCGACCTGCATTCGCCACGGTGTACCGCCGAGAATTTGACCGACCTTGAGATCCTGCATCATGTCGCCGCCGAGTCCTGCGGCACAGCAGACCACTGTGGCGACTGCCAGTACCGCCAGGATGCCGCTGTCTCCGCGATTTCCCATTGCGACCATCAGGAGGGCGGTTATCAGCAGAGTGGTCAGCGTCAGGCCTGAGATAGGATTCGAAGAGGAACCGATCAGCCCGACGAGGAAACCGGCAACGGCGGCGAAGAAGAAACCGGCCACGGCCATTGTAATTGTGGCAACCAGAGCGGAACCGAGATCGCCTGCAAAGTAATTGAACACGAAGAACATCGGTATCAGCATTATCCCGATGGCGATGAAGATTTTCCTGTAATCGAGGTCCTTGTCGAGCCTCGATACCTCCTTCTGCTCACCCGGGCCCTTCTTCATATCGGAGACAGCCCTGCCGATGCCGCTTGCCAGAGGACCGCGCAGCTTGAAGAGAGTATAGAAGGCACCCACAAGCATGGTGCCGACGGCCAGAGGACGAACCTGGTTGTACCAGACGCTCGAGGCCACATCGGTCCATTCGGCTCCACCGGCAACCAGGGTCTCCAGGCTGCCGTTGAAAAAGAGAATCAGCGGGATGAGCAGGAGCCACGAGATGACTCCTCCCGAGAAGGTGAGTGCTGCAAGTTTCGGTCCGATAATGTAACCGACTCCCATGAAGGTGGGTGCCGCAGCCGGAGTCATCAGTTGAATTCCTCCGCCGAACTCTAATTCGTTGCCGCCAACGAGCTGTATCTTCGAGCGGGAGAATTCGAGGAACCAGGTCTTAGATTCCTCGAAGATCTTCAGCCCGTTGTTATTCTTGAGCAGTTCGAGCAGGGCTGCGATACCGGCTGCCCCGAATACATACCGGGCTCCTGTAGAGCCTTTCTGACCTGCCTTTACGATCTCGGCCGCCGCGATCGCTTCGGGGAACTGCAGATCCGCCTCCTCGATCAGGGAGCGCCGCAGCACAATCACGAAGAGAATACCCATCACACCACCGACCAGCATCAGGATGGTGCTCTCCCAGTAGTGGAGCGTGTCCCACAGGCCGGAGATCAGGAACGCGGGTAGCGTGAAGATGACACCTGCTACCAGTCCTTCACCGACCGATGCTGTTGTACGGGCGATATTCTCTTCCAGAATCGATCCTTTGAAAATACGCATGGCCGCCATGGCTATGACTGCAGCCGGGAAAGTTGCGGCTATCGTCATTCCGGCCCGCATTCCCACGTACGCCATTGATGCGCCCAGCACGACCGCCATCACCAGACCCAGAACCAGAGCCCTTACAGTCAACTCGGGCATGTCGGTTTGTGCAGGGACGTACGGAACAAACTTCTCGTCTGCCATATGCTGTCTCTTTCTTCTGTGATGCTATGCAGGTCTTTCCGTCTGCCCTGAACGTGGCCTGTGCGGCAGTACCTGCTGTGGCGACCGAATTATCTTCATCATCATGAAGATGTGTCAAGCCTCACCCCCCGGTTGACCTGAGCCTGTCAAGAGGGTTACGTTCTCTGTATATCTTATGAATGCCAATGACGCCGGTAATAGGGAGTGAGCGGCAATGATATCGTTTCGACTGAGAAATCGTGTTAATGTTACGACTGCAGCGCTGGTCATCGCGGTGTTGACCGGTTGTGGAGGTGGGGGAGGAGATGAGACACCGGCCGCCCAGCAGCCGGCCACTACTCCTCAGGCTGCCGAACAGCAGCTGGCGCAGCAGCCGGCACAACAACCGGAACAGCCGGCCCAGGTACCTGCCGAGAGAGAGCAGCCAGCCGTAGTGCGAGAGAGTGAAACCAGCGAGTACGGCTTCTATACGATCCAGCTTTCGTCCTGGCGAACCAGGAGGAAAGCCGAAGAGCATGCGAGGTACTATCAGGGATTGGGACTCGAAGCTTATGTGCAGCGTGCAGAGATCCCGGGAATGGGTACATGGTTCAGGGTGAGGGTTGGCAGGTACTCCGCGCTTTCAGAAGCAAAGGCGACTGCTGAAGCCCTGGTCAATATCAGGCAGGATGAGCTGTGGCTCGACAACTATTCGAGCGGGGATCCTCCACTCTGATTGCGTCGCTCTGTTCTCAGGGAGCGGCACACCAAGTGTGTCGCTTCGTAATTATGGTGACGTATAGAGAGTGCCGAGGCGTGTGGCCGGCAAGGCGCGAGGAGGAGGAATAGTAGTGACTATTGCGACGACGAGTAACGCGGCAGGCTGGAATGCATCGGCGATCGAATATCAGCGTAATTGCGGAACGATGCACTAAGGAGTAAGAGATCGGCCAACGAGTTTTTCGAGGATCTGGAGCAGCTCCGGGTCCTTGCACCCCGATCCCAGCTGAAGTGAAGAAGCCGGGATGGTAACCAGATATATCTTTCTGCCCTTCGACAACTCATCAAGAGTAAGAGGCATGCCGTTGAGTGCATCGAGGGCTACTATCAGATCTGAAAATTTCGCCAGCAGGTCCCCATCTCTCTCCATGGTAAGGATCGTGGTCATCCCGTGCAGCCGGCAGGATGCGCAGTCGATCAGTGAGATCTCCATGCCCAGGCTGTAGCTGGTGCGATGATCGACAACCTGCACCTCACCCCAGAACCGGCCTTCCATCCGATCTGCGAACCACTCCACAGCTGGTTCAGCACCGTCGGCCAGTTTTTCACGATAGGCTTTCCCAAGCTCCTGAGCGTTGCGTATGCCTCCGGGGATCCCGCCTTCAACGACTCTGGAAAGATGGACGGGATTGCGGGTCACGCATACGGCTCCACCGGCCTGTGCCGCAGCCCGCCTGGTCAGTTTGTCTGAAACAGGGAGGGATGCAGATATATACAGTTCTATGTATTCTCCGCGATCGGGATCACCACCGGCACACGCCTGCCACGAAATATAATCCTTCTGCATGGTCAATCCGAGGCTGCCGTTCAGGTCGAGAGGATGTCCCCGGCCATCGGCGGGATTATCCAGCACAGGCAGTCCGAGAACAGCCGACTGATACCACCCGTCGATGACAGCTCGCCCGCCCATCCCCTCAGAGATCAGACCTGTCAGCTCACCGCTGAGATGTTCGCGCAGCAGTTTCACGCTGCGGATATGATCTCCCGGCTTGATGTGATGTCTGCGTCCCAGGGGTGCGCGGGAGACCGCGCATGATGCTATAAGCCCTTCCCCCGAATGGTTGTCGGGATGGACCATGTCGGGTCGTGCAACTGCGAAAGTAGTACGTCCCAGGGTCAGCCCATCGGTGACGCTCCCTCCACCACCACCACCCAGGAGGCCGCCTCCCCAAACGGTATCTTCAAGCCATGTCTCGCTTATATGCATAACAGTGGAACCATAGCCGAACGCAGGAGTCAGGGCAAGCAGGAGGGTTTTTTCTGGCTCCCTACGGTCCTGTCCCGATATCTTGATGGGATCGGTGGTTCAGCCGTTGGGATAGTATTTGTATGAAGGGCGAATACGACCTTGAAGAAATTCTTAATTTTCATCCTCATAGTTCAGATCGTTGGGCCTCCTGTTGCCTGGAGGCTTCAAAAGGATCGGACCGCGACGATAACTATCGTGGACGAATCGGTTACCGATGAGAAGCGGTCCAGCCACAGTGGACTGGTCTGGATGACCGACTACATGAGGATCCGTACAATTGACCAGAATGCATATACTCTTGATGATTATTTCGGTTACTTCCCGGCGTCGGATGATAATATCCGTCAATTCGGAGCAGGAGCCCTCGACAATACAGATCTTCTCTATCTGGCGGATGCACACGGGGTCTGGAGGAGCAGTCTGGAAAAGTTCGGCATGATGCGGGACAGGGACAGGGATGAGCGTCTCCACTCCGGTCTCAGCCTTGCTGAATTAAACGAGGTGTTGGACTATATAGAATCGGGCCGCAAGGCCGTCGGTGAGGCTCTTCTCCTTTCGGCTGAGCATGAAGGAGGCAGAAGATCGAGTCGACGTCTGGCAGAGGCATTCGGTGTGGAATGGACAGGCTGGATAGGCGGCTGGTTCAAGAACCTCAATAATATTCGAGAGCTTCCATACTGGGTGCGGGCGATGCATGAGAGGAAAACGGGACAGCAGTGGTCGTACCGGGGACCGGGTGTCATCTTTATCAAGCCGGAAACCAGCGATCTGATTGTCCTGTCACCAGGTATTGAGCTGCGTGAACCAAGGCCTGAGATAGTCATAAGCAGGAGGGCTGATGCTCTCGCCCAGGGAGTATATTCGGGTGTTCCTCTCTGGGGTTGGTTTGAAGTGGTGGATGTCGGTGTGACTGGCGAGGTTCAGGCGATGATCAGGTTGCTGCTAACCGGTGCCGGCGAGAATGCTCTGGAGGAGGTGGGGCTGCCGCCATCCTTTCCCGCAGTGGTGGTACAGCGTGTGGAAAGGGATACCTATTACCTGGCAGCCGATCTGAGTAGAGTCCCTACATGGCTCGGCCCTTCAAAAGCCAGGTGGATTGCGGATATACGGGGTCAGATAGCTCCGCTTCTGGAAAAAGCAGTAAGCGGCGAACAGGCCTTCTGGCGTTTCTACGTACCTTTTGTCAGGAATATCCTGAACGAAGTGGCCCGTTAATCTTCCGCTCAATCGCCGCGGAGGTTATGGAGATATGATAAGCCGGATCTCAGCCTTGAAAAGTTTATGGCTTGTTCGGGTCCGTTCACTTCCGTACCTGAACGTCTCCAGAAAGTGTATCTCCAGCCTCACATCCATTCCTTCATTCTCGGCCCACCTGAGGCGGAGCAGCTGTTCGTCGGTGAGCAGTTCCCACAGCTCGACCTGAATCAGGTTGTCTCCGCTCTGCAGCCAGAGAGCTTCCTCCTGGCGCACGAGTATACCTGTAACAATGGCCCTGTTGATCTCTGAACGGAACCACTCCTCCCATACTTCAGACCGGTTCCAAACCAGACTGGAAATATCGAGTTCGGTGGCTGTGGTCTGGATTTCGAGGCCGGTCGGTTCCAGTATCACACTCTGCATGCGTTGCCGGGCAACGCGCAGGTCATCGATCTCTTTAACCCGCAGGCTGGTTGTCGATATTGTATCTGTTTCTTCCCGCACGAACCGCGGTGTCATGCCCCACAATGTATCGTGTCTGTCAGGAACATTGATGACGATAAGATCACCTGAAAGTGCCTCCACGAAACCGATTGCTGTCTCCTCCCGTCCGAATTGCGTTCCGGGCTGAAAGATGTAGTAGGGATCGTTGGCGGCGTGAGTAACCATGTAGTAGACAGCTCCACCGAGCACAACGACCGCGAAGAACATAGCCACCAGAGCTCCTATGCCGCCGCCCTTTCTTCCCACAGCTTCAGCCACAAACTCCTCCGCCTCACCCATTGGTCCGCCTTCAACTATAGACATCGGCTTTGGACGTTCCCATTTGGTCAACTTCAGATCGAGTTTGGTCAGGTACTCTGATGGTGTCTTGTCGACGCGTGTGTAGAGGGCACCCAGCGCCTCGTCTACCTTATTGGACAGCTTTTCCAGAGCAGTCGGGACAGGTGGAATTACTTCGGTATCATCGGTTTCCTCGATGAATTCCGCCTCATGTGGAGCCTCGATTACATCGCCGGCCTCGGCCTCCATCTCTCCTGTCTCTTCAGTCGCCGTTTCCGGCTTCGGCTTTTTCCTGGCTTTTACCGGTCGATCCCTGGTCAGCAACTCGACAACGGTTCTGTCACCGATGTCCTTGATCCGCAGGCATGGATTGCTCTGCTTCTTGAGCCATACATAGAATCCGGCCCCCATGATCTCGTCAGAGATCTTACCACCGTCGAGTGCCTCAAAAAGCTGTTCGGCAATGGTGCGGTCCTGGTGCCGCCCTTCGACGAAGAATCCCTTGATAGTTGTTGATTGCCAGTATCTGGCCATGTGTTGTGCCTCCCGTCAACGTTCGGCGCGAATACTAGTTATGAGCATTTGCTTAGTCAACCGGCTTTACCTGCATTATCAGACGTTTTCTTTACTCCACTGTTTAATATCTGTTGAACCTGTTTCTTCCACCTGGTAGGCTGAATAATAGAGTTTACATAGAGGTTCGCCAGCGATCCCGTTCAAAGGGATCAAAGAGGGAAGCCGGTGCAAGGCCGGCGCGGCCCCCGCCACTGTAACCGGGAACGAACGCCGCAGCGGTCCGGAATAATTTCGGACCACGAGCCACTGGACAGGAAGGTCGATTCCGGAAGTCTGACGGAAGCGGCTGCCTGTCTGGGAAGGCGCGGCGCAAGGATGATCCGGAAGCCAGGAGACCTGCTGGAAACCCCGACCACACGACACCCGCGGGGGTGGGAGAGCGGTGGCGGACCGGCTTCCTGCGGTACGATTACCACCGACTCCACTTCCTGCGAACGGTGGTTTCTTTATGCGTCAATAGAACTGAAGGAGGCCAAGTGAAATCCTTGTTTCACATTACGGTTGCCGGACTCGTCGCGGGTGGTGTGTGGTCGGCGGCCGGTGTGTCAGCGCAGCAGCCACCCAGATACATACTCGATCCAGTTATCGTAACAGCCACCAGGACCGAAACAGTGTCGAGCAGGATCGGTTCGGCCGTGGAGGTGGTTACCGGAGATCAGCTCAGGGAATCAGGTGCGGTTACTCTACTCGAGGCACTGGCCGCCGTTTCCGGGGTTGCTGTCGCGCGGGCGGGTCCCGCCGCAGGTACCGGCTCCCTCTTCCTTAGAGGTGCCAAAGGGGAACACCTGCTTGTGCTGATAGACGGCATTGCAGTGAACGATCCCATAAGTCCGGGAGGATCGTTTGACTGGAATACCATATCTGTAGATGCAATAGAAAGAGTAGAGATAGTAAAGGGTCCCCAGAGCACCCTTTACGGATCCGATGCAATCGCCGGTGTGGTCCAGATCATCACACGGGAGCCGACAGAGTCTGCAGGTGGACACCTGCAGCTGGAGACCGGCAGCTATCAGACCTTCAATGCCACAGCAGGAATCTCGGCAGAGTTTCTTGGCAGTCTTGTAGCGGCCGAGGTGTCGAGACGGGAATTGGGTGGTATCTCCACAGCGTCGGAGAGTTACGGTAACAATGAGCCAGATTCGTGGGATATGTGGTCCGGTGCGCTTAAACTCGCAAGGCCTGTCGGCGATGACATGCTTGAAGTCTCTCTGCGTGGCAGCCGGTCCCGTTTCGACCTGGACGATTTCGGTGGGCCTAACGGAGATGATCCCAATGGTGTCGGCTGGAAGTCGGACCTGACCGGAAGCGCTTCATTCAGCCTGCAGCTGAATGAGCGGTGGCAGCAGAGGATCCTTCTGGGCTTCAGTTCGATTCATCGCTGGGGAGAGGATCGATCTGATTCCGATCATCCCGACGAGCAGACTGACAGCGACTACCTTGGCCTCAACAGGAGTATCGAGTGGCATCATACTATAGAACTCGGTACGCAGAGGCTGGCAGCAGGAGTCTCACTCGACCGCCAGAGCGGCGAGAGTCATTACGTCTCTGAAAGCGGTGGATTCTCATTCAGCGACATCATTCCCGGCAGCAGTCAGACCGCGCTGGCCATCTATCTTCAGGACCAGTTCGATCTGGGGCCTGTGGTCGTCACGGCTGGAGGACGGCTCGACAGTTACTCCGACTACGGCAGCCAGCCCACCTTTCGATTGGCCCTGGTCGCGCCCTTTTCGGGAGTTCGAATCAGGGCCTCGGCCGGAACGGGGTTCAGGGTTCCGAGTCTCTACCAGCGATTCAGTCCCGATTACGGCAATGGAGATCTGGAGGCGGAGAGATCCTTCGGCCACGATGCAGGACTCGAAGCAGTGCTCTTTGATCGCGGCAGAATGAGCATCTCACGCTTCCGTCAGGATATAGAGGAGATGATCGACTTTGTGACCGATCCTGTCACCTGGCTCTCCAGATTCGAGAACAGGAGCCGATTACGACTTGAAGGATGGGAGGCGGACCTCACGCTTGTGATTACAGGATCGCTCGGTGTCGATGCCAGCCTGTCGATTCTCGATATGGAGGATGATCCCCTCTCACCATTGCTCAGACGACCTAACAGGACGGCGGCCATCGGTCTCAGCTACCGACCTTCCTCCCCCTGGAAGTTCGGCCTGCGGGCCCGTTACACAGGGGAACGGAATGACAGGGACTGGTCTCTTCCTCCATTTCCGGTCGTTCAACTTGATCCGGTCACAATTACGGATGGAGAAATCACATACAGTGCAAGCCCGTTCATCGATCTGAGACTTCGCATGCAGAACATTACAGATGAGAGCCCCGAATGGGTGTGGGGTTACGGCAGTCTGGGTCGGGCTCTTTATCTGGGTGTTTCTTTCAGAAAGTAGAGAGGAGATGTATGAGAGCCCGCCGGCATTAGAGCTGGCGGGCTTGAAAGAAGAGAACTTTTCATATTCGAAGTGGTATCCTACCTTGACAGTTGAGTTTGTTGCAGATGCAGAGAAGCAAGGGTAGGTGATAATCTTCCCCAGGGCATGAACTGGTAGGCGTATGGATTACGACGTTGTTGTCATAGGCGGTGGACTGGCGGGATTGAGGACTACGTATCTGCTTGCCATGCGGGGGCTCAAGGTTGCCTGCCTCGAACAGTATCTGATCGGTGAGGTCATACAGCTTACCGGATTGTTCGTACAGGAAGCCTTCGAGGAATCTCCCTTTCCCCAGAACCATTTCGGATCAGGCCTTTCACGGATAACCGTGCATGCGCCTGGTGGGAATACTCTCTCGGTCGAACATTCGCATTACCGTTTCTACGTAGCCAACATGCCCTCTCTTCTCGGATGGATGGCACAGGAGGCAAAGCATGCCGGTGCCGCGATCCTGGAACGTCACAGATTGATTGAACTGGTACCCATCGAATCGGGAATGGAGCTTCAGGTTCAGTATCCGGGAGGCGATCCATTCACCGTAACCGGCAGGTTCGTAATTGGTGCTGATGGACCACTCTCGAAGGTGGCTGCCTGTCTGGGCCTTCCGCGTTATCGCCGCTTCCTCCACGGGATCGAAGAGCACTACAGGACCGAAGGTGTTGCCAACGGAACGATCCACTGGTATTTCGGCCGCAAACTGGCCCCCGGATATCTTGCGTGGGTCATTCCTGCAGATGGAGGATACCAGGTGGGACTTGCCGGTCTCGTGCGCACCGGGTGGTCTCCGGCTCGTGCGCTCGAGACATTTGTCGAACAGGTGCGACCTGAATTCGGCCTGGAGGAGATGACATTCAGGCGGGGAGGAGTGATACCATGCGCCGGTCCCCGTCCCGTTCTGGTCAGGGAGAAGGCGATGCTGGTCGGGGATGCAGCCGGACTGGTATCTCCGCTGACAGCAGGTGGTATTCACTTCGTTCTGCAGCAGGCCCGGCGTGCGGCCTATCTGGTAAGCCGGTACCTGGAAACAGGTGATACACGTCTTTTCAGACGTCCGCTGCCGCCGGAGGTCCGACGCCGGATGGTCATGAAAAAAGTGGTGAGGAGGATTTTTGAGTGGACCTCCGCGGACTGGCTGCTTGACCTTGGCATGACGATGGTGCCTGCGATGCTTCGAACCCGTCTGGTCAAGAGGGCATTCTATGGTTCGAAACGAAGCAGGCGATGGGTACCTGTACCTGAAGAGGAGTGAGCATGCGGCGTGTAAGACCCCTGTCGGCATTAATAATGATAGCGTGGCTGTTCGTGATGGGTCTTCTCGTCAGACGGGAATACTTTTCATCCACACCGCTCTGGCAGCCCGGGGTGGCGATGGCCGACACGGGGAGCATCGAGTGGTGGTCAGGCATTTACATAGGCGGCGAGAAGGTCGGCTATGCGTATGCCAGCAGAGCAAGTGAAGGGGACTCTCTCTTCAGGGTAGCCAGCACCCAACTGCTCCGTCTGACCACACTGGGGCAGGCCCAGGTGATCAACATTCGCAGTGAAGCAACCCTCAACCGTGATCTGAGTCTGCGTTCCTTCTCCTTCGCCATGAACACCAATGATGCGGCCTCCAGTCTGACCACGCTCACCCGCATAAGAAGTCAGCTGGCCACATCGTTCGAGGTGCAGGGAGGAGTGGATGAGAACAGGTTAAGAGTGAGTATCAGGCAGGGAGGTACATCCCGGAGGCGGGAGCAGATCATCCCCCTCGATGGTCCGGTGTATATAGATGCAGGCCTCGATCTGCTGCTCGGCCGGGATGGATTCGAGGTAGGTGAGGTTATGAACGTACCCACCTTCGATCCAGTGACACTCGGAACAGTGCCGACCGAAATACGGGTGGCCGCACTCGACACGATTGAATGGAACGGGCAGGAGATTCCCGCCTATCGTCTCGAGACAGAGTATTTCGGTTTTACCGTGAAAGTGTGGGTGAATGAAGCCGGTGAGGAACTGCTCAGCGAGGTTCCGATGGGAAGCATAACGATGAGCACGCAGAGAGAGAGTCGAGATCAGGCCCTCAATGAGGGATGGAATGAGTCAACCACGCTCGACCTGGTCAATCTTGCCGCCATACCGGCCGGGATCATGAAGATAGAGGGAGCGCGGCAGGCTGATTCCATGAGGGTCAGATTAACGGGAATCGATCCCTCAGAATTCGATCTGACCTTTGGTCGACAGGAACTGATAGAACAGATAATCGAAGTGAAGAAGGAGGATGTGGCAGGACTCGCAGGATAC